>Ga0255081_1000038_pt1 | contig 29970 bp, 24 predicted proteins | sample Colum_Colum_RepA_FD_188456 | JGI IMG/M metagenome (GOLD analysis project Ga0255081, IMG submission 188456) | Freshwater microbial communities from Columbia River, Oregon, United States - Colum_Colum_RepA_8h | ecosystem: Environmental > Aquatic > Freshwater > River | place: USA: Oregon... | reverse complement strand
AGCTCTTCGCTAGCGAGAAGACGATCGATCAGTCGGGGAAGGATGCGTTCTTCGTAGATTCCCATTTCCAAATTATGCGTCGAGACATGCCGACAACGGTGAGTCATCGGGACACAAGTAGGGTGAGCGCATGCGTCGGTTCGTGGCGACACTGTTGGCGATCGGCCTCGGTTTGGGATTCGCGGCCCCGGCGTCCGGGCGCTCCGAAGAGATCTCGCCCTACATCGTCAACGGCATCGACGCGCCAAGTGAATTCGGTACGTTCGTCGTTCGCATCGTGACGACCGACGACAAGTTGTGCTCGGGAACCCTGATCGACGCCCGTTGGGTCCTCACCGCCGGACACTGCATCGCCGACTCGGCTGAGATCTTCGGGAGCGGAGTGAGCGTTCGCGGCCTTCGTGACCTTGGTTCGGCATCCGGTATTCGTCATCCCTACTACTTGATTTCCAACGGTGTCCCGCGATTCGATTTCGGCCTCTACGAATTCGACGTCCCGATCGATGTTTCGGGGATTCAACTTCCGGAGATCATCGGCTACGACGACGCCTGGTCGTGGGTTGCCGGTCAACCAGTGGTGACTCTGGGTTGGGGGCTCACCAGTGCCGATGGTTCGTTGTCGAGCACGTTGCAAAGAGGCGATCTGGTGGTGGAGAGCGATGCCACGTGCGCGGATCTCGACCTCGCTTTGGGTGCGTCTTTCGACCCCACCACCGCGATTTGCGCCAACGACTCGTCGACTTCGGCCTGCAACGGTGATTCAGGCGGGCCGTTGCTGGCCACCAATGCCCTGGGTCGCTACGAGATCCTGGGCGTGACGAGTTACGGGCCGGAGGACTGCAATGGTCATTCGGCCTTCGGCTGGTCGCCGGCCGGACTCGCGTGGTTCAGATCGGTGACCGGTCTTCCCCTCGGTTCGGGGGCGGCATCGAGTACTGGTCGGACGGTGACCCGAATCTTCGGCATGGACCGCTTCGAAACCGCCGCGGCCGTGGTGGCCTTCTGGGACGAATCGGACACGGTTTTCGTGGCGACCGGTGGGAAGTTCCCCGACGCCTTGGCCGCTGGAGCGGCGGCTTCGTCGATGGACTCGCCGGTTCTCCTCGTCAACGCCGGCAACGTTCCCGAAGCGACGCGCTATCAGATCCGACGACTCGCGCCATCGATGATCTACGTCGCTGGGGGGCCGGCCGCCATCAGCGACGGTGTGGTGGCCGAACTCGGAGCGATCGTGGGTTCGGAGGTGATTCGCCTGGGCGGAGCGGATCGATACGAGACCTCCGATCTGCTCGGCGATCTTGCCGACGATGAAAGCGCAGGCGAACGCGTGTGGGTGGCGAGTGGTCGAGACTTCGCCGATCCGCTGGTGGCCTCCACGGCTGCCGCGGTCTTCGGCGAGCCTTTCGTCCTGATCGACGGCGTGAATCCACTGGCCCCGCGCACTCTCGAACGTTTGACGCGTCTCGCGCCCTCCAAGATCGTGATCCTCGGCCCCGATGCATTTTTCAGTGCCGGCGTTCGCTCGGCTCTGGCCACGGTGGCACCCCTGCAAACGTTGACTGGTGGTGACGCTTCGTGGCGGTCGGCCGTGGTGTGGGGGGACTTCACCAGTTCTCGCTGGGCGAGTCTGGCGACGGTCGACAATTTCCCGGATGCGCTTGTTGCGGTCCCGTTCTCGTCGATGGATCCGGCGTCACCGCTCATGTTGGTGCCCAAAGGTTGTGTACCCGCCGCCGTTCGCGATCAGATCACTCGGCTCGGATCGGACCGGTTGGCTCTCTTCGGCGGACCGGCCGCACTGAGCGAGTCCGTGGAGTCTTTGCAGCCCTGCTGATCAGAGGTGGCTCTTGAAAGCGGCCAGGAGATCCTCGTAGCGGTCGTGGGCCGCGAAGTGGGGGAACTCGGCCCGAACGTTCTCCGGCGCGTGAAAGAGGTAGCCCGCGTCGGCTTCGGCGAGCATCGCGGTGTCGTTGTACGAATCGCCGGCGGCGAACACCCGGTAGTTGAGGGCTTTGAGGGCTCTCACCGCATGGCGCTTCTGATCGGACATTCGTAGTTCGTAATCGACGATGCGGTCGTCGCTGACGATGAGTCGATGGCAGAGAAGGGTCGGCATTCCGAGGAGTCGCATGAGTGGACGACCGAATTGTTCGAAGGTGTCGGACAGGATGATCACCTGAGTGAGCGAACGCAATTCGTCCAGGAAATCACGGGCACCGGGGAGGGGATCGAGGCCACCGATCACCTCGGCGATGCGGGACATGGTGAGCCCGTGTCGATCGAGGATCTCGAGCCGACCACGCATGAGTCGGTCGTAATCGGGTTCGTCGCGCGTGGTCCGACGTAGCTCGGCGATCCCGGTCGCCTCGGCGACGGCGATCCAGATCTCCGGCACGAGTACGCCCTCGAGATCGAGGGTCACGACCGTTTGCGCAGGAGTTGCGGCCACGGCCATCAGCGGACTCCGGTCGACTGGCGGATGCGACCTTGGAACCACGCGAGTGCATTCTCGTGTCGTGGACTCAGCGGGCCGGCCTCGTAGACGCCGGCATCGAGATTGCGCTGCACGAGTTCGGCGATTGCTTGGTCCTCGTCGAGGGTCACGTTCGACATCCGGACCATCGCCGCCATCTTGTCCGGGGAGACGTCGTGCGCGAAGTAGTCGTAGACCACGGCGGTGCGAGTGGACGACAGGGGCACGATGCGCTCGATGTTCATGCCATCGGAGTAGACGTTGATGGCCAGATTCGGATAGCGGAACACCCAGACTCCGGCCGAGGCCGAACCCTCCACCGGGCCGGCGCGGTGGATGCAATAGGTCTCATCGGGGACCTCGACGGTGTACGACTTCATGTCGATGGCCGAGTTCAGAAGCGGGTGCAACAATGGAACGTGGTAGCCCTCGAGATAGTTGTCGACGTAGGTCTTCCAGTTGCAGTCAAGGGTGCGAACCACCCGCTCGCCGTAGGTGAAGCTGTCGAAGTCGTGCTGCTTCACGGCGCGGTCGATCGAACCGAGAGTCGAAGCCAAGGACGGAGCGTCCTCGTCGAGATTGACGAACACCAGCGGACCCCACGTCTCGACGCGGATTCGCCGAAGCGAATGATCGTCGGGTGACGGCGAATCGCCGAAGTCGCGCGCCGCTTTCAACGAGCCGTCCCAGCCGAAGGCCCAGCCGTGATAGCGACAGACCAGGTTTCCGGTCTGACCACAGCCCGGCCACTGGATGGCCCCGGCGCGGTGCGGACACACGTTGTGGAAGCCGCGAAGTCGTCCATCGGGGTCGACCACCACGAGAAGGGGGAAACCGGCGATCTCATCGGCCACGAACTGTCCTGGTTTGGAGAGTTCGGCGGTGACACCGAACATCAGCCATTCGGCTCCCCAGATCAGCCGACGCTCGTTCTGGTACTGATCGTGGTCGGAATACCAGCGAGCGGCCAGGGCGCGAGTCATGAAGTCACTTTACGTCCGGCCCACCGGTGCGCCCCAGAACCTCGTGAACCGGAGGGAGCGCGATCGGATGGCCCAACCAAATACCGACGTTGTCGCCGGTGCGACCGTTCGGCCCTTCGTCGTGGAGTTGACGAACGATGTCGGCCACTTGTTCGGTCGGCATCCACGAGTCGACTTCGCTCTGTGTGGCCGGACGACCGCGACCGTGAAGGACTGCTTCGCGCATCATCTCGCTGTCGGTGGCACCGAGGCAGATGTTGTTCACGCGGATGCCGTACTTGCGAAGGTCGTGGGCCCAGTTCTGAGTGAAGCCGTTGAGTGCCCATTTGGACGCGTCGTAGGCATCGAAGGGGCCAGGGCCCACGGGTCGTCGTGGCGCACCGGACCATGCACAGTCTTCCGAATCATCGTGCGCGAGCACGGTCGGGAAACCACAGGTGTGGATGTGGTCGGTCGCGACGTTGATGATGTGTCCGCTTCGGGCCTCGATCATGTGCGGAATCACGAGCCGTCCGAGGACGTAGGGGGCGCGGGTGTTGACGCGCCAGAGTTGCTCGAGATGTGTGATCGCCGTCTCGAGCGGCAGATCCGAGGGGCTGAATCGCACCTGTCCGGCGTTGTTGATGAGGACGTCGATGTTCCCGAAGGTCTCGATTGTCTGATCGACGGCTGTTCGCAGGAGAGCGTCGTCGGTGACGTCACCGCGAATCGCAAGGACGTCGACGCCGGTGCCGCCGATCTCGTCGGCGGTCGCTTCGAGTTCGTCGCGAACGTCGATCAAGACCAGTGAATGTCCGGCCCGACCGAAGACTCGGGCCAGTCCCCGGCCGAAACCGACCGCGGCCCCGGTGATCAGAGCGACCGGCACGGTCAGAGCCCCATGTCCTTGGCGATGATGGTCTTCATCACCTCGGTCGTGCCGCCGTAGATCGTGGTGATACGAGCGTCGGCATAGGCGCGCGCGATCGGATACTCCCGCATGTATCCGTAGCCACCGAAGAGCTGCAGGCACTTGTCGGCGACACGCTTGAGCAGTTCGGTGCACCAGTACTTCCCGGCCGCCGCCTCGGCCGCCGACAGTTGCCCGGCGTTGAGGGCGCGGATGCTCGTGTCCACGTACGCCTGGGCGACGTCGACTTCGGTCTTCTGTTCGGCGAGGACGAACTTGGTGTTCTGGAACGAACCGATGGTGGTTCCGAAGGCTCTTCGCTCCTTGACGTACTCGAGGGTCCAGTTCACACACGCCCGCGCCGACGCGAGGCTGGCCACGGCGATCGACAAACGCTCCTGGGCCAAGTTGCCGGTGAGGTAGTGAAAGGCCCGACCCTCGTCGCCGAGCCGATTCTCGACGGGAACCTCCACGTCGTCGAAGAACAATTCGGCCGTGTCGGCGCTGGTCTGTCCGATCTTGTCGAGGTTGCGGCCTCGCTCGAAGCCGGCCATGCCCCGTTCGACGACCAGTAGCGACATGCCGGTATGGCGCTGGGACGGGTCGGTCTTGGCGGCCACGATCACGAGGTCACTGTTGATGCCGTTGGTGATGAAGGTTTTCGATCCGTTCAGGACGTAACGATCGCCGTCGCGCCGGGCCGTCGTGGCGATACTCGCGAGATCACTGCCGGTCCCGGGTTCGGTCATGGCGATGGCGGTGATGAGTGAACCGTCGGCGATTCCGGGCAGCCAGCGCTGCTTCTGTTCGTCGGTGCAGATGTCGGTGAAGTACGGCGTGGTGATGTCGTTGTGGAGAGTGATGCCGTAGCCGGCACCCCCGATGCCGGCCAGCGCCAACTCCTCGCCGAGGATCGCATTGAAACGGAAGTCGGAACTGCCGCCCCCGCCGAACTCTTCGGGAATCGCCATGCCGAGGAAGCCGTTCGACCCCGCCTTGGCGTAGAGGTCGCGGGGGGCGATGCCGTCCTCCTCCCATTGGAGGTAGGCGGGGGTGATCTCCTTGGCGATGAAGTTGCGGAAACTCTCCCCGAATGCCTGATGTTCGTCGTCGTAGAGGTTTCTCTGCATGCGCCGATTATGGCCTCAGGGCAGACCGCCGGCGTAAGCCACGAACTGGCCGGTCACGAAGCGACTCGATCCGTCGAGGAAGGCCATGCAGAAAGCCGCACATTCGTCGAGGGTTCCGAGTCGGCGCATCGGGACACGGGATTCGATCTTGGCTCGCACCGTCGGATCGGTGGCGCCGCTGGCCTTCAGGAACGCCGGGAAGTCCATGTTGTTGGTTCCTACGGCGTTCACCTGGACCCCGTGAGGTGCGACCTCCTCGGCGACGTTCTTCACGAGCATGGTCGCCCCGGCCCGCACCGCTGAATAGAGCGGAACACCCGGCACGGGTCGCACTCCGGCAGCACTCGTCATGACGAGTACCTGTCCGCCGCCGGCCTCGACCATGGGTGGGATGACCGCCTGCATGAAATGGAACGGTGCCTCGAGGCATCCGTTCACGACTCGTTGCAGATCGTCGGGAGTCGCCTTGAGGAAGGAACCGGTGACGATGTCACCCGAGAACATGACCGCGGAATCGATACGCCCATGACGTCGGAGCGCCTCGGCGACGAGAGCCTGATTCGCCGGGGCCTGTTCGATCTTGGAGCCGCCCTCGACCGATGTGCACGACACTCCGAGCGCTTCGATCTCGGCCACGAGTTCTGGTTTGGCATCCCCGGCCACGATGTCGTAACCCCGTCGGGCCAAGTGCCGACACAGATCGGGTCCGACGTAGAAGCGAGCGTTGGCGACGATGGCGGCGGGCCGTGCCGATGACCGAGCAGTTGACATGGATCCGAGGGTAAGGGAGGTCAGCACTATTGTCCAAGGATCGCCACGTCCTGAAGGGGGAGTCCGTGAAGGATTACGAAGGTTTTCGCGGTCGGATCGGCCGGACGCTCGCCGACTCCGAACCGGCGTGGCCGACTCGTCCCCATCCGGGAAGCGACGCGCCGAACGTGATCGTGATCCTCTTCGACGACATGGGCTTCTCGCATCTCGGTTGCTACGGCTCGACCATCGACACCCCGAACATCGACCGTCTCGCCGGCCAAGGACTTCGGTTCACCAACTTCCACGTGACACCGGTGTGTTCGCCGACTCGCGCGGCTCTCTTGACCGGACGTAATCATCACGCGGTCGGCATGCGGTCGATCTCCAATTTCAACTCGGGATTCCCGCACATGCGAGGTCACATCTCGAACCACGCCGCGACCGTGGCCGAAGTTCTTCGGGACAAGGGCTACGCGACCTTCGCTCTCGGCAAATGGCATCTCTGTCCGATGGCCGATTGCTCGGCGGCCGGACCGTTCGACCAATGGCCACTCCAGCGGGGCTTCGATCGCTTCTACGGCTTTCTCGACGGCGAGACCGATCAGTTCCATCCCGAACTCGTCTACGACAACCACTGGATCGAACCGCCGGCCCGACCCGACGAGGGCTACCACCTTTCGGAGGATCTCGTCGACAAGGCGGTGGAGTTCGTACACGACTCGGTCGGCGTCCGACCCGATCGGCCATTCTTCATGTATCTCGCCTTCGGTGCGACTCACGCACCGCATCAGGCTCCCGAAGAGTTCCTCCGCAAGTACCGCGGCGCCTTCGACGAAGGCTGGGACGTCATTCGCGAACGTTGGTTCCAACGTCAGAAGGAACTCGGAGTCATTCCGGCAGACACCCAACTCGCACCTCGCAATCCCGGCGTGGAGGCTTGGGACGATCTCTCCGACAATCAGAAGCGTCTCGCGTGTCGCTTGCAGGAGGCATACGCGGCCTTCCTCGATCACACCGATGTGCAGATCGGTCGTCTGATGGCAGCGTTGGAGCGACTCGACCTCGCCGACGACACCATGGTCGTGCTCCTCGCCGACAACGGCGCGAGCCAAGAAGGCGGACCCTTCGGCGTACTGCACGAGATGAAGTTCTTCAACTTCCTGATCGAGACACCCGACGAGGCGATCCACCGCATCGAAGAAATCGGCGGTCCCCATTCACACAGCAACTACCCCTGGGGTTGGGCCCAGGCGGGCAACGCACCGTTCAAGTGGTACAAGCAGAACACGCACGAAGGTGGAATCCACGTGCCGTTCATCGTCCGCTGGCCGCGAGGAATCGAGGCGCGTGGCGAGATCCGTGATCAGTTCCACCACGTCAACGACGTCGTACCGACCATCTACGAGATCCTCGGGATCGAGCCGCCTTCCACGTACCGGGGGCTCGAACAGATGCCGGTCACCGGGGTCTCCATGCGTTACAGCTTCGACTCCGGTGACGCGCCGACGAAGAAGAACATCCAGTACTACGAGATGCACGGTCATCGAGCGATCTACGTGGACGGATGGAAGGCCGTCACCCGGCACACGCCGGGTGTTTCGTTCGACGACGACGTGTGGGAGCTCTACGACCTACGGAACGATCGGTCGGAGGTCAACGACCTGGCCACTTCCGAGCCCGAGCGACTGCATCGGATGATCGAACAGTGGTGGGCGGAGGCCGAGCGCGAAGGTGTTTTGCCCCTTGACGACCGCGGGCTCGAACTCATGGGTGTCCCGTTCGCCGATAATTCCGCGCATCCCCTCAGCCGGACGTACGTCTACCGTCCTCCGATGTCACCATTGCCGGCCCAGGCTTCGGCGATGATCGGCGGACGCAGCTGGGATCTCGATGCCGACGTCGTCCTGGCCGAGGGGCGGGGCGGGGTCATCTACGCGAGTGGAACCGAGAACTCGGGTCTGTCGGTGTTCGTCGATTCGGGTCGGCTGGTGTTCGACTACAACCTCTTCGGTGAACATCACATCGTCGAATCGACCACGACGATCGGCGCCGGAGCTCACCGACTGTCGGTGCGATTCCGACGTGAGGGCAAGACGGGGGCAGTCGAACTTCTCGTGGACGATCGGTCTTGCGGTTCGTTGAATCTGCCTTTCGTCATGCGAACCATGAGTTCGGTCGGCCCATCGGTCGGCTACGACCATGGATCCCCGGTCGCTCTGGCCTATGCCGAGCGCCGCGACGGGTATCCCTTCGAGGGTGATCTCGAGCGACTCGAGATTCGACTCGTGAGTCCCAAACACGATGCCGATGTCGCTCGAGCCGAGGCCCGGGCCGCCATGGGACGGCAGTAGGCCTCGTCAGTCGGTGACGACCTCGACGAAGAGAAGTCGGGAATCGCTCGTCACGTCGACCGTGGCGATCTGACCGACGGGAATGGTCGTGGTCGTCGAGTCCGGCGCTTCGAAGGTCCGATCACCAACGGTCAACCGAGCCGTCCCTTCGAGAACGAAGAGCATGCGGAAGGTTCGCGCCGGAGTGGGTGACGAGGACCATGAGCTTCCTCGGTCCCCACGGATCACCCGCACATCGGCTCGTCCGCCGGTGGCCGCTCGGACACCCGTGTCGGCAACGCTCACCGAACCATCCGTCGTCCACGTCGTCGACTTCGAATGGAAGCGAATGAAACGTTGACCGTCCCATTCGTGGTCGGAGGGCAGCGCGGGCGACGGTAGCGAAGTCGTGGGGTCGGCCTTGGTGACGTGCTCGGCCGGATAACCCACCTCGACGACATGCATCTCGTCGGAGCTTCGGAGCACACGATGGCGGATCGTCGGAGGCTGGATCACACAGTCACCGGCTTCGAGAACGAAGGGCTCGCCCTGACCTTCGTAGACGACCTCGACCCAACCGCGATGGCAGAAGATGAGTTGGAATCCGACTTCGTGGAAATGGACGTAATCGGGGACCGGTCCTCCGGTGGGAATCCGGATGTGGGAAGCGATGACGCAATTGCCCTGGCGATCGGGGACGAGGTCGCGGTACAGCATTCCGGCCCGTCCGGCGTGCCAACCATCGCCGGGTCCGGTGATCGTCAGCGACGAAAGGAGTTCGGGTCGATCGACGCTGGAGTGAGCGGGCACGAACTCGATGGTCGTTCCTTCGGGAGCCACGAGGTTCGCCGGATCCGTCTCGGAAGAACGAATCCGGATGGTGGCCGATCTCGGATCGCCGACTTCCAGATGAATACGTAATCCCGATGCGACCAAGGTGGCCCGGCGTGGCGCGTCGGCGGGAAAGATCTGTTCGACTCGCAGCCCGAGGCCCGTGTAGAACGCGAATGACGCGTCGAAGTCGCGAGTGGTGACGACGATTCCCGCCTCGACTGTTTCGACCGCCTTGCTCACCGGATCGAATGTAGTCAGCCGTCCCACACGATCGCCCGCTCGTGGCACCCACTTGCGTCTGCGATAGTGGGACGCGTGCCACACATCCAGATCGCCGGGCGTCGGCTGGCTTACGAGCGGGTCGGCGAAGGATCGCCGGTGTTGTTCCTCAACGGCTCGGGTTCCTCGGTCGAGCGCTCGCGCCTGCTCTGGGAGTCGTTCGGAACGGTCGCCGAAGTGGTCGCCCACGATTACCGGGGTATCGGCGCTTCCGACAAGGGTGAAGCTCCGACCATGGCCTCCTTCGCCGAGGATGCACTGACATTGGCCGATGAATTGGGTTGGCTGACGTTCGACGTGGTCGGAGTGAGTTTCGGAGGCATGGTCGCGCTCGAACTCGCGTGCTTCGCTCCGACCCGAGTACGCCGAATGGTTCTCATGTGCACGTCCGCGGGCGGACGGCTCGGTTCTTCGTATCCATTGCACGAGATGTTGGAGGTACCGATCGACGAGAAGCGTCGACGGATGCCCCAACTCACCGACACTCGATTCTCTCCCGGTTACTTGGCCGAACACCCGAAGCTACGGACGTTGATCGAACAGTCGATCGAGGACCGGCCGCCGACCGCCGGGGACCGCGAGCAGATGATGGCCCGCCGGTCGCACGACGTGAGTGATCGACTGGCCGACGTCGAGGCCGAGACTCTCGTGATGTCGGGAACGTTCGACGGCATCGCTCCGGTAATCAACGGTCGCAACATCGCCGATGCGATCATCGGGTCTGCCTACCGTGAATACGAGGGCGGACACATGTTCTTCGTGCAGGACTCGCGGGCGCTCGACGACGCCAAGCGTTTCCTGGTCGGTGGACCTGCCACACTTGCTCCATGATCGATTTCGAAGGACGGACCGTGGTGGTGACCGGAGCCGGTCGCAATCTCGGACGTGAATACGCGCTTGCTTTCGCGGCCCGAGGCGCATCAGTGGTGGTCAACGATCTGGGAGTCGGGATCTCCGATACCGATGGCATCGCCGATGCACCCGAGGTGAACCCGGCCGACGAGGTCGTTGCCGAAATCCAGTCGGCTGGTGGTCGGGCGGTGGCCAATCACGACTCGATCGCGACTCCGGTCGGTGGACGAACGATCATCGAGTGCGCGCTCGACAACTTCGGTCGAGTCGACGTGGTCGTCAACAACGCTGGTCAGGTCCGTATGACGGCTTTCGACGACTTCCCTGAAGAGGGCATCGACGCGCTGATCGACACCCAGTTGCGTGGGGCGCTGAACGTGTCGCGTCCGGCCTGGCGGTGGATGAAGGCCAACGGAGGCGGTCGCTTCGTGAACGTCTCGTCGGGTGCGGCGCTGGGAGGGGTTCCCGATGGAACCGTGTACGCGATGGCCAAGATGGGCGTGATCGGCCTGACCCGCGGGATGGCCAGCGAGGGCAAGTCGTCGGGTATCGCGGCCAATGTGGTGCTGCCGTATGCCAAGACCCGGCGGGGAACGGCCTTCGGCCCCATTCCGTGGTCGGAAGAGCTCGGAGAATGGCTTGATCCGGCCCTGGTGGCCCCGCTCGTGCTTTGGTTGAGCCACTCCGACTGTCCGTCGAGCGGGGAGACCTTCTGCGTCGGCGGCGGCTGGCAGGGAGCCGTGACGATGTCGCTCTCATCCGGCTTTTCGCAACGGCCACTCACACCCGAGGCGATCGCTGAGCATCACAGCGATCTGTTCGCCGAGCCGGGCTCTGCGGTCACGGCCTTCTCGTCGCGGGCAGTGCGTCATCTCCTGGATGGTTTCCGGCCGCCCTCGGGCTGAACGTCGACCACGGCTATCGGCAAAGATCTGTCGATGTCCTCGGCGACGGAACAATTGAACGAACTCGGCTTCTACACCTTGGCCGGCGCGCCGCGATCGCCGCGTGATCTCGTCGGCGAAGTGAACGATGCCGAGCGTCTGGGACTGGGGTCGTGCTTCATCTCCGAGCGTTTCAACATCAAAGAGGCCGTGACGTTGTCGGGAGCGGTGGGTGCCGTTTCCGAGAATCTCGGGATCGCCACGGGTGTGACCAACCACAACACCCGTCATCCGTTGGTGACCGCGTCGTACGCCACGACCATGCACCGTTTGACCGACGGACGATTCTGTCTCGGGCTCGGTCGGGGCATCTCACCACTTTTCACGGCCTACGGCCTGCCCAAGATCACGACCGCTCAGATGGAGGACTTCGCCGGTCTGATGCGGCGCCTCTTCCGTGGCGAGGTGGTGATCGGGCACGACGGCCCGGCCGGTAAATACCCGCTTCTAGCGCTCGATCCGAGTTTCGACGAAGCCATTCCGCTGGGTGTGTCGGCGTTCGGACCGGCGACCTTGGCCATGGCCGGACGAGCCTTCGATTGCGTGATCCTGCACACGTTCTTCTCCGACGAAACCCTCGCTCGATGCGTGCGGATCGTGAAGGAAGCCGCCGAGAAAGCCGGACGAGACCCCGCCCGAGTACGCGTGTGGTCGGTGTACGCGACCATCGGTGATCACATTCCGGAGCCCATTCGACTGAAGAAGACCGTGGGCCGACTGGCCACGTACCTTCAGGCCTACGGCGACCTCATGGTCGAGACCAATGGATGGGACCCGGCGGTACTGGCTCGCTTCCGAGCCGACGAATTCGTCCGCGGGTTCCGTGGAGCCTTCGATGCCGTGGGGACGACCGCGGACCTCGAGCGAATCGCGCCGCTCATTCCCGCCGAATGGCTGTCGGCCGCGGCCACCGGATCTCCGGCCGATTGCGTGGCCAAGATCAACGGCCAATTCGACCTGGGTGCCGACGGAGTGATCCTTCATGGGGCGAGCCCAGCCGATCTCGAACCGATCGTGGTCGAGTATCGCAAGCAACGTCGAGCCGAACGGTTCGCCCATCTCACGGCCAACCCCGGAGGTTGAGATGCCCTTTTGCAACAACGGAGGAGTTTCGATCCATTTCGAAACATTCGGCCTTGCTTCGAATCCGACGCTTCTCTTGGTGAACGGTCTCGGTGCACAGTCGATCACGTTTCGAGACGACATGTGTGTCGAGTTCGCATCGCGGGGATTCCACGTCGTCCGCTACGACAATCGCGACGTCGGGCTGAGTGGCGACGGGCCGTCGGGTTACGGACTGTCCGACATGGCGGCCGACGGAATCGCCGTTCTCGACGCAGTGGGTGCCGATCGGGCGCACGTGTGGGGAACCTCACTCGGCGGAATGATCGTGCAGACGATGGCCATCGAGTTCCCCGAGCGTCTGGCGTCGGTGACATCGGTGATGTCCACGACCGGTGACCCCGGCGTCGGCCAACCGACCGACGAAGCCAAGCGGTTGCTCTTGACCCCCGGCTCGAAGAATCGGGACGAGGCGATCGAGGCCCACTTGGCGGGTCAGCGTGTGTGGGGGAGCCCGGGGCTCGTGGAATGGGACGTCCAACGCGAGATGGCGGGTCGGGTCTTCGATCGGGCCTGTCGACCGGACGGAACGGCGCGTCAGTACCAAGCGGCGCGTCGCGACGGAAGTCGTTCGGATCGCTTGGCCAAGGTCCGGCTTCCTTTCATGGTTGTGCACGGCACCGCCGACACGTTGATCGACATCTCGGGCGGTCGGCGAACGGCCGAGGTCGTGCCGGGGGCTCGGTTCCTCCCGATCGAGGGCATGGGTCACGACCACCCGCGTGGACTTTGGTCCCAGTTCGCCGACGCTCTGGAGGGATTCGCCCTACAGTCGGGATCCGGAGGATTGTGATGCCCGATCAGAAGCCGGTCGCCGATTGGGCGACCGATTACGACATCTTCGACCCGAACTACGTGAAGGATCCGTACCCGATCTGGAGTGATTTGCGGCAACGGTGCCCGATGGCGCACACCGATCGTTGGGGCGGCTCGTGGTTGCCCACGACGTACGAAGACGTCACCAGCATCGCCCGTGACATCGAGACCTTCCCGTCAGGTGGAGGTATCGCCGTGATGCCGCCACCGGTGGCCATCGACGGTCAGGCCGGGCCCGTGCTCCTGCCGTACGGAGTGCCGCCGATCAGTTCGGACCCGCCGTTGCACACCTGGACGCGACGACTGATCCTCCCGTGGATGAGCCCTCAGAAATCCGCGTCGTACGAACCCATGACTCGTGCCTTGTGTCATCGACTGATCGACGGCTTCATCGAGAGCGGCGAATGTGACGTCGCCGGGGACTACGCCCAGCAGATCCCCGTTCGCGTCATCGCGCACATCCTCGGTGTTCCCGAGGACCTGAGCGACACCTTCACTGGCTGGGTGCGTGACGTTCTCGAGTTCGCCTACGACGAAGAGCGACGCCGCCGGGGAATCATGGGAGTCATCGGCTTCTTCCAGGAGGCCGTCGCCCATCGTCGTCTGAATCCGGCCGACGATTTGATCTCCGAGTTGTTGCACACCGAGATCGACGGTCAGCCGATCGAAGAGTCGGTGATCCTCGGCATGTCGAGCCTCCTTCTGATCGCCGGAGTGGACACCACGTGGTCGTCGATCGGGTCGTCGCTGTGGCATCTCGCGAGCCACCCCGGCGATCGTCGGCGGTTGGTTGCCGAACCCGATCTCTTGCCGACCGCCATCGAAGAGTTCCTTCGTGCCTACTCGCCGGTCACCATGGCGCGTCGACTACTCGAGGACGTGGATTACAACGGCTGCCCGATGAAGGCCGGTGAGCGCGTTTTGATGAACTTCCCGGGCGCCAATCGTGACCCGCGGGTGTTCGAGGACCCGGACCGTGTGATCATCGACCGCCAGGTCAACCGGCACGTCGCGTTCGGAGCCGGCATTCATCGGTGTGCCGGTTCGAATCTCGCCCGCATGGAGTTGCGGGTGGCGATCGACGTCTTCCTGGAGCGGATTCCCGACTTCGATCTGATCGCGCCGGACGCAGTCACCTGGGCCGGCGGTCAGGTCCGTGGCCCTCGGGAAGCTCGGGTGCGGTTCAGCACGGTCGGCTGATGTCCGATCGTCTCCTCGCACCGATGCAGGGCACGGTCCTGCAGGTGGTCGCGACCGGTGAACGTCGCCGTCCCGGTGCGGCAGTGGTCGTTCTCGAATCGATGAAGATGCAGCACGATGTCGGCGTCGACTTCGCCTGCGAGGTTCTGTCGGTTCACGTGGAGGTGGGGGCCACGGTCCGCGAAGGTGATCTGCTCGCCGTGGTGAAGTTGGTGGCCGTCGACGCTGCTGATGTCGAGCCCGCGACCGCCTCGGAGAACGATCGTCGTGACGTCGCCGAGGTCAACCGCCGACACGCGGCCAACACGGATGCGGCCCGATCCTTGGCGACGGAGAAGCGCCACTCGGTGGGTCGACGGACGGCGCGCGAGAACGTGGCCGATCTCGTGGATCCGGGTTCGTTCGTGGAATACGGACCGTTGGTGGTCGCGGCGCAACGTCGACGTCGGACGCTCGAAGATCTGATCGAACGCACACCGGCCGATGGTCTGGTCGGAGGAATCGGAACCGTCAACACGGCCGTCTTCCCGGGACGGGAGAGCCGGATCGTCGCGATGTCGTACGACTACAGCGTCATGGCCGGTACCCAAGGCCAACAGAATCACCGCAAGAAGGATCGATTGTTCGACGTAGCCGAGCGTCTTGGCCTCCCGGTGGTCTTCTTCGCCGAAGGTGGGGGAGGACGCCCCGGTGACACCGATGGACTCGGAGTGTCCGGTCTCGACTGCTGGGCCTTCCACGATTTCGCACGTCTGTCGGGTTTGGTCCCGCTCGTCGGTATCACCGGCGGATATTGCTTCGCCGGCAATGCGGCCATTCTCGGTTGCTGTGATGTCGTCATCGCACTGAACGGATCGAACATCGGAATGGGCGGGCCGGCGATGATCGAGGGAGGCGGACTCGGGGTGGTGGCGGCTGACGAGGTCGGACCCCTCGCCGTGCAACGGGCCAATGGGGTGGTCGATCTCGTGGCCGCCGATGACGCCGACGCCGTTCGCTTGGCGAAGAAGTACCTCGGCTACTTCCAAGGTGCGGTGGCCGACTGGAGCGCGCCACCTCAAGAACTTCTTCGTGACATCGTGCCCGAGAATCGCAAGAAGGCCTACGACGTTCGGCGAGTTCTCGATGGACTGTTCGACAACGACTCGGTCCTCGAACTACGACGTGATTTCGGAGATGGCATCATCACCGCCTTGGCCCGAGTCGAGGGAAAGCCGATCGGGGTCGTGGCCAACAATCCGAATCACCTCGCCGGCGCGATCGACAGCGACGGCGCCGACAAGGCGGCGCGATTCCTGCAGTTGTGCGACGCCTTCGATCTCCCGGTGGTGACTCTGGTCGACACGCCGGGGATGATGGTCGGACCGGAGATCGAGGAGACTGCGCTGGTCCGACACTGCAGTCGCCTGTTCGTGACCGGGGTGAACATCGAGGTCCCTTTGGTGTCGATCGTGTTGCGCAAGGCCTACGGACTCGGGGCGCAGGCCATGATGGGCGGATCGACCAAAGCTCCACTCGCGTGTGTGGCCTGGCCGACGGGGGAATTCGGTGGCATGGGCCTGGAGGGTGCGGTTCGGCTCGGTTACCGGGCCGAGTTGGCGGCCATCGCCGACCCGGCCGAGCGGGAGACGACGTTCCAGACCATGGTCGATCGAATGTACGAGCACGGCAAAGGACTGTCGGTGGCCACTTATTTCGAGATCGACGACGTGATCGATCCGATCGACACTCGCTCGTGGGTCACCTCGATCATCTCGGCGTGGGCGCGCCCCGATCGACGCGGAAAGAAGCGACCCAACATCGACACCTGGTGACACGTCGCTCGAAGCGGACGTGGAGGATCAGACGAGTCGGGTGTTCAGATACTCGACGTTGTCGTGCAGGATTCGCCGGCGATCATCGTCGTCGAACGCCTTGAGTTCGGGCAGGTAGTCGAGGGGGGAAGGCATTCCTTCGATGTGGGGCCAGTCGGATCCGAACAGAACACGGTCGGCGCCCATGACATCGACCACCTCTTGGACGTCGTCCTCCCAGAACGGATTGATCCACCAATGACGCCGGAAGGTCTCCACCGGATCCTCGGCGAAATAGCCAGGCATCTTCTTGGCGGTCGACGTCAGCTTCTGGCCGGCATCCACGAGGAATCCGGAGCCGTTCTCGACACTCGCCATGCGAAGGCGCGGGAAGCGATCGAACATCTTCTCGAAAACCGACGTCAGGATGAAGTCCTGCGCGGCACGCTCGATGGCGAAGCTCTTGATGGTCGGCTTCCATCCGCCCGAGGTGAACTGCGCGGAGAACGAGTCGTTGGCGTACCCGTTGCTCGAGTAGCCACTGTCTCCGGCGTGGATCACCACGGTGATCCCGGCTTCGTTGACTCGTGACCAGAAAGGGTCGAAAGAGTTGTCGAACGGATTGCGAATTCCGGTCGTGGTGTGGACGGCCGCCGGGCGCATGACGATCGTTCGCGCTCCGTTGTCGATGCACCATTCCACTTCACGGCAGGCCCAGTCGACATCGGCGAGCGATATGTACGGGCCGGCGAAGATGCGACCCTGATAATCGAAACCCCAGTCCTCGAGAAGCCAACGATTGAAGGCCTGGAACGTGATGGCCACCGCTTCGGGGTCGTGCTTGAGGAGTTCCTCGTACAGCATTCCGAGGGTCGGGAACAGCCAGATCCGACCGACGCCCTGGGTGTCCATCGTCGCGAGGCGGGCATCACGGTCGCGGTATTCGGGGCGAATCGGCTCCCGCTTACTGAGGAACTCGAGGGGGTTCTTGCCCTCCGGATTGCCACGGAAGTAGTCGTGCATCGCGCCGGCCGGGGCGATCGGATCGAAGGTCGGATTGGTCACCACCCGGCTCACGCGGCCACCGACCACCTGATACCGTCGCCCGTCGATCTCGGCCCACTGCACGCAACGAGGTCCGAGTTTGGGATCCAGGTGGCGGGTGAAGGCGTCGAGGGCCTCGTAGTAGTGGTTGTCGCAGTCGAAGGGCTGGAATCCGAGGTCTCTGCTCATGGGTGCATGGTACGCCCGATTCCATCCGAGGCCTAGCGTTGGGGACGTGGGGGAAGTCACGGCAGTTCGACCGGATCACGTGGTCGTCGTCCTCCTCGACAGCCTCAATCGTCACCTGCTCGGGGCTTACGGCTCATCGGAGTTCGAGACGCCGCACCTCGACGCATTCGCGCGGCAGTCGGTCGTGTTCGATCGCCACCACGCGGGCTCCCTTCCCTGCATGCCGGCCCGCCACGACCTGCTCGTGGGTTCCCTCGACTTCCCGTGGCGACCGTGGGGATCGATCGAGATCTGGGAGGACGCCATCACCCGGGATCTTCGGCGGGCCGGCGTGACGACGATGTTGATTTCGGACCACCCGCATCTCTTCGAAGTCGGCGGCGAGAACTACCACACTGACTTCACGGCCTGGGAGTACACGCGGGGTCATGAGAACGATCCGTGGCGAACGGTCGAAGACTCCACTTGGTGCGGAAGCCCGGCGCTACCCGTGGCCAGGAATCCACGTGCTCACTTTCACTACGACACCTCGCGAACGTGGTTCCGCGACGAGACCGATTTCCCGGGTCCGGCAACCATGCGAACGGCGGCCGCGTGGATTCGCAAAAACGCCGGGCGTCATGCCAAGTCTTTCCTTCTCGTCGACGAGTTCGATCCCCACGAACCGTTCGACACGCCCGAACCTTGGGCGTCCAAGTACCGCAAGGACGTCGACGATCCTTGGCTGATCTGGCCGCCCTACGCGGTCGACGCCGTCGCCAAGGGAGTTCTCACGGAAGTCGAAGCGCGTTCGTTGCGGGCGGCGTACGGAGCGAAACTCTCGATGATCGATCACTGGTTCGGCGAACTGATGCGGGCCATCGACAAGAGCCCCGATGCCGAGCGCACGGCCGTGGTCGTGTGCACCGACCACGGCCATTATCTGGGTGAACGAGGGGTATGGGGCAAGCCGGCGCACCCGATCCACGATCCGCTCGGTCACATTCCGTTGATGATCCGCTGGCCGGGAGCAGCTTCACGTCGCACCCGGCGGCTCACGACCACGGTCGACGTACACGCGACTTTGTGTGATGTCTTCGGTGTGGAACCTGCGCATCGCACTCATGGGCGGTCCTTGATCCCGGTCGTCGAGTCGGATGCTTCGGTTCGGGATGCGGTGTTGTCCGGCTACTGGGGGAGAGAGGTTCTGCTGGTGACCGACGATGTTTCGTACACGCGAGGATCGGTCGGTTCGGGCTTCCCTCTGTCGATGTGGTCGAACCGTTGGAGCACCATGCCCATCCATGCACGACCTGACATCCGGCTTCCTCTACCCGATGCTCGGGCTCGGCTCGATCGGATGCCGGGCTCGAACGTCCCGGTGATCCGCCAGCCCTTCGTGGAGGGTGACCTGCTGCCGTTCTGGGCGTACGGGGGCCTCGTGGACTCGAACCTCTTGTACGACCGCAACGAAGACCCGGAGCAACTCGTGAATCTGGCCGACTCGGGACGCGAGTCGAAACTGGAAAGCGAGTCGATGGAGATTCTGCGTCACGAACTCCTCGGTATCGAGGCGCCCGACGACCTCATGGAGCGCCTCGGGCTGGCGTGATGGTCGTTGACGTGACGGTCGTTCAGAGACAGATGTCCGATGGGCGAACCGGTACGCGCGGCAGGTCGCGTCCGGTGGCCTGACGAATCGCGTTGGCGATGGCCGGAGTCACCGAGATGCACGGCGGCTCGCCGACACCCTTCGCGCCAAGAGGAGATTTGGGCTCGAACTCCTCCACGAAAACCACATCGACCTGCGGAGCATCGAGGAAAGTCGGCAGCAAGTAGTCGGTGAAACTCGGATTACGTACCCGACCGTCCTTGACGATGATCTCCTCCATGACGGCGAGACCCAGGCCTTGGGCGATGCCACCTTCCACTTGTCCGACGCAACTCTTCGGATTGAGGACCCGTCCGACGTCCTGGGCGGTGGCGACCTGCACGACCTTGACGAGGCCGAGTTCGGTGTCGACGTCGACGACGGCGCGATGGGCCACGAAGGCGAAGGCGACGTGGCAGTTGCCCTGGCCGTTCTCGTCGAGGTCCTCGGTCGGCTGGTGGTGGTATTCGCGAGTCTCGTCGAGTCGCTTGCCTCGGGCGGCTTCCACGACCGCTCGTCGGAACGATCCTCCGACCTCGACGATGTCGGTGCCATCGATCGTCAAGCGAGCAGGGTCGAGCCCGTTCTCGCTGGCAACGATGCCGAGAAGTTCGTCGCGAACCGCCCGACAAGCCGCATCGACGGCGCCGCCGCTCATCCAGGTCTGTCGACTCGCCGATGACGATCCGGCCGATCCCACTTGGGTGTCGATCGTGTCGAGCAACACCTCGTCGACACCGAGCACGGTGCGCGCGATCTGCTGGGCGAGCATCACGAAGCCTTGCCCGACCTCAGCCGTCGCGAACTTGAGAGTCACGACGCCGTCGTCGATGCGACAACGTGCGGTCGAGTAATCATCGAAGCCCTCGCTGTACATCAGGTTCTTGATGCTGACACCCCAGCCGATTCCGCGCTTGATGTGGTGGCGATCGGCCGTGCGTCCGCTTCCACCGGGAAGATCGAGAACGTTCGGGTCGGATTCCATGTCCGGGGGGAGTGGGATGGCCGCGGTCTCACGGATGCACTCAGCGACGGGAGCCACGCTGTCGACGATCTGTCCGGTGATGAGGCGGTCGCCGGTTTGCATGGCGTTGAGCAATCTGACCTGCACCGGGTCGACCCCGCACGCCGATGCGAGCTTGTCCATCTGACTCTCGTGGGCGAAACAAGCCTGCACAACTCCGAAACCGCGCATGGCGCCACAAGGTGGGTTGTTGGTGCGCAACGCCCAACCTTCGACGACCGCGTTGTCGCACTTGTACGGACCCTGTGTGTGGGTGATGGCGTTGATGAGGACCGCGGGTGACGTGCTGCAATACGCGCCGCCGTCGAACACCATGCGCGACTCGACCTTCACCAGACGACCAGTGCGGTCGGCATGATGGCGCATCCAGATCTTGGCCGGGTGCCGATGGACGTGTCCGTAGAACGACTCCTCACGTCCGTAGGCGATGCGCACCGGTCGTGACGTGCGCAGGGCGAGGAGACACGTGTGAACCTGCAGGCTGATGTCCTCACGGGCACCGAAGGCGCCGCCGACACCCCCGAGGACGAGACGCACCTTCTCTTCGGGTAGCCCGAGACACGCCGCGATTTGCTTGCGGTCTTCGTGCAGCCACTGGGTCGCGATGTAGAGCTCGACTCCGGTGCCGCCGGGATCGGGTAGCGCGAGCGCGGCCTCGAGACCGAGGAAAGCCTGGTCCTGCATCCCGACTTCGTACACGCCTTCCACGACGACGTCGCCCGTGATGTCGGCATCGCCTGAGATGATCCGCTGATGGCGCAGAACGTTGCCTTCCGGATGAATCCTCGGGGCCGTTCCGTCGATGCAGTGCTCGGGATCGAGAACCGGTTGGAGAACCTCGTACTCAACACGAATCGCCGCCAAGGCGCGTTTGCAGGTCTCCGGATGGTCGGCGGCCACGGCGGCCACCGGCTCCCCGGTGTAACGCACGGTGTCGCCCACCCGGGCGAAGACCGGCTGGTCCTGCATGATGAGTCCGTAGGTGGCCTGCCCCGGAACGTCCTCGGCGGTGATGATGGCCTCCACGCCGGCGATCTTCCAAGCAGCGGTGGTGTCGATGGAGACGATGCGCGCGTAGGGATGGGGGCTGCGCAGCGTCGCGCCCCACAACATGTTCTCGGCCCACATGTCGCTGCTGAAGGCGAAGCCGCCCTGAACCTTGGCAACGCCATCGGGTCGCGATGCGTCGGTGCCCAGAGTGCCCGGGCGGGGCGGGGCGATGGTGCTCGTGGTGTTCACTTGGACCTCCTCGCCACCGCGACCTGCTGGACGGCTTCGAGGATGCGGCCGTAACCGGTGCAGCGACAGATGTTTCCCGACAGTGCTTCGCGAATCTGATGGTCATCGGGATCGGGTACGGACTCGAGCAGATGATGGACGGCGACGATGAACCCGGGCGTGCAGAAACCGCACTGAACCCCGCCGCAATCGAGGAATGCCTGCTGAACGTCGCTCAACTGCCCGCCTTCACCGAGACCCTCGACGGTGACGATCGACGTGTCGACGACCGATGCGGCGAGCACGAGGCACGAGCACACGGCGCTCCCGTCGACGATGACGGTGCAACTTCCGCACTCGCCTTGTTCGCAGGCTCCCTTGGCGCCGGGCAGACCGAGGCGTTCACGCAGTACATAGAGAAGGCTCTCGCCGATCCACGAGTCCTTGACGTCGTGGGTGCGGCCGTTGACGGTGAGTGAGTAGTTCTCACTGCCGATTCCTGAGGGTGTGCTCATTGGTAGGACCTTTCCAGGAGTCGACGGGCGAGGACGCCGACGGCGTGCCGCCGGTATTCGGCGGTCGAACGGTGATCGTCGATGGGACGTGACGCCAGCGAGACGAGGCGGGCGAACTCGGACCGGGTGTCGTCCGAAGGGGGAGTGCTACTACGCAAGTCGGCGTTGGCTTCGAGCCACGACTCGGCATCGGGGCAACGAAGGATGGTGGGGCCGACGGCACCCAGCGCAACTCGAACTTGACCCTTCGATCGGTCACGAACCAGGCAGGTGGAGGCATTGGCGATGACCATCGCGTTACGCGTGCCGACCTTTGCGTAACCCTGCCAACCATCGATCCGCGGAATCGAGACCGAATGCACGAATTCACCGGGCAGGAGAGCATTGCGCTTCACACCAACCATGAAGTCGGCGAATCGAACATCCCGGCTCTTCCCGTTGCCGCGAACATGGATCGTCGCCTCGAGGGCTGACAGGACGGGTAATCCATCACCGGCCGGCGAACAGGTGCCGAGGTTGCCACCCAGGGTGCCCGCGGCTCGGATCTGCGGTGAACCCACTGTCCGCGCCGCTTCGGCGAGCGCCGGCAGCAGGGTGGCGAGTTCGCCGGATTCCATGGTGGCGTAGGGGACCGCAGCACCGATGGTCACCTGCTCGTCTTCGGCGGTCCAGGCGTGCAATTCGTCGACCGACCGCAGCGACACGATCGCCTTCGGACGACGACCATGCAGATTGACCTCGACCATCAGGTCGGTGCCACCGCTGAGGATCGTGTGGTCGGGTGATTCCGCCAGGATGCGATCGAGTTCGTCGACGGTCTTGGGTGTGAGCACGGTCATCGCGGACTCCCATCCCAGCCGGAGAACGCATCGATCATCGCCTTCACGTCACCGAGCGGATACAGGATCGGACAAGTGCATCCGTGTTCGATGTAGTGCGCGACCTTGGCGCGGGCTTCGCTCGGCGTGCCGCTCGCGGTCAGCATGTGGACGATCTCATCAGGAACCAGCTTGCTGGCGGCGACGACTTGCTCGTGCGTGGCCGGCCACGTGAGGACCTCGCCCACCTTGTCGAGAAGCGACTGCGGCACCCCGGAGGCTTTCATGATGTGTGGCTGCTGGCCCAGGTACTGCGTGACCATCAACCGCGCCATGTCGATCGCGGTCTGACGGTCCTCGTGAACGCTGCAGACCACGAGCTGTGGGCGGTCGATGTCGTCGAGTCGCCGCCCGGCCCGAGCCGCGCCCTTCTCGAGTGCCTCGAGCGCTTGATCGTTGTAGTCGGGGGAGACGAGGTAGTTGAGAACGGCTCCATCGGCGATCTCGCCGGTGAGTTCCATCATCTGCATGCCGGTCGCACCGATGTAGATCGGGACGTCCTTGGGTCGACGCTCTTGGTACACGTAATCGAGTTCGACGCCGTCGAGGTGGACGTACTCACCATCGAACGTCACGTTCTCGTTGTTCAGTAGAGCGCGGACCGTCGTGACGATCTCACGCATCACGCGGAGTGGTTTGGCCCGATCGATACCGACCTTCTTGGCCAGTGGATCCCACCACGCTCCGATACCGAGAATCACCCGACCGGGCGCGAGATCGTCGAGCGTCGAGAAGGTGGCGGCGAGACGAGCCGGGTTGCGGCTCCAGCAGTCGACCACGCCGCTGCCGATCTTGATGGTGTCGGTGACGCTCGCGAAGGCGGCCATGGGAACGGTCGCTTCGCGCACCAATCGACTTTCGGCCTGCCACACCGCGTCGAATCCCTTCGACTCGGCGTATCGCGCGAAGTCCATGCCTTCACGGATCCGATGCGCATCCTGCAGGTAGATCGCCACGGGCTGATGTTCGGTCATGATCGTTCCTTGGAAGAGTGAATTGACGAGAGATGTTTCATGAAAGGCGCCGGAAGAGTCGTCGAGCGGCCTCGGCCGCCTTGGCCCGCACCTCGTCGAGATCCACACGAGTGGGTCGACCATGGTCGAGCAGAACTTCACCATCGGCCGACACGATCCGTTCGGCCCGAATGCCGGGGGTGAACGCGACGTGCCAAGGCGAGTCGGCCATGTCGTACGACCAGGTCACGGAATCGGTGCGGCATTCGGGGATGAGGTCGTAACCGTTCGTCAACCAGGTCCAAGCGGTTTCGGGTGAGGCGGTGACGTCGTCGTCACGATGAGCGACGTAGGCGAGACGGAACTCTTCGAGCATGTCGGCTCCGATGCCGTCGGTTCCGAGCAGCACCGGCGACTCGAAACGCGCCGGTCGGGCGTAACCGACGGAGTTGTTCATGTTGCTACGCGGATTGTGAGCCACCCGACCGGGAAGGGCCTCATCGAGTCCCACGCAGTGGACGAGCAGCCAGTCCGCGTCGGCCAGACCGCGAAGACGCCGACCGGCCTCGTGATCGTCGGGGCCTTCGGCAACGTGAATGTGAACACCGACGCCGAGATCGCGGGCCAGCCCGGCGGCATCATCCAGAAGACCGTCCGAACACGTGAACGCGGCGTGCACGCCGACCATGCCCCGACCACCGGCTCGGATGAAGCGCTCGTTCTCGACCAGACCACGACGGCCGCCCTCGACGCCGTGACGATCGGTGACCCCGTACGAGCACACGACCCGCACGCCCACTTCGGCGCAAGCTTCGGCGATCACGTCGAGGCTTCCCTCAATCGCGTTCGGACTCTCGTGATGATCGACGATCCCGGTGGTTCCCGACATCAACGCCTCGACGGCGCCGAGCGTGGCCGACCAACGAATCGTCTCCAGATCGAGTGCCGCGTCGAGCCGCCACCAGATCTGTTCGAGGATGCTCCGGAAGTCGGTGGGTTGCACCGGAGGCGCCGGCATGCCCCGCGCCAAGGTGGAGTACAGGTGGTGGTGGCCACACACCATGCCCGAAGTCGTCGACGACACGTCAGTCCTCGGAGCCACCGGGTCGCATGGGGAGCGTGGTCCGCCATTGACCGTCGTGGGCGTGAAGCGCGGCGGCGACGGCGCCGGCGGTCGGTACCAGACCGATCTCTCCCACGCCTTTGATGCCGTAGGGCGAATTGGGTTCGGGAGACTCGACGAGAATCACGTCGATCGGCGGGACGTCCTTGGCTCGCAGGATGCCGAGCGACCGCAGGGTCGTCGGAAGCGGGAAGCCCGTCTCCGGATCGGCCGGGAAATCCTCGGTGAGTGCGTAACCGAGGCCCATGTGAACGCTGCCCTCGATCTGTCCCTCGCACAACGTGGGGTTCACGGCCCGACCGACATCGTGAGCGGCGACGACTCGCGCCACTTTGCCCGAGTCGGGATCGAGAGTCACGAGTTGGGCGGCGTAGCCGAACGTCGAGTGGATGGTGGGGTTCTCGACCTCACCCAACTTGTCGGTCCAGTCGACGCGGTACTCACCAACGTGATCGATTCCGACCGCACACTGCGCGGCTCGGGCCGCCTCACAGGCCGCCTTCACCGCTCCCGCTCCCATGAGGGTCCCGCGCGAGCCGGTGGTCTGACCGAAGCCGAGTTCTCGAGTGGTGTCGACGAAGACGCGGACCCGGCTCGGATCGATGTTCAGTTCTTCGACCGCTACTTGGCGGGCCACGGTATTGATGCCCTGGCCCATTTCGGTCCAGCCGTGACGAACCTCGACGATTCCGTCCGCCCGGAAGTGGACGACCGCTCGAGTCACTTCCTTGAAGCCGTTACCGAGTCCGCTGTTCTTGAGGCCGAGACCGAGACCGACCGGGCGACCGCTGGCCACGGCCGCGTCGTAATGAGGTTTGATGGTGTCGAGGCAGCGCTCGGCACCCAGACAGCCGTCGTCCATGATCTGGCCGGGCCCCCAGACCATTCCCGGTTTGATCACGTTTCGCTTGCGGATCTCCCAACCGGAGATGCCGACCTTCTCGGCGAGGCGATCGAGCACGCCTTCCATGGCGAACTGCGCCTGGTTGGCTCCGAAACCGCGGAAGGCCCCACAGACCGGGTTGTTGGTGCGAACCGCTATTGCTTCGACGTCGATCGTCGGCAACTGATACGGGCCGGACGCGTGACCGGCCATTCGTTCCAACACCTTCATGCCCACGCTCGCGTAGGCGCCGCTGTCGCCGATCGCTCGTACACGCAATGCGGTCAGCCGACCGTCTCGATCACAGCCCGCCTCGTAGTCCATCTGAATCGGATGACGCTTGGCGTGGATTCGGAAGGACTCCTCGCGGGTGAGCGTGCACTTCACGGGTCGGTCGAGCAACCAGGCGGCCAGAGCCGTCTGGGCCTGATTGCTCATGTCCTCCTTGCCACCGAAAGCGCCGCCATTGGTGACGAGTTCGACGGTCACGTGGGAATTGTCGACACCGAGGACGCGCGCGATGTCGTTGCGGTCGTCCCACACGCCCTGACCACCGGAGTACACGTGCAGATGGCGACGACCTTCGCGTTCGGAGGGAACGGCGAGTGTGCTCTCGGGTTCGAGGAAGGCGTGTTCGATTCGTTGAGTGCTGAAGGACTCACGTACGACGTGATGTGACGACGCGAGCGTCGACTCGATGTCGCCACGTCGATAGGTGCTCCGACTCAGAACGTTGGACTCGGTCCCCCACACGGCAATCTCCGTGGAGTCGATCGCCTGACGGGGATCGGTGATGGGAGTGAGGGCCGAATACTTCACGGCAACGAGTTCGGCCGCCGCTCGCGCGTGCTGTCGGGTGTCGGCCACGACCACCGCGAGAACGTCACCCGCGTAACTGGTGCGCCCGCCCACGGGGATCATGATCGGCCAATCCTTGTAGATGAGTCCCACCCGTAATTCGGCCGGAATGTCGGCGGCCGTGAAGACCGCGACGACTCCCGGTGCCGACTCGGCCGCCGAGACGTCGATGGCCACCACGTCGGCGCGTGAGTGGGCGGTGAGATGCAAGGCGGCGTGCAGCATGCCCGGAACCCGGATGTCGTCGACGTAGCCGCGATCGCCCAGGGCGAGTTCGGCTGCCTCGTACTTCGCTCCGCTCGCGCCGACTCCGCCGGCGATATTCGGTTCGGGAATGCGGTCCTGGGCAACGGCTTCGATGGCCTCGAGGATCTTCACGTAACCCGTGCACCGGCAGAGATGAGCGCCGAGATGACGGGACATGTCCTCCTTGGTCAGATCCGAACCCTTCTTGTCGACCTGCGCCTTGGCGCGCATCACGATTCCCGGAATGCAGAAACCGCACTGGAGACCACCGCACGCGGCGAAGGCTTTCGCGTACTTGTCTCGTTCGGCTTGGTCGACGCCTTCGAGGGTCGTGATCGACTTGCCGGCGACCTTCTGGAGCGGTTGCTGGCAACTCACCACCACCTTGCCGTCGACCATGACCGTGCAGCAGCCGCATTGACCCGACGGCGAGCAACCGTCCTTCGGCGACGTGACGTCGAGCTCTTCGCGTAACGCAGCCAGGAGATGCGGATGGTCGCCGCGAACGCTGACCGAACGTCCATTGACGACGAGCGGAACGGCGGCCACGGATTCGGCACGCAAGTCGGTCATCTCGAACCTCCCGAGTTCGGGGGCAGGATGGCCCCGCGTTGGTTGGTGATGCGCTGGTAGACCTCGGGGCGTCGGTACTTGTCGAAATCGAAGAGAGTCTTCTTGTAGCGGTCACACCAGTTCAGGTCGCATTCGGCGGTCACGACTTCGTCGCCCGTTGACATGGTCTGCGCGACGATCTGGCCGCTCGGAGCGACGATGCACGACTGACCGAGGGAATCGACTCCTTCTTCCACGCCGGCCTTGGCGACTCCGACCACCCACGTGCCGTTCTGGTACGCGCCCGACTGCATCACGAGTGAGTTGTGGAACCCCTGCAGGATGTCTTGAGTCGGATCGGGTACGTAGTGAATCGGCGTGTTGTAACCGCAGAGGATCAGTTCGACGCCCTGCAGCCCCATCTCGCGGTATGTCTCCGGCCAACGACGGTCGTTGCAGATCATCATGCCGACGATTCCACCGAAGGCCCGCCAGACGCCGAAGCCCTCCGGCCCGGGTTCGAAGTAGTAACGCTCCGCATGCTGAAACGGTCGACCGGGCTCGTTGGTCTCGTGACCGGGGATGTGAACCTTGTGATAGCGACCCACCACACCACCGTCCCGCTCGACGAGGATCTGAGTGTTGTAGCGATGACGAACTCCGCGGGAGTCGGGTTCGGTGATCTCCGCGTAGCCGAGGCTGAACCCCACGCCGAGTCGACGGGCCTCGTCGAACAGTGGCTGAGTCGTCGGGTTGGGCATCGCAGTCTCGTACCAATGATCGGCTTCGGTGATGTCGTCGACGAACCAACGCGGGAAGAAGGTGGTGAGGGCGAGTTCGGGGAACACGACGAGTTCGGCGCCGCGCGAGTGTGCGTTCTTGAGGAGTTCGACGAGGCGTTCGACCACTTCCTTGCGCGAGTCGTCTCTTTGGATCGGACCCATCTGTGCCGCGGCGACATTGACGAGGCGCCGGGCTCCGACATCGTGCGAGAAATGAGTAGTCATGAGATTCCTCCGGCTGAATCGGCGGTGAACTCGGTGTGGGCGAGACTCCACATCACATCGAGCAGCACATCGGTCGACGCCGCCAGGTCCTCGGCGGACGTGTACTCGGCGGGATTGTGACTGATTCCGAGATGTGACTGGGTGAAGATCATCGCGGTCGGACAGATTCGCGCGAGCATCTGCGCGTCGTGGCCGGCTCCCGAGGGCAGCCGTCTCACCGTATGGCCATGGTCGGTGATGACCGTCTGGACGAGTTCGATCACCCGTGGGTCGAACTCGACGGGTTCGAAGCGGGCCAAGGTGCGCGTCGTGATCTCGACCCCTTCGGCCTCGGCCAGTTCGGCCAGGTATGCGGTCACCTCGGCTTCGGCTCGGCGGAGCAGTTCCTCATCGGTGTTGCGGATGTCGAGGGTCAGGGTCGCCGACTTCGGCACGACGTTGATCAGGTTCGGCTGCAGATCGATCTTGCCGACGGTGCACACCTGGTTACCCCCGAAGCGCAGGGCCAAGTCGCGCAATCGGACGGCGATGGCCGCAGCGACGAATGCCGGGTCGTGACGCAAGTTCATGGGAGTCGTGCCGGCGTGGTTGCTCTGGCCCTTGATGGTGACTTCCTGCCACGAGATTCCCTGTACACCCTCGACGGCACCGAAACGAATGCCCTCGGCCTCGAGGATCGGTCCCTGCTCGATGTGCAGTTCCACGAAAGCGTGAGGAGCGGTCGCCGGACAAGTGGCTGGTCCGAGATAGCCGATCCGGATCAGTTCGTCGGCCAAGCGCGCGCCATCGATGGCCACGACGTCGTGGGCCTCTTCGACACTCATGCCACCCACGTACACGAGGGAACCGAGCATGTCGGGTTGAAAACGGGCGCCCTCTTCGTTGGTGAAGAAGGCGACGGCGAGTGGACGAGGTGGTTCGACTCCGGCCCGCATGAGGGTTTCGATCACCTCGAGGCCGGCGAGCACTCCCAGGTTGCCGTCGTAGCGGCCGCCCGTGCGCACGGTGTCGATGTGCGAACCGGTCATGACGGGGGCTCCCGTGCCCACGTTCCAGAGTCCGATCACATTGCCCACGGCGTCGATCGACAGCTGCAAACCGAGATCCTTCATCCACGTGACGACGAGGTCGCGCCCGTCACGATCGGCGTCGGTCAGGGCGAGCCGGCAGGATCCACCGCCTTCGATCGGGCCAACCTGGGCCAACTCATCGAGGCGCGCCACGAGTCGGGACGCGTCGATCCGACACCCGGTCCGCCGGACCCCGATCTCCGCCCCCTTCGACACGATCTCACTTTACAATTTGTCAAAGGTCGTCGGCTGGGGAGAATCGCCGAATTCGGACCTCCCGAATGGCAGAGTCCGAAGGTGACCTGGCTCGAAGTCTTCGGCGCCGGCGGTGGAGTCCTCCTTGCCGCCGCCGCCCAATACACAGCCGGGTTCGGGTTCTCGC
>Ga0255081_1000035_pt1 | contig 30233 bp, 26 predicted proteins | sample Colum_Colum_RepA_FD_188456 | JGI IMG/M metagenome (GOLD analysis project Ga0255081, IMG submission 188456) | Freshwater microbial communities from Columbia River, Oregon, United States - Colum_Colum_RepA_8h | ecosystem: Environmental > Aquatic > Freshwater > River | place: USA: Oregon... | reverse complement strand
GTTTGCGGCAGACGTCGTCGTGACTCTCGAGGTCGCCCACCACCCAGCCACCACCGTGGAAGTACACGAGCACACCGAGATCGCGGCGGTCGTTGGGGCGGTACAGGCGAACGCGCACGCCGTCAGCGTCGAGGTCGCGGACTTCATGGACGATCTCGTTCGAGGGCATCGCCATGGCCGCGAAGCCGGCGCGGGCGACGCTGGCCTCCTGCGACTCGATCGCCGGGGCGCCGAGCTGTTCGAGCGTGGCGAGGATCGTTGCGGTCTGCGGATGGAGCGGCATGGCACCGATCATGCCATGGCGCGAAGACGACGTCGTCAGTGCGCGGCGGGTGCCGAGCCGTCGGCCTTCTTCTTGGGCGGCGGAACACCGACCGACACCGACTTGTCGGCCCATTCGGGCCAACGGCGACGGCTCACGATCGAGAGGGTGCGCAGAAGCTTCATGGCCACTTCGTCCTCTTGGGCCGGGCGGGCTTCGATCACGCCGTCCTTGATCATGCGCTCGATGACTTCCTCACCGAGTTCGGTGCGCACGATGGTGAGAGTCCAGTCGTTGTCCTTGCCGATTCCACCGGTGGCGATGTCGGAGTGCTCGGCCGCGAAGTCGGGGCAGCTCTTGCAACCCTGACGGGTCCACTGGTGGCACTCCTTCAGATCGATCTCGTGGTACGAGCCGTCCTTCATCCAGATCTGGAAGACGCCCTTGATGTTCATCTTCACCATGTCCTGCTTCTTCAGGCCGTACTTGGCCTCGAAGAGTTCGGGGAAGATCGCGTCGTCGAAGGTCTTCGAGCAAAGGAGTCCGATGTTGAACAAGAACGGCTTGCTGACCTTGCCGGCCTTGCGATCCCACATGACCGGCGGTGACGACGTTTGGCAACCCATACCCACGAGCGCGAGTCGGCTCAGACCCTGTTCTTTGGCGTCGCGCAGCGCGAGCGGGTTGGCGCAGTAGGTGTAACGCGAACCGGCGGTGGCGATCACTTCGTCCTTGTTGCGCGCGAGAACGGGCTTGGCCTTCCAGGCGTCGTCGGGCTCCACACCGCTCACGAGCGCCGCTTCGATGTAGTCGTGCTCGAGGAGCCAGATGAGCATCGCCGAGACGAAGCCGCCGTCCTGACCCTTCTCGTGCTGAACCTTGTCGGTCGCCCGGGTGAGGAGGAGCTGACGCCAGATACCGGCCATTTCGTCGGGTTCGCGGACCCGGCCGAAGAGATGCATGTCGGCGGCCGGCTCCCATTGGCGGAATCGCGGACACGCGCGGGTGCAGGTAGTGCAGCCCTTCTCACCGTGGAGGCAGTTGGCCGGTCCGAGTTCTTCTTCGAGATGGAACGGCTTGTACTTGCCTTCTTCGTGTTCGTAACCGATCACGTCGTGCGGACACGTGACGACACAACCGGCACAGCCCGTGCACAGACCCGTCGTGACGACCTCTTCGTAGAGTTCCTTCCACTGGGCGGTCCAGCGTTCGGCCTTCGGGGGAGCGGGCTCGGTCATCGTCATGCGAGCCAATCTACGCTGTGGTTCGGCCGGGCCTCGTAGCCGTGGCCGCAGCGAGACGGGGGATTTCCATGGGCATGATCGGTGAGCGAGTGGTTCGTACCGAGGATCCGGCCTTGGTGACCGGGCACGGGACCTTCATCGACAACCTCGTTCTCGATGGCGCGCTCCACATCGTCTACGTGCGCTCGACGATGGCCCACGCGCGGATCACGTCGGTCGACAGCGAGAGTGCGCGGTCGATGCCCGGTGTGCACGGCGTGTTCACCCACGCCGATCTCGTGGCCGACGGCATCGGCCCGGTACCGATCGACATCCCGTTCCTTCCCGCTGGTATCGCCCGACCCGCGCTGGCCGACGGTGTGGTGCGGTACGTCGGCGAGTTGGTGGCTGCGGTGGTCGCCACGAGTCGTGCACTCGCCGTCGACGCCGCCAACGAAGTGATCGTCGATTACGAACCGCTGAACGTGTTGGTCGACCCGGAGGAGGCGCTCACGTCGTCGACTCTTCTCTTCCCCGAACACGGGAGCAACGTGGTCGTCGACCTGCCGGCCGGACGTGAAGTCGATTTCTCGGCTTGCGAGGTGGTCGTGTCGGCGCGTCTGCACAATCGCCGTATTGCGCCGAGTCCGCTCGAAGCGCGGGTCGCGGCCAGTCGTTGGGAGGCGCCCGATGAAAACGGTGTGCGCCGCCTCACGCACTGGCAGGCGTGTCAAGGTGCGCATCCGATCCGAAATCAGATCAGCGCGTTCTACGGCATTCCGGCCGAGCAGATTCGCGTGATCACCCCCGACGTCGGTGGTGGTTTCGGCGCCAAGGCGTTCTTCTATCCCGAGGATCTCCTCGTCCCGTGGCTCGCCCGGAAGACCGATCGACCGGTTCGCTACACCGAGACGCGCAGCGAGAGCATGAACGGCCTCGGTCATGGCCGCGGTCAGATCCAGGATCTGCGCATCGGCGGAACTCGTGACGGCAAGATCCTCGCCTACGAGTTGAGCGTGATCCAGGAGTCGGGCGCGTATCCGCGATTCGGAGCGTTCCTGCCGTTCATGACCGGCGCGATGCTCACCGGCACCTACGACATCCCGAATGCGGCGATGCGCGCCAAGGGTGTGGTGACCAACACCGTGCCGACCGTCGCGTATCGCGGGGCTGGTCGCCCCGAAGCGGCCGCCGCCATCGAGCGTGCCGTCGATCTCTTCGCGCGGGAGATCCAGATGGATCCGGTGGAGGTTCGGCGTCGCAACTTGATCGCCAAGGATCGTTTCCCGTTCACCACGGCCACCGGAACCACGTACGACAGCGGCGACTATCCGGGTGCACTCGACCTCGTGTTGCGGGCCGCCGATTACGCGGCGTTGCGGGCCGAGCAGTCTCGTCGACGTGCGGCCGGCGATCGCGTGCAACTCGGAATCGGGCTCGCGGTCTACGTGGAGATCACGGCGATGTCGGGCGGATCCGAACTCGGCATCGTGGAAGTGGGGGAGAACGCGGCCGGTGAACCGACGGCGCGCGTCATCACCGGTACCACTCCGTACGGACAGGGGCATCGCACCACGTGGGCGATGATCGTGGCCGATCGTCTGGGCATCCCGTTCGAGAACATCACGGTGATCCACGGCGACACCGACCTCGTGCGCAGCAGTGAGATCACCGGTGGTTCGCGCTCGGTTCAGTTGGGTGGCACCAACGTGTGGCGCGCGGCGGGTGTGGTGGCCGACAAGGCCAAGCGGATCGCCGCTCGACTACTCGAGGCGGCCGAAGCCGACATCGTCCTCGAGGACGGACGATTCCACGTGGCCGGAACGCCAGCGGTGTCGAAGTCGTGGTCCGATGTCGTCTCGGCAGCTCGCGCGGCCGGTGAGGTTCTCGATGGCGAAGGTGACTTCGCGCAGACCTCGGGAACGTTCCCGAGTGGAGCCCACATCGCAGTGGTCGAAGTCGACACCGAAACCGGCAAGACGGTGTTGCGCGAGTTGGTGGCCGTCGACGATGCCGGCAACATCGTGAATCCTCTGCTCGCCGAAGGGCAGGTGCACGGCGGGCTCGTGCAGGGCATCGGCCAAGCGTTGTTCGAAGAAGTCATCTACGACGCCGACGGCAATCCGCTCACCGGCAACTTCGCCGACTACGGATTTCCGTCGGCAGCCGAGGTTCCGAGTTTCACGACCGTTCATCTCGCCACACCGTCACCTCGGAACGATCTCGGTGCCAAGGGCATCGGTGAGAGTGGCACGATCGGTGCGACACCGGCCGTTCAGAACGCCGTGGTCGACGCGGTTTCACACCTCGGTGTGGCGCACGTCGATCTCCCTTGTTCACCACAACGCGTGTGGCAGGCGATTCGCCAGGTCGTGTGATGTCGACTGATCCCGCGTCCCGACTGCCGAGTGCCGTGGCCGCCGTGGTCGACGTGGTGGCGCGATCCCGCGGAGTCGTGGCGGTCACCCTCGGCGGTTCACGATCCACGGGTGGGGTCGATGAAGCGAGCGACTGGGATCTCGGCGTCTTCTACCGGAGTGCCATTGATCTCGGTCCGTTGACCGAACTCGGAACGGTTCACCCGCCCGGCTCGTGGGGTCGCTTCATGAACGGTGGGGCCTGGCTCGAGGTCGACGGTGTGGAGATCGACGTGATCCTGCGCGATCTCGACGTGGTCGACGAGTGGTCGTCGCGAGCGCGCCGGGGTGACTACGAAGTCGATCAACTACTCGGTTACCTCGCCGGATTCCCGTCGTACACGCTGTTGGCCGAAGTCGCGAGTTCGCAGGTTCTCACCGGCTCACTCGACATCGACACCGCCTATCCGGAAGCCCTGGCCCGTGAAGCAGCGAGTCGTTGGGGCTTCCAACGCGATTTCACTCTCGACTACGCGCGGATGCACGCGCGCCGAGGTGACGTGTTGGCAACCATCGGCAATCTCGCCCGGGCCGCGATGGAAGAAGCCCATCGACGCATGGCTCTTCGCCAACAGTGGGTGCTGAACGAGAAGCGACTGCTCGCGACCGCCGGTCTTGTTGAGTTGCCGATCCTCGGGCCGGACGCCGGCTCCGAAGCGTTCGTGAACGACTTCGCCGCTGCGCTCACCGACTGATCGAACCTGGGTGTCCGATCGCCGTCGGATCAGATGGCGTCGGGTCCCTCTTCGCCGGTGCGGATGCGCACGATGCGATCGACATCGGTGACCCAGATCTTGCCGTCACCGATCTTGCCGGTGGCGGCCGCGGCCTTGATGGCCGCGATCACCGATTCCACGACGCCGTCTTCGACCACGAGTTCGAAGCGCACCTTGGGCACGAAGTCGATCTTGTACTCCGCGCCGCGGTACGTCTCGCTGTGACCGCCCTGGCGGCCGAAGCCGCGCACTTCGCTGACCGTCATGCCCTGCACCCCGGCGGCCTTGAGCGACTCCTTCACGTCGTCCAACTTGAACGGTTTGATGATGGCGGTGATGAGTTTCATGTTGTTCTCCCGTTCAGTGGTAGGCCGACTCGCCGTGCAGACCGAAGTCGAGACCGGTGGTCTCGACCTGCTCGTCCACCCGGACACCGATGGTCTTCTTCAAGACCACCATGATGACAAACGTGATCGCGAACGACCACACGATCGCCGACAGATTGGCGATCGCCTGCTCGAGGAGCAGGCCGGCGTCGCCGCCGTAGAAGATGCCCTTCTCGAAGGCGCCGTCGAAGAACTCCGGGTTGGCGAAGAAGCCGATGAGGAGCGATCCGACGAGTCCACCCACGAAGTGCACGCCCACCACGTCGAGCGCGTCGTCGAAGAGGAACTTCGACTTGAGCTTCACCGCGTAGCAACACACGAGTCCGGCGACACCGCCGATCACGAGCGGTGCCGCGCCGGACACGTAGCCGGCGGCCGGTGTGATGGCCACGAGTCCGGCCACGATGCCCGATGCCGCACCGAGGTTGGTCGGGTGACCATCGCGTCGCCACTCGACCACGACCCATACGAGTCCGGCGGCCGCCGCGGCGAGGAAGGTGTTCATGAAGGCTTGGGTGGCCTGGCCGTTGGCGGCCAGCGCCGAACCGGCGTTGAAACCGAACCAACCGAACCACAGGATTCCGGTGCCGATCATCACGAGCGGCATCGAATGCGGCGGCTGACCTTCCTTGGGCCATCCCTTGCGCTTGCCGAGCACGAGAACTGCGGCGAGGGCGGCGATTCCGGCGTTCACGTGAATCGCGGTTCCGCCGGCGAAGTCGAGTGACCCGCGGTCACCCAACCAACCGCCGTACACCCACTTGAACACCGGCACGTAGACCAGAAGCAACCACAGCGGGACGAAGATCGCCCATGCGCTGAACTTCATGCGGTCGGCCACTGCGCCCGAGATGAGGGCGGGAGTGATGGCCGCGAACATGCCGAGGAACGCGATGGTGGCGAGTTGACCTCCGTTGTCGTCGAGGATCCCGATGCCGTCGAGGAAGAGGAAGTCGAAGTTGCCGATGAAGTTTCCGGATCCGCCCTGCGCGAGCGAATAGCCGAGCACCATCCAGAGCACCGGCACGATCAACACGCAGTAGAAGTTCATCATCAGCATGTTGAGCACGTTGCGCTCGCGGTCCATGCCGCCGTAGAAGAAGGCGAGGCCCGGTGTCATGAAGAGCACGAGGGCGGCCGAGACGAGAACCCAGGTGAGGCTTCCGGCGTCCATGTAGATCCTTTCGGTCGGGGGTCCGAAAAGAATCGGCGAAACATGTTTCAGGAATGTTTCGTCCCGACAACACCATCGTGAAACGAAAAGTGGACGTCCCCGGACCGCCGGTTCGACGGTTCCGTCGATACCAGTAGCCCGGGGACTGCCCCTACCGGAGAGGGAAACCCTCCGACGCTGTCGACCTCGCGGCCGACGAGCTCTGTTGGATCCTTCGGATCAGATGGCGTCCGGGCCTTCTTCACCGGTGCGGATGCGGATCAGGCGATCGATGTCGGTCACCCAGATCTTGCCGTCACCGATCTTGCCGGTGGAGGCCGCGGCCTTGATGGCCGCGATCACCGGATCGACGGCGCCGTCCTCGACGACGAGTTCGAAGCGCACCTTGGGCACGAAGTCGATCTTGTACTCCGCACCTCGGTACGTCTCGCTGTGTCCGCCTTGGCGACCGAAGCCGCGCACTTCGCTGACCGTCATGCCCTGCACGCCGGCCGCCTTGAGGGCGTCCTTCACGTCGTCCAGTTTGAACGGCTTGATGATTGCTGTGATGAGTTTCATTGTGAGTCCTCTCGTGTTCCCTGTTCAGCTCTTCACGAACTCGGGGTAGGCGTACACACCCATTTCCGGAAGGTCGAGTCCCATGACTTCGTCCTCTTCGCTAGAGCGGATACCGCCCTTGCCCATCTTCTTGGAGACCGTGTCCTGGATCTTGAAGAACGAGTACGAGATGCCACCGAGGACCACGATGATCACGGCCACGCCGAGTGCCTGTGCACCGAGCTGACCCCAGTCGCCCTTGATGATTCCCTCGACGCCTTCGCTGTCCGACAGGTTCCAGCCGGCACCATACGAACCGTTGGCGAAGATGCCGACGCAGAGTGTTCCGAAGAGTCCACCCACGCCGTGCACGCTGATCGCACCGACCGGATCGTCGAGCTTCAACTTGCGCTCCACGAAGAACACCGACTCGATCACGAGAACTGCGGCGATGCAACCGATCACGGCGGCCGCCCACGGTGCCACGAAGGCGCACGGTGCGGTGATGGACACGAGACCGGCGAGCATGCCGTTGGCCATCATGCCGGGATCCGGCTTGCCGGTCCGCTTGGTGATCCAGAACATCGCGACCACGCCTCCGAACGCACCGGCGATCGCGGTGTTGGTCGCCACCACGGCGAACTGCACGTCGGTGGCGGCGAAGGTCGAGGCGGCATTGAAGCCGAACCAACCGAACAGCAGGATGAACGTTCCGAGCATGGCCATCGGGATGTGATGGCCCGGAATGGCGCGCGGGTTGCCGTCCTTGTCGAACTTGCCGATGCGGGCTCCGATCACCTTGGCACCCGAGAACGCCGCCACACCACCCACGGCGTGCACCACACCCGAGCCGGCGAAGTCGACGTAACCGGCGCCGAGGTTCATGGTGCTCCAGGTCTGCGACAACCAGCCGCCGCCCCACGTCCAAGCCGCCATCAGCGGGTAGTACACGGCGCCACAGAAGAAGCCCCACACCACGAACGATCCCCACTTCCAACGCTCGGCCATCGAGCCGGTCGGAATCGTCGCCACGGTGTCCATGAAGGCGACCATGTAGAGGAAGAAGCCGATGAGGGCCGGAGTGATTCCACCACCCGACAGTGCCCAACCGCCCTTCCACAGGAACACCCACTCACCGCTGCCGATGAGCGAGCCACCGATCGGTGCATCGAGTCCGAAGGCCGAGTAGCTGAAGCCACCGAAGGCCAACGGGAAGCCGATGAAGAAGAAGCCGATGAAGCCGAGGCCGAAGATGGCGAAGTTCGTGGCCACCACGTGAGCGGCGTGCTTGGCGCGGCAGAAGCCGGTCTCCACGAGGGCGAAGCCGGCCTGCATGAAGATCACCAGCGACGCGCCGAGAATCACCCAGAGCAGGTTGGTGGCGGTCGCGAGCGAGGTGATCGCTCCTTCGGCGTCGAATTCGTCGGCGGCGAGTGCTGCACCGCCACCGGCGACGAGCACCGCACCCGACGAAATGGCCGTGGCGATGAGGAATCTGCGCAGGAACGAAGGTCGTTTCCGTACGAGATCCGGGAAGTGGTCGACTGCCGCCGTGGAAGCGCCAGCCCGTGATCCGGTGATCATGAGTTCTCCTTGGTCAGGGTTGATACGAACGGCCCGGAGGCCAGACGGGGGGCGGCAACACTGGCGCTCGTCTGGAGGAGAACTTAAGAAACGCCGATTTCGGATCGGTCTTGGGATTGTTTCCAGTTGGTGACCAACTGGTGCGGGTCGATCGGCTCAGAGACCGCGGGCCGCTTCGTCGAGTGCGGCTCGAACCGAGTCGTTGGCGGTCAGTACGGCCAAGGCCATGGCGGCGGCGGCGATCTGTGGGTCGTCGACCCGGGCGAGGACGTCGTCGACCGAGATGTCGGGGCCGCGCGCGGCGAGGGCGAAGGCTTCGGCCAGCCCGAGCACGCGCATGACGTTTCGCGAATCGCTGCGACGGAGTCGTTCGGCGAGTGCGGCTGCGTCGCGTCCGTCGTCGGTCGCGTCGGACACGAACACCGCGAGGGTCAACAGATCCGGATGTTCGAGCGATGCGTAGAGACGATCGAAGGTCGGTTCGACTCCGGGTGAACCGTTGAGTTCGCGGAGTCGGTCGACGGTGGGGAAGTGCAGCGCGTGCGATCCGTCCATGTGTTCGGCGTCGGCCCGGCGACGATCGGCGGCGTGACCGACTTCGGGGAGAGCGCGTTCGATCACGCCGGTCGTCGCGAGTGCTCGCCAGGACCTCGGCGATCCGTCGCGCAGTAGAGCGAGAAGTTGCTCGGTGTCGGCCGGTCGCCAGTCGAGACGTTCGGTGCGGTGCGAACCGAACCAATCGAACACACCGTCGTCGACGGAGTGGATCGACGACAACTCGGCGGTGCGGAGCGCGAGCGGGACCGTGAGTGACACTGGTGGCGTTCCGACGAGAACGAGCTGATCGTGGCGCACCTGCAACCAGCCACCGTCGGGTTCGTGCTCGACCGGTGCCGACTCGACGTCGGCTGCCGCACCGGTGCGGCGCAGGCGAGCGGTGAGCAGTGGCGGTGTCATGAGTGTCGTGAGGAGCACCATCACGAGCAATGCGCCATAGAGGTCCTTGTCGAGTACTCCTTTGCTCAGACCGATCGACGCGAAGATCAAACCGACTTCGCCGCGCGGAATCATGCCGACTCCGATCAGGAGTCGATCGGCGGTTCCGCTCACACCGGCGGCCGAAACGAGTTTGCCGATCACCGCCACCACGGTGAGGCAACCGGCCAGTGCCAACACGTGGGGCTTCAACATCGCCTCGAGATCGGCGTTGATGCCGATCGATGCGAAGAAGACCGGAATGAACACGTTGCCGAGCGGATTGAGTCCTTCGGCGATGCGTTCGTGTTGCGCACTGCGCCCGATACCGAGTCCGGCCATGAAGGCACCGATGATGAACGCCAACTTGGCCTGATTGGCGAGCAACGAGAACGCGACCGTGAGCGCGAACCCGGCCACCACCACGGTGGTCGACGACTTCGCGAGTTGGTGCAGGCGATCGAGGAACTTCGGGATCACGAACACCGACAACAATCCGGTCACCAGAAGGAATCCGACGGCGAGGCCGATCGTCTCGAGCACCACACCCGGACCGATGGTTCCCTCGGTGACGATCTTGACGACGACCGTGAGGATCACGAGGCCGAGGACGTCGTCGGCTACCGCGGCACCGAGAACGATGCGCGCCTCTTTGGTGGAAAGTGCTCGCAGGTCGCCGAGCACGCGCGCGGTGATTCCGACGCTCGTGGCGGTCAGGGCGGCACCGATGAAGAGAGCGATCTTGCCGGCTTCACCGAACGCGCTCGCCACGCCGAGACCGAGGGCGAACGGTGCGGCGACACCGATCACGCCGACCTGCACCGCCGATCGACCGACCTTCTTCAACTCGCCGAGGTCCATTTCGAGCCCGACCTGGAAGAGGAGGAGGATCACGCCGATCTCGCCGATCAACAGGACCATGTCGGCGACTTCGAGATGGGCGATCGGGTCGACCCAGCCGAGAACCGAGGGTCCGATCAGGATGCCGGCCACGATCTCGCCGAGCACCGGCGGCACCTTCACGCGCTCGGCCAGCTCGGCGGCGACGCGGGCGATCACGAGGATCAACAGCAGGTTCCCGAGGACCAGAGCGAGGTCGTACGAGCCCGCGGTGGCGGCGATCACGGACATGGCGATCATTCTCTCGCCGTCAGGCGGCGATGAGGTGGTGGGCTCGCTCGACGGCGTCGACCTGGAGCATCCAACCCCGACCACGAACGGTCCGGATCGACTCGGCTCCGAGGACCCGACGCAACGACACGAGGATCGAATCGCAGCGCCGTTCGTTCATACCGGCGAGCCCGGCGCGACGGTTGATCTCGGTCCGACTCACCACTCGGTTGCGGGACTCGAGAAACACCTGCAAGACGGCCAGTTCGTTGGGGCCGAGGCGGAGGGAGTCGGCGGTTGGCTCGTTCGGGTCGGTGGGCGGGGCGGCGTCCATAGCGATGAAGGTAGGAAAACCGGGTTTCCCGCCTGTTGGCCCCGTGTGAACGGACTGTGAACCCTGACCCGGTTCGTCCGGGCCACCGGTTGGGCGGTTCGGCGCATCGGCGGTGAGAATCGGGGTATGGAACTCAGTTACCCCACCGATGCCGAACAGTTTCGCCAGGAGATCCGCTCATGGCTGGTCGAGAACCTCCCCAAGGGTTGGGGTGAGCCCGGCTTCGAGTTGTCGGCCGAACAGCGCAAGGAGTTCAACGACACGTGGCCGTCGAAGCTCTTCGCCGGTGGCTGGATCTGCGCGACGTGGCCCAAGGAGTACGGCGGCAAGGGTCTGACCACCATGCAAGGTGTGGTGCTGTCGGAAGAATTCGCCCGTTTGAAGGCGCCGCTACGCGCCGACTTCTTCGGTGACACCCTCGTCGGTCCGACTCTTCTTCAGTGGGGCACCGAGGAACAGAAGAAGGAGTTCCTGCCCAACATCCTGAACGGTAAGACCCGTTGGTGTCAGGGCTTCAGTGAGCCGAACTCGGGCTCCGACCTCGCGTCGTTGAAGACGAGCGCGGTCCTCGACGGTGACGAATGGATCATCAACGGTCAGAAGGTCTGGACGACCGGTGGTCACCACGCCGACTACTGCTTCCTTCTCACGCGCACCGATCCCGACGCCACCAAGCACAAGGGCATTTCGTACCTCCTCGTGCCGATGCGCCAAGAGGGCGTAGAAGTTCGCGGCATCGTGCAGCCCGACGGAACCGCCGAGTTCTGCGAAGTGTTCTTCACCAACGCGCGTTGCCCCAAGGACAACGTGGTCGGTGGTGTGAACAACGGTTGGAAGGTCGCCAACTCCACTCTGGCCTTCGAACGCGGCATGAGCGCCACCACGGGCTACCGCCGCTTCGAGGAGGAGTACAAGATGATGGTGAAGGCCGCCAATCACAACGGCACGATCCATCACTCCGACGTTCGCCAGCGTCTGATGCGCTACTTCACCAAGATCCAGATCCTGCGAATCAATGGTCTGCGTTCGCTCACCGCCACGCTCAACAACTCCAAGGATCTCGGGGTGGCTGCGCTCGGTGCGACCAACAAGATGTTCTGGTCGGAGATGCACAAAGAGGCCATGGAACTCGCCCTCGACATCTTCGGTGCCGAGGCGATGCTCGTCGACGCCGGTCTCGACGGCGCGTCGTGGCCGGGTGTGGCGCGTGAGAAGCGTCGCGCCGGATATCCGGTGAGCCCGATGATGTCGGCGTTCTTCTTCAGCCGTTCGGAGACGATCTGGGGTGGCACGAGCCAGATCCAGCGCAACATCGTCGCCGAGCGCGTCCTCGGACTTCCCAAGGAGCCGTCGGCCAGTTGAACCAACGCATGGTGACGCCCCGTTTCCTTCTGGTGATGGGCGCGACGCTGGCGTACTACTTGAGCGTCGGGATCCTCGTCCCGGTTCTCCCGGTGTTCATCGAGAACGGACTCGCGTCCGGCGAGGCGATGATCGGAGTCGCCGCGGTCGCGTTCAGCATGGCCGCGGTTCTGAGCCGTCCCGGCATCACGTGGGTCGGCAACCGATTCGGTCGACGGTCGATGATGGTGTGGGGCGGGTTGCTCGGTGGAGTTGCCGCGGTTGGTCACGTGGTGGTGAGCAGCCCGTGGCAGTTGATGCCGTTGCGCGCGCTCATGGGGATCGGTGAAGCCGCGCTGTTCGTCGGTGCCTCGACGGTGATCGTGGAGTTGAGTCCGGCGCATCGACGGGCCGAGGCGGCGAGTTACCTCTCGCTCTCGGTGTTCGGCGGGTTGTCGGTGGGTCCGATCGTGGGTGAGCTGCTCATGGGCAAGGTGCCCAAGGGAGCGCGCGGTCTCGATGTCGGTCGTTTCGACGCCGTGTTCATCGTGATGGCGGTGGCGGCACTGGCCGCGGCTGCGGTTTCGATGGCGGCACCGAAGTGGAACGAGAACGGCCGTCCGACGGAGCGACAGCGGTTCGTGTGGTTCCAACGCGATGCGTTGCTGCCGGGCATCGTGCTCGCCGGCGGAGTCATCACGTACACGGCTTTCAGTTCGTTCGTGCCCACTTACGCGAAGGAGATCGGTCTCGGTGGCGCCGCACCTTTCTTCACCGCCTACAGCGTTCTTTGTCTGATCATCCGATTCGTGGGGGCGCGCTGGCCCGAGGCGTGGGGGCTTCGTCGATCGGTCGCCATGGCCATGACGGCTCTGTTCGCCGGGACACTCGTGATCGCCGTGATGGCCAACGAAGCCGGCATCTGGATCGGGACCCTGCTCATAGGATTCGGCATGTCGTTCCTGTATCCGTCACTGCTCGCCATGAGTGTGCAGCGCGTGTCGGATGCCGATCGGGTGGCGGTGGTTTCGTCGTTCACGATGTTCTTCGAGATCGGCGCCGCGGTCGGTGGCCTCTCACTCGGTTTGGTGGGTGAGGAGTTCGGCAAACGTTCGACGTTCCTCGTGGGGTCGATCTTCGCCGCCCTGGCCTTCGCGGTTCTGGTGTTCGAACGCAATCGCCACGTGGCGCGGCGAGTCGTCGCTCAGTGAGCGGCGGCTGATTCGTTGCTCATGGTCGCGCTCGTGCGCAACTGACGCACCGGCACCCACAGTGCGGCCACGAAAGCGATGAGCATCACCGGCAAGGCCGCCCAGAACACGCGTGTGATCGCGTGCGTCAGGATGTCGAGCACTTCTTCCTTCTGTGCCGGGGGAAGGTCCTTGATCGTGCGCGGCATGCGAATGGCCGCCATCTCCTCGGGTGACGTGACCTTGCCCGAGATCTGCGAACTGAACACCGCGCCGTAGGCGGCCAGTCCGATTGACCCGCCGAGTTGGCGCACGAAGACCGCGAGCGACGACGCCGTCCCCATCTCGTGCATGTGCACCGCGTTCTGCGTGGCGAGGGTGGCGGTGGGCAGCATCATGCCCATGCCGAGACCGAGCAGGAACGAAGCCACCATCGCGAGGTAGAGGTACTTGTGCTCGGGGCCGAGCAGACTCGCACACAACAAACCACCGGCGGCCACCAACGCGCCGGCGGGCATCCAGCCCCGGTACGTTCCGACGCGCGACGTGATGCGACCGACGATGGTGGCCGAGAGCGCAACTGAGAACGCGAGTGGCGTGAGCAGGAGCCCCGACTTGGTGGCCGACACGCCGGTGACACCTTGCAGGAAGAGGGGCATGAAGGCGTTGGCGCCGTAGAACACCGCGCCAACGAGCACGAGCACCGGCACCGTCGCTCGGATGACTTCGTTCTGGAAGAGCGAGAGCGGCACGATCGGTTCTTCGGCTCGGCGTTCCCACCAGAAGAAGAGGAAGCCGATGATCACCGCGGCGGCGAACAACGCGATCGTGGGGGCCGATGCCCATCCATATTCCTCGCCGGTCCACGAGAGTCCGAGGAGCAACGAAGTGACCGATCCGACGAGGAATGTCGCGCCGAGGAAGTCGATCTTGGCGTTGGTCTTGCGATATGGAAGTTTGAGGGCACGATCGGTGATGGCGAGGGCCACGAGTCCGACCGGCAAATTCACGAGGAAGATCCAGCGCCAACTCGTGTTGTCGACGATGAATCCGCCGATCAGTGGTCCGATCACACTCGAGATCGTGAAGACGCTCGTGATCATGCCGACGTAACGACCACGTTCGCGGGGCGGAACGATGTCGCCGATGATGGCGAACGAGAGCGAGAACAATCCGCCGCCGCCCACACCTTGGATACCGCGCGACACGACGAGCTGCCACATGTTGGTGGAGATGCCGCAGAACAACGAGCCGATGATGAAGAGCAGGATCGCCGCCTGGAACGGACGGCGCCGTCCGTAGAGGTCGCTGATCTTGCCGAAGAGCGGCGTGGACGCGGTGCTGGTGAGCATGTAGCTCGTGCCGACCCAGGCGTAGTACTGGAGTCCGCCGAGTTGTTGGACGATGGTGGGCAACGCCGTGTTGACGATCGTGCCGTCGAGGGCCGACAGGCCGAGGCCGGCCATCACACCGCCGAACACCGTGTAGATCTGCCGTTGGGTCAGGGCGGGGGGAGTGCTGACGTCAGTCATAGAGGTAGTTGTACGGTACAACAATTCATGGCGGTTCCGAGAACTCCGCGGCATGCGAGAAGATGGCCCATGCCCCGTCTTTCGTACGTGTCCCTCGCGACGCCGATCGGCGATCTGCGTCTCGTGGCCTCGCCCAATGGCCTGCGGCGCATCGACCTTCCGCCGGCGGGTGAACCCGAGTCCACCTGGGTCGAGGAATCGACGCCGATCCTCGCCGAGGTCGTTCGTCAGTTGACCGAATACTTCGCCGGCGATCGCCGGACTTTCTATCTGCCCCTCGAACCGGAGGGAACCGACTTCCAGTTGTCGGTGTGGAAGGTGTTGCGCGCGATTCCGTTCGGACAGACGATCTCGTACGGCGAACAAGCCCGTCGGCTCGGCGATGCCAACAAAGCGCGAGCGGTCGGCTCGGCCAATGGTCGCAACCCGTTGCCGATCGTCGTGCCGTGCCACCGGGTGGTCGGTGCCGATGGTTCGCTCACTGGTTTCTCCGGTGGGGTCGATGCCAAGCGTTGGTTGCTCGAACACGAAGGATCACTGGTCCGCGCATGAATCCGCGTCTGCCGATTCGCCGCGCCGAGGACGATCCACGTCTCGTCGATCTCTATTCGAAGGGTCTGACCGGACCGAGCGGTGATCCGCTGAACATCTTCGGCGTGCTCGGCAATCACCCCGACATGTTGAAGCGTTGGCTCGTGTTCGCCACCCACGTGCTCTCGAAGAACTCGTTGTCGGCGCGTGATCGCGAATTGCTGATCTTGCGTACCGGATGGAACTGTCGCTCGGTGTACGAATGGGGTCAGCATGTGGTGATCGCGCGTCAGTGCGACATCTCCGATGCCGAGATCGAAGCAGTGAAGGCCGGTGCCGAAGCCGCATCGTGGTCGTCGCACGATCGACTCCTCATGACTGCGGCCGACGAACTCCACCTGCACCAGTCGTTGAGTGAACACACGTGGAACGCCCTGACCGACGTGTACGACACCGAGCAGGTGCTCGACCTGATCGCCACCGTCGGCAACTACCACCTCGTGGCGATGTTCCTCAACAGCACGGGCGTGCCGCTCGATGCGGGTGTGCCCGACGAGCCGACGCTGCGTCGAAGCTGATTACTTCCGGCGCGCCTGCGCCGACTGCTCGCGCCGACGGCGCGCGGCTTCTTGTTCGGCGGCGCGACGTGCCTTGCGCTGTTCTTTCAACGCGTCGCGTTCGGGATTCGATTCCTTCTCGATGATTACCGGCGCCGTCGTGATGGCCTCGGCCGGCGGGAGCTTCAGGACGTCGTCGGACTTCAGGATGCGCGTGATGATCGGCGCCGCCACGGCTTCACCACAGATCACGCTGGCGAGCATCACCTGGCTCGTGGCCACACCGTGCTTCTTCACGATGTCGGGCAGGACCGAGAGCAACTGACCCTCACTCGGGTCTTCGGCGGCCGAACCGAGGGCTTCCACGCAATCGTCGAGGCACGCCTCGGTGAGCACGATGGCCGATCGCTCGAGATCGCCGTTGATGCGACCCTTGGCGGCCGAGGTACGGATGGCATCGGCCAGACCGGCGTCGTCGAACTCGGTGCCTTTGATGCCGGCGATGTGTTGCATGGCGTCCTGGCCCTCTTCGTCGAGCGCGCCGTACAGGGCGAGGATCTCGGCATCGGAGAGTTGGCGGAAAGCCCGGTCGAGCATCGAAAGGGCGGCGAGGCGGTTCTTGACCTGATTCACAATTGGTTGAGGCTAGCGGTGCGAGTGCCGTCAGAATGGACGCATGAGTGCCAACGATTCGCTGAAGAGCCGCCTGCAGAACGACCTGACCGATGCCATCAAGGCCAGCGACGAACTCACCAAGTCGACCGTGCGCATGATGTTGGCCGCGGTCATGAACGCCGAGGTCGCCGGCAAGGAGGCGGTCACGCTCTCCGACGAGCAGGTGATCGCCGTCCTTCGTTCGGAGGCCAAGAAGCGCGTCGAGTCGGCCGAGTTGTACGAGCAGGCCGGGCGCGACGAACTCGCCAAGAAGGAACGCGCCGAGATCACGATCATCGAGCGCTACCTCCCGGCCGCCATGGACGAAGCCGCGCTCAAGGCGATCGTCGACGACGAAGTGGCCAAGGCTGCCGCCAGTGGTCAGACCGGGCCCAAGGCGATGGGTGGCGTGATCAAAGCCGTCCGTGAGCGGGTGGGTGCCGGTGCCGATGGTTCGGCCATCGCCGCCGCGGTGAAGTCCGCTCTCGGCTGAGTGCGCTCGATCTCAGCCGTTGTTCGAGGTATTCGAACTGTTGTTATCGGTCATGTCGTCGAGCGTGTAGCAACCAGGTAGTTGCATCGCCGCTTCGTCGTAGAGCGTCGCGTTGCCTGTCTCTGACTCCCATGCGCCGAAAGCCGAGTTGAGAGTCGAGAGCATGGCCTCACTCTTCGACGGATCGAGGAACTTCGTCAGGCAGGCGTGCCACGGGGCGTTGCTGTCCGCTTTGGAAAAGAAGACGCCGGTCTCGAGAATGCCGAAGCCCAACTGACTCCACGAGGGGGAGTAGTCGCTGACGATCGCGATCTGGTCGCCTGCTTTCACCTCTTGGCCCACTTCGACGCTCGGATTCAGAACGTGTTCGTGCTCGTACAGCACGACTGCGCCACCGGGCATGCACGGAACGCCCGCTGGTGCGATCCGAATGCTGAAATCGTTGCTGTAGAGCTTGGGCAGATCGCAGACGGTGCCGTCGACCATGGAGATGACCGGCGTGCCCAGCGGAAGGACGAAAGTGAATTGTGGTTCGGTCATGCCCTTGATGATCTGTCCGATCGGACCGATCAGGCGGCTGTACATGTCGTTGTCTTCGGCGGCATTCGGACCCGAGAAGGTGGGAGCCACGACCCCGCGGATCTGCATGGCTCCAGCCATTCCGGTCGCGTCGTCGAAGTCGGCGAATTCGAATCCCCAATTCTGGATGATCGCCGGAATTTCGTCCTGAGATTCGAGCGGCGACCCATCAAGTTCGTTCATTGGCTGCCCATCGGTGGAAACAACTGACGTGTCGGGGCTGGAGGGAGCACCCGATTGCTCCGAGGGTGAACTCGCGATCGGCTCACTTGAGGATTCCGATGATCCCCCACACGCGCCGAGAGTCAAGACGGTGGCGGCGACGAGCGTGGCGGAGATCCGAAATGTGGTCATATACCGATAGTAGGGCGACCATTCCGAGCGACAGAGGATGGCTCACTGTGAGTCCGAGTCACGGTGATTGGACGCGCTCTCGGCTGAGTGCGCCCACGGTAGGAATCGGACCTACGACCTTCTGCTCCGGAGGCAGACGCTCTATCCACTGAGCTACGTGGGCAACGCCACGAGCCTAGCGACGGTTTGCCGGAACGAATGAAGGGGCTCTTGTTGCGGTGGATCGGCAACAATGGTGCGCAATGGCCGACCCCCTCGTGACTCTCGCGGCGCTGTTGCAGCCCGCCTTCGACGCCGTTGCGGGTCGGTCGGGTGTCGATCCGGTGGTTCGTCCGTCCGATCGGGCCGACGCGCAGGCCAATGGTGCACTCGCTTTGGCCAAGGAACTCGGGCGCTCACCGCGCGACGTCGCCGAAGCGGTGGTGGCCGAGGCCCGGCGTCGGGGCGACGTTCGCGGCACGCTCGAGGTCGCCGGTCCGGGTTTCGTGAACATCGTCGTCGATGGTTCGTTTCTCGCCGACGAGATCGCCAACGTTGCGGCCAGCGATCGTCTCGGCGTGCGGCCGACTTCGCGCACTCGCAAGGTGATCGTCGACTACTCGGCTCCGAACGTGGCCAAGGAGATGCACGTCGGGCACTTGCGCAGCACGGTCATCGGCGACGCCCTGGTGCGGATGTTCGAGTTCGTGGGTCACGAAGTGATCCGCGAGAACCACATCGGCGACTGGGGTACTCCGTTCGGCATGCTCATCGAACATCTCATCGACCTCGGCGAGGACGAAGCGGCCGAGCATCTCTCACTCGGCGATCTCGACGGCTTCTACAAAGAAGCGCGGACCAAGTTCGACGCGTCCGACGACTTCAAGGAGCGCGCTCGGGCGCGAGTGGTGGCGCTGCAGAGCGGCGACGCCGAGACGCGTCGCTTGTGGCGGCTGCTCGTCCAGTTGTCGACCGAGTACTTCAACCTCGTTTATTCGTTGCTCGACGTCCGGCTGACCGACGCCGACATCATGGGTGAGAGCGCGTACAACGACGGACTCACCGGAGTCCTCGATCGGCTCGGTGCCCTCGGCATGCTCACCGAGAGCGACGGCGCCGAGGTCGTGTTTCCGCCCGGCTACACCAATCGCGACGGTGACCCGCTTCCGCTCATCGTTCAGAAGGGCCAGGGTGGTTTCAACTACGCCACGAGCGACCTCGCGTGCGTGATCGATCGTGTGGAGCGCATCGGCGCCGATCTCATCTTGTACGTCGTCGGTGCACCGCAGGCCCAGCACCTCTCGATGGTGTTCGACGTGGCGCGTCTGGCCGGCTGGTTGCCGGAGGGCACCGAGGCGGTTCACGTGTCGTTCGGCAGTGTGCTCGGATCCGATCGCAAGATGCTGAAGAGCCGCAGCGGCGAGACGCCGAAGCTCGTCGAGTTGCTCGAGGAAGCGGTCGCTCGCGCCGGTGAAGCGGTGGCCGAGAAGAATCCCGAACTCGCCGACGACGCCAAGGCCGCCATCGCCCGCATGCTCGGCATCGGTGCCGTGAAATACGCCGATCTCTCGACCGATCGGGTGCGCGACTACGTCTTCGACTGGGAACGCATGTTGTCGTTCGACGGCAACACCGCGCCCTACCTGCAATACGCGCACGCGCGCATCTGCAGCATCTTCCGGCGAGCCGGCATCGATCGGTCGTCGCTGCGCGCCGTCGTACCGCAGATCGTCGAGAAGGAAGAGCGCACGCTCGCCCTCGCGGTGCTCGGCTTCGATTCGGCGGTGGCCGACACCCTCGAGCGCTACAGCCCGCATCGGCTCTGCACCTACTTGTACGAACTCGCCACCGCGTTCACGGGCTTCTACGAACATTGTCCGGTGCTGAAGGCCGACGGTGCGGTTCGCGAATCGCGTCTGGCCTTGTGCGATCTGACCGCGCGGGTTCTCGAATGCGGTCTCGATCTGTTGGGTATCGGCGCACCGGAGCAGATGTGAACGCCGCCGCGCTGCCCGTACCGCTGCGCCTCCTTCCCGATTCGGCGTCGGTCGACGTCGATGGCACCCTCGAGCTTGGTGGTTGCCGCGTCGACGATCTCGCCGCGCGTCACGGCACACCATTGTTCATCTACGACGAAGAACATCTGCGGAGTCGTTGCCGGGAGGCGGTTGCGGCCTTCGGCGCCGATCGGGTGATCTATGCGTCGAAGGCGTTTTTGTGCACGGCCATGGCCCGGCTGGCCCACGACGAAGGTCTCCTGATCGACGTCGCGACCGGCGGCGAACTCTTCGTGGCCCGCAAAGCGGGAGTTCCGGCCGAACGGCTCGTGATGCACGGCAACAACAAGAGCCTGGACGAGTTGAAGATGGCGCTCACGAGCGGCGCCGACACGCAGGATCGACCGGGTGTGCGCCACGTGGTGGTCGACAGTTTCGACGAGATCGATCGTCTCGAACTGCTCCGGCGCCGTGGATTCCCGCGACCGCGAGTGCAGATCCGCGTGACCCCCGGTGTGCACGCGCACACGCACGACTACATCGCCACCGGACAGGACGATTCGAAGTTCGGTTTCAATCTCGCCAACGGTGACGCGGCGCGGGCGGTGGAGCGTCTGCTCGCCGGCGACTTCGCCGAGGTCCTCGGACTTCACTGTCACATCGGCTCCAACGTCTTCGCGGTCGACAGCTTCGCCAAGGCCGCCGACGTGATGGCGCGCTTCGCCGCTCGCTTCGACTTGCCCGAACTCACCTTGGGCGGCGGGCTCGGTGTGGCGTACACGCACGACGAAGAAGCGCCGACCATCGGTTCGTGGGGGAGTGTGCTGCTCGACGCATGTCGGGCCATGAACGTGAAGGCCAACGTGTTCGTGGAACCGGGTCGGGCGATCGTGGCTTCGGCCGCCGTCACCGTGTATCGCGTCGGCACCGTGAAGGACATCCCGGGTGTGCGTCGGTACGTGTCGGTCGATGGCGGCATGAGCGACAACCCGCGTCCGGTGCTCTACGGCAGTGGCTACGAAGCGTTCGGCGTGGCCAACGTGGCGGCCGAACGTCCCGATGCCGCGCGCATCGTCGGCAAGCACTGTGAGAGCGGTGACGTGTTGATCTTCGAGGCTCAGCTTCCCGCTGGCGTGAAGGTGGGCGATCTCATCGCCACACCGGTCACCGGTGCCTACGGCTACGTGATGGCCAGCAACTACAACAAGATGCCGCGGCCGGCCGTGGTGTTCGTGGCGAAGGGTGAGTCCCGCGTGGTGATCCGCCGGGAGACCTACGACGATCTCGTTCGCCTCGACGTCGACTGACGCAAAGTCGTGGCGGTTTGGCGGGCCGCTCCCATAGCCTGACGGACGTGACAACCGTGGAGAGTCGTGGTCGAGTGGTGCGCATCGGCGTGTTGGGCTGCGGCAACGTGGGCGCGGCGCTCGTCCGCCTGATCGAACAGCAGGCCGGCAGTATCGAAGCCCGCACCGGCGTCCGACTCGAGGTCGTGAAGGTCGCCGTTCGCAACATGTCGCGCGAGCGCGACGTGGTTCTTCCCGAAGGTCTCCTCACGCGCGACGCGCACGCGGTGGTGGCCGATCCGGGTGTGGATCTGGTGGTCGAAGTGATCGGCGGCATCGAGCCGGCGCGCGAACTCATCACCCAGGCGCTGCAGTCGGGCAAGCCCGTCGTGACGGCCAACAAAGAACTCCTCGCCAATGTCGGCACCGAACTCTTCGCCGCGGCCGACTCCGCTGGTGTGGACCTCTTGTTCGAGGCCGCGGTGGCCGGTGGCATTCCGGTGATCCGCGCGCTGCGCGAGAGCCTGCGCGGTGAACCCGTGAGTCGGGTGATGGGAATCATCAACGGCACGACCAACTTCATCCTCACCAAGATGACCGAAGAGGGTGCCGATTACGGCGCAGCACTGGCCGAGGCCCAGCGACTCGGTTTCGCCGAGCGTGACCCAACGGCCGACGTGGAAGGTTTCGATGCCGGCGCCAAGGCGGCGATCCTCGCCTCCATCGCGTTCGGCGCCAAGGTCGTGGCCGGCGACGTGTATCACGAGGGCATCAGTCGCGTGACCGCGGCCGACATCGCAGTGGCCAAGCGTCTCGGTTACGTGGTCAAGCTTCTGGGTATCGCCGAGCGCGATCAGCAGAGCGGTGAGATCGCGGTGCGCGTGCATCCGGCCATGGTTCCCAACACCCATCCGTTGGCGAGTGTTCGCGAGAGCTTCAACGCGGTGTTCGTGGAGGGTGGAGCCGTCGGTTCGCTCATGTTCTACGGCCGCGGTGCGGGCGGTTCCCCCACGGCGAGCGCGGTGCTGGGCGACGTGATCGATGCGGCCGTGAATCTCGTGAAGGGCACGCACGGCACGATCGGTTCGTTCGGCAAGGCCGTGATCCGACCCATCGACGAAACCAGCGCCGAGTACCTGCTGTCGCTCGAAGTCGCCGACCGTCCCGGTGTGTTGCACGCCGTGACCGGAGCCTTCGCGCACCACGGTGTGAGCATCCGGGCCGCCGAACAAGAAGGCATGGCAGCCGACGCCCGACTCGTCTTCATCACGCACGAAGCGCGCGAGTCCGATGTGCAGGCGACGGTGCGCGAACTCCGCGACATGGACGTCGTGAAGCAGGTCGGCGGAATCCTGCGCGTCATCGGATCCTGATCGGCGAACTCGTGCGTTACGTGTCGACCCGCGGTCGGGCCCCCGAACTCGGCTTCAACGACGTTCTGCTGGCCGGTCTCGCGACCGACGGCGGCCTGTACGTCCCCACGGAGTATCCGTCGTTGCCACCCTTGCCGGTCGGCGATTACGCGGCGTTGGCCCACGCGATCATCACCCCGTACATCGGTTCCGAGATCGATTCGGCGGCCTTGCTGTCGATGAGCCGCGACGCGTACGCGACGTTCCGTCATCCGGCCACCGTGCCGCTCGTGCAGATCGACGACGACGAATGGCTGATGGAGCTCTTCCACGGGCCGACCCTCGCTTTCAAGGACGTCGCCCTCCAACTCGTGGGTCGTCTGTTCGATCACGTGCTCTCGGCGCGCGGGGAGCGCATCATGATCGTGGGTGCCACGAGTGGCGACACCGGTTCGGCGGCCATCGATGGTGTGAAGGCGTGTCGCAACGTCGACATCGTGATCCTTTATCCGGAGGGCCGGGTGAGCGATGTGCAGCGTCGTCAGATGACCACGGTCGATGCACCCAACGTGCACACCGTGGCCGTGGCCGGCACCTTCGACGACTGCCAGGACCTCGTGAAGGCGATGTTCAACGACGGTGCTTTCCGCGAAGAACTGAATCTCTCGGCCGTGAACAGCATCAACTGGGCGCGAGTGATGGCCCAGATCGTCTATTACGTGGCCGCGGTCGACGGGCTTGGCGGACAGCCGATCACGTTCAGTGTTCCCACCGGCAACTTCGGCAACGTTCTGGCCGGCTGGATCGCGCGCGAGATGGGGGCGGCGATCGATTCGCTCATCGTCGGCTCCAACACCAACGACATCCTCACTCGCTTCTTCGATTCGCACTCGATGGTCGCTTCGTCGGTCGTGCCCACGCTCAGCCCGTCGATGGACATTCAGGTGTCGTCGAACTTCGAGCGGTTGTTGTTCGAGATGAACGACCGCGACGGTGGGGCTACCACCGAGCAGATGAATCGTTTCCGCCAGTCGGGGCGGATGGACGTGGAACCCGATCAGTACGCGCGCTGGATCGCTCCGGTGTTCCGGGCCGCGAGTTGCGACGACGCGGCGACGCTCTCGACCATGGCCGACGTGTACAAGACCACCGGCATCCAGATCGATCCGCACACCGCGGTCGGTGTGTCGGCGGCTCGGCAACGTCGTGAGCCCGGGGTTCCGGTGGTCACGCTCGCCACGGCCCATCCGGCCAAGTTCCCCGATGCCGTCGAGCGCGCCACCGGTCGTCGACCGGCGTTGCCCGATCATCTCGCCGATCTCTTCGAGCGCACCGAGCGCACCACGCCGTTGCCCAACGATCTCGCCACGATCCAAGGTTTCGTCCGCTCGGTTTCCCGACGCTGACTAGCGTCGAACACGAAGGGGGTTCGGTCATGAAAGTCACTCGGGTAGCCGGCGCATTGGGTGGTCTCGTCGACGGCGTGAATCTGGCCGATCCGTCCACCGACTTCGCGGCGGTGCGTGCACTTCTGCTCGAACACGAGGTGATCTTCTTCCGCGATCAGTTCCTCACCCCCGAACAGCAGATCGAACTCGCCCGCCGATTCGGCGAGCCGAGCATCTTCCCGGTCGCACGGTTGCTCGGGGCCAGCGAACCCACGGTCACGGTCATCGAAGACACTCCCGAGAATCCGAACGTTGCCGATTCGTGGCACACGGACGTCACCTGGATCGCCACTCCACCAACGGCGGCGATCCTCTGCATGGATGTGATCCCCGAATACGGCGGCGACACGTTGTGGGCTTCGGCCACGCGCGCGTTCGACACGTTGTCGGATCCGATGAAGACGATGCTGCGGGGCCTCACCGCGACACACGACAACACGTCGTTCGTCGATGCCTTGCTCAAGAAGTCGGGGGAGGCCCGGCGGCCATTGGCCGATCAACTCCGGACGAACTACCCGCCGGTGATCCACCCGCTCATCCGCACGCATCCCGAGACCGGTCGGTCGGCGCTCTTCTTCGCCGACGGTTTTCTGCGTCGGATCAACGAGCTGTCGGAGGGCGAGAGTCGGGCGATGATCGACTTCCTCGTGCAACACGTGTCGAACCCGGCGCTGCAGTGCCGGTGGTCGTGGCGTGACGGCGACGTTGCGATTTGGGACGAGCGCTCCACGTTGCATCGGGCCGCGGCCGATCATGCCGGGCAGTATCGGCGCATCCGACGGATCGAGATCGACGGTGATCGGCCCTACTACGACCCAGCCGGTCGTTCGCTCGCTCATCTCGGTTAGCAGGACTTTCACCTGATCAGGGGCTCGAAATCGGCCCCATACGTTGCCGTGGGGCTGGTCGCTGGCTAGGGTCGGTCACGTCTGGAATCCCAGACCGCACCGGGTGCCGATTCTCCGGACCGAGTGCGTTCTCTCACTGGCGCTGGGATCGCCGGTGGCCGTGCCAAGCACACGCCTCCGATCGCAACCACCGTCTGAAAGCAGGATCACGTGGCAGCCGATGCCCTCGAACAGTCCGTGCTCGAGTCGAAGGACAAAGAGCAACTCGTCGCCATCGCCACCGCGCTCGGACTCAAGTCCGTCGCCCGGTCGAAGAAGGAAGACATCATCAAGAAGATCCTCGACACCGTGGGCGCCGCTGGCGGCCCCGCCGAGGAACCCACCAAGGCCGAGCGCGCGCCGCGCAAGTCGAACGACGACAAGCCCGCTCCGGCCAAGGCGGCCGAGCCCGAGGTGATTCTCGGCGCCGACGGCGAACCGCTCGCCGAGTGGGAAGCCGAACTCGTACGTCAGGGTGTTCCGATCGCCACCGAAGCGGTGGGCGCCGAAGGCACCTCCGATCGTGGACCGCGCAACCGCGACGGCAATCGTGACGGTCAGCGTGACGGCAATCGTGACGGTCAGCGCGATGGTCAGCGCGACGGCAATCGTCAGAACCAGGATCGTGGTCCGCGTCCGAACCAAGACCGCGGTCAGGGTGGACAACGCAACTTCGACAACCAGCGCCAGTTCGACGGCGATGGTCGTCGTCGCCGTCGTCGCCGCGGGCGCGGTGGACGCGACGAAGGACCGCAGGGCGAAGATCGCGATTACATCCAGAACGATTACGGCAACGAAGGCGGTCAGGGTGGCGAGCCCACCACCGTCGAGGTGCAGGGTTATCTCGATCTGCGCGACGAGGGCTACGGCTTCCTGCGCGTGAAGGGTTACCTCGGTAGCCGCGAGGACGCGTACATCTCGGTCAAGCAGACCCGTCAGTACGGATTGCGCAAGGGCGATCACGTCACCGGAACCGCGCGTACCGCCGGCCGCAACGAGAAGAACCCGGCGCTCCTCGAGATCCACACGGTCAACGGCGGCGCGCCCGATGCGGCCCGCAACCGTCCGCGTTTCGAGGATCTCACCGCGCTATTCCCCGACGAGAAGCTCGTTTTGGAGAACCCGCTCGATCCGGGCGACATGACGGCGCGCATCATCGACCTCATCTCGCCGATCGGTAAGGGGCAGCGAGGCATCATCGTGTCGCCGCCCAAGGCCGGTAAGACCACGATCATGAAGACGATCGCCACGTCGATCGAGCGCAATCACCCCGAGGTGGAGTTGATCGTGCTTCTGATCGACGAGCGTCCCGAAGAAGTGACCGACATGAAGCGCACGGTGCGCGGTGAGGTCATCTCGAGCACGTTCGACCGTCCGTCCGACGAACACACGTCGGTGGCCGAGCTCGCACTCGAGAAGGCTAAGCGTCGGGTGGAAGCCGGCAAGGACGTCGTGATCATCCTCGACGGCATCACGCGTCTGAGTCGTGCGTACAACCTCGCTGCGCCGGCGAGCGGACGCATCCTGTCGGGTGGTATCGACGCCGGTGCGTTGTATCCGCCCAAGAAGTTCTTCGGTGCGGCCCGCAACATCGAGGAGGGTGGCTCGCTCACCATCCTCGCCACGGCTCTCGTGGAGACCAACAGCCGAATGGACGAAGCGATCTTCGAAGAGTTCAAGGGAACCGGCAACATGGAGTTGCGTCTCGACCGCCGTCTGGCCGAGAAGCGGATCTACCCGGCCATCGACGTCGATGCCTCGAGCACCCGTCACGAAGAGCTCCTGTTCGACCGCAAGCAGCTCCAGATGGTGTGGCGTCTGCGCCGGGTCCTCTCGGGTCTGGCCGCCGACGGCAACCCGGCCCCGGGCCTCGAACTCCTGATGGACCGCCTGAAGCAGTTCAAGAACAACGACGAGTTCCTGGCCGAAATCGCCAAGACCCCGATGATGTAGGGCGGACCGCCCCGGCCGGCCAGGTTGGGGCGGAACCGACCACCGCTAGGATTTCCCGGTCCGTGAAACGGGCCCGACAGAGGACGAACAGACATGAAGGCTGACATTCACCCCACTTACGAAACGGTGACCGTGCGTTGCTCGTGCGGCAACACCTTCGATACCCGTTCCACCATCACCGGAACGCTGAGCGTCGAACTCTGCAACGAGTGCCACCCGTACTTCACCGGCAAGCAGAAGCTCGTCGACACCGGCGGCCGCGTCGAGCGCTTCAACAAGCGCTACGGCGACCGCACCGCCAAGAAGTCCGCCAAGAAATAGTCCCCTCCACCGTTGTTTTGGTGAGGAAAATTCACCGCATAGGTTGAGAATCCGCACCAGATTCCCGGGAGGTTGGCAATGGCTGCGCTGACCGAAGACCCCGAACGCCGGGCTCGGCTCCTCGGCCTCACGTTGCAGGCTCTCGTTCGCGATCACTTCTCCGTCGAATCGTTCGTGGCCGCCACCGGTTTGGCCAAGGGTGCCGCCGGCGTCGCCGACGATCAGGCCTTCGTGTTGGTCGACGAACAACCCGGCCGCGGGCTCGGCGTCGCACTGGCTTGGGCCGGCCGCCATGGTGCCGCGCAACTTCACGTGATCGCTTCGGCCGCCACCGGTGTGTTGGCGCGACGCGCCGAAGAGTTCGCCTTGCCGATCTCCGTGTGGCATCGCGACGATCGCAATCTGTTGAGTGGAGTGGCCGAACCGCATCCGGCGCCGCGCGCGGTGCCCGACGCGCACGAGCAGTTCCGGGCGCTCATCGTCGAGTCGGGGGCCGAGGTACGCATCGAACACGGCGTGTTGGCCGGTGAGGTTCGCGGACTCGAGGTGTGTCGGGCGGTGACCGACGAACACACCGGTGTGCACCGGCTCGAAGTAGGCGTTGGTGCGCACGACCGTGAGGCGTTCGGGATGATCCACGGCGACACCCCCACGATCGACTCGCTCACGCGCATCGTGCGCATCGTCGATGCTCATCGTTCGCCGGGGGCCGATCCGCACCCGCTCAATCGTCTGGCCACCGAACGTGCGCTGCGCGATCGTGTGATTCGCGAGCCGGAACTCGTCGGTGCGACCACGCTCGCTGTGGCGCCACCACCCGTTCCTCGCGAGAACCTCAAGGATCCGGTGCCGTGTGTGGCTACCGGTCATCTCACCGATGGTCGGCCGGTGGTGGCGGTGTTTTCGGTGGGGATCGATCTCGACGTGGTTCCCTTCGCCGCCGATGCACGCGCGGCGCTCGCTCAACCCGACACCGAGTTGCTGATCGTGGTTCCCGAACGCGATGCGTCGCCGGTGACCATCAAGAACGCGGCCGCTCTGCGACACCCGGCCCGCGTGCTCGGCCTGCGCCTTCCGTAACCTGAGTTCGTCATGTCCGATCGCTGGAAGTCACTTCTCGACGAGCACGCTTCGATGGAGGCTTTGTTGAGCGACCCCGATGTGGTGAGCGATCAGAAGCGTCTGCGTGACGTGTCGCGCCGTTACAAGGAACTTCAGCCGGTGGTGGAGTGCATTCGCAACATCGAAGCGCGGCGCAGCGATGCCGCCGCTGCCACCGATCTGCTCGAGATCACCGACGATGCCGCCGAACGTGAGCACCTGAAGTCCGAGCGCGACGGCGCGGTGAAGGATGCCGATCGTCTGGAGGACGAACTTCGGACGTTGCTCTTGCCCAAGGACCCCAACGACGGCCGCCCGGTGATCCTCGAGATCCGCGGCGCCGAAGGTGGGGAAGAGGCCAATCTCTTCGCGCGCGATCTCTACGACATGTACGTGGGCTACGCGTCGCGCCGCGGCTGGAAGGTGGAGACGCTGTCCATCGATCCGAGTGATCTCGGCGGTGTGAACCAGGCGACTTTCGTGATCCGTGGCGACGACGCTTGGTCGCGCCTCAAGTACGAAGGCGGACCGCACCGCGTGCAGCGCGTACCGGTCACCGAGAGTTCGGGCCGGATCCATACCTCGTCGGCCACCGTGATGGTGCTGCCCGAAGCCGAAGAAGTCGATGTGCACATCGACGACAAGGATCTTCAGGTCGACGTGTTCCGTTCGAGTGGTGCGGGTGGTCAGAGCGTGAACACCACCGACTCGGCGGTGCGCATCACGCACATCCCGACGGGCATCGTCGTATCGATGCAGGACGAGCGCAGTCAGATCCAGAACCGCGCCCGGGCGATGACGGTTCTGCGGTCGCGGCTCATGCGGGCCGCGCAAGAGGAGCAGGACGCCAAGATGTCGGCCGAGCGACGCTCGCAGGTGGGTGGTGGCGGACGGAGCGAGAAGATCCGCACGTACAACTTCAAGGAGAACCGGCTCACCGATCATCGCATCGGGTTCACGATCTACAGCCTCTCCGATGTTCTGGCCGGCGATCTCGATGCCGTGATCGATGCTCTCGCCAACGACGAGCGTACGCGGCAGCTCGCCGGCGGAGTCGATTGAGCCGAACCGTGGCCGACGAACTGACGTGGCGCGAACTGTGGTCGAGCACCACTGAGGTGTTGGGCTCGCGGCCCGAGGCGCGCTGGCTGTGCGAGACGGCGAGCGGGCTCGACGGCGACGAGTTCTTGGCCGCACTCGACGAGAAGGCAACCGTGCGGATGGTCGCGCATCTCGACCACATGGTCGCGCGCTACCGCGGTGGTGAGCCGCTCGCCCATGTGATGGGTCGCTGGTCGTTCCGTCGACTCGAACTCATGATCGACCGGCGCGTGCTGATCCCGCGACCCGAAACCGAGCTCGTGGCCGAACGCGCCATCGGTTTGGCGCGGCAGTTCACGCCTCGTCTGGTGGCCGATCTGGGTACCGGCTCGGGTGCGATCGGTCTTTCGCTCGCCGCCGAACTCTCGATCGACGGCACCGAAGTGTGGCTCACCGACGCGTCGAGCGATGCACTCGATGTGGCGCGGGCCAACGCGGCCGGTCTCGGCCGGGCGGCGGCCAACGTGCGCTTCGCCCATGGTTCGTGGTTCGACGCGCTACCCGCCGAACTGCGCGGGCGACTCGACGTGATCGTGGCCAACCCTCCGTACATCGCGGTCGATGATCCCGAAGTGGAGGAGTCGGTGCGCGAGTGGGAACCGCACGACGCGCTCTTCTCGGGGGCCGACGGACTCGACGACATCCGAGTGATCGTGGCCGGTGCGCGCGAGTGGTTGAAGCCGGGCGGTTGGTTGGTGGTCGAGTTCGGTCACCGGCAAGGTGCCGCGGTGAAGGAGTTGGCCGAGCGGGCCGGCTTCGTGGATGTCGTCGTGGAACACGACCTCGCCTCCCGCGACCGCTTCCTCACCGCCCACCACCCCTGACCGGTGTTCTGGTGATGTTTTTTCACCGCATAGGA
>Ga0255081_1000031_pt1 | contig 31031 bp, 6 predicted proteins | sample Colum_Colum_RepA_FD_188456 | JGI IMG/M metagenome (GOLD analysis project Ga0255081, IMG submission 188456) | Freshwater microbial communities from Columbia River, Oregon, United States - Colum_Colum_RepA_8h | ecosystem: Environmental > Aquatic > Freshwater > River | place: USA: Oregon | collected... | reverse complement strand
ATAGGTGGAAGCGGTTGGCGGTTAGCGGATAGCGGTTGGGAAGATAAGTTCGCCGCAGGGCGAACCAAGGTAGGGGCACGATTTATCGTGCCCTCCGTTGCGGAGGGCGCGGCGAAGCCACGCCCCTACCCTCGGCCGCCCTGCGGCGGCCATGCGGTTGAGCGAGGTCGCTCAACCCTACCCGATGCAACGAGGTCAGCACGCAGTGCTGACCCTACCCACGCCGGGTAATGGCAGTTGGGGGGGGGCTGGAAAGATCATCGAGCAAAGGGAGACCGGAGACCAGAAAGTTTGCTGCGGACATATGAACCCCAGCCAATCATCCGGTCTCCGGTTTCCCTTTGGATTTTATGATTTCGCTTCGGGTGGCAGGTGGCAACCCCGGGTGGCCGGTGGCGGGCCTTTTTCAATTCAGCCCTCCACTCAGTCCTCAATGCAGTCCTCCATTCAGCCCTCCGTGATCAATTCAGTCATCTGTCATCGACCCAGTCATCCACTTCAGGTGGCAGGTGGCTGGTTTCCACTCAGTCCTCCATTCAGCCCAACCCGGCGCAGCTAGGTCAGCACGCAGTGCTGACCCTACCTCGAGGCAGTGTCCTGAAATAACGAAGAACGACGAACCAAGAACTAAGAACAGCCTAGAGCAGCCCTATGTCGTGACGCGGTCCCGACCCTACCCAGCGCGGCGGAGCCGCGAGGTGGAAGCGGTTAGCGGTTGGCGGTTGGGAACACAGCCAAGGCAAAGCTAGGGCAGCACGCGGTACTGCCCCTACCACAAGACAGGCACTCCCCCGATACTCGATACTCCATACTCGATACTCTCGGAGTTCATCCTCCCTTGTCTTGCCCCCTCGCCCAAAACCCTCCTTCCTCTCCCTTCGTGAAAGCCCTGCTCCTCACCGAATATAAGAAGATGTCCTACGTGGACGTGGCCGATCCGGTCTGCGGTCCGGAAGACGTCCTGATCCAGGTCCGCGCCTGCGGAATCTGCGGTTCCGACATCCATGGTTACGACGGCTCCACGGGCCGCCGCATCCCCCCGTTGGTCATGGGCCACGAGGCCGCGGGCGTCATCACCGGCGTCGGCGCCCAGGTGAAGGGTTTCGCCCCGGGCGACCGCGTGACCTTCGATTCCACGGTCTTCTGCGGCGAGTGCGTCCACTGTAAGCGTGGCGACGTGAACCTCTGCGACAACCGCCAGGTCCTCGGCGTCTCCTGTGGCGACTACCGCCGTCACGGCGCCTTCGCCGAGTTCGTCACCGTCCCCGCCCGCATCCTGCACAAGCTGCCCGCCGAGCTCGGTTTCGCCGAAGCCGCCATGATCGAGGCCGTCTCCGTGGGCGTGCACGCCGTCCGCCTCACCCCTGTCGCCCCGGGCGATACCGCCGTCGTCGTCGGCACCGGCATGATCGGCCTGCTCACGCTCCAAGCCGCTAAAATCGCGGGTTTCGCGCAGGTCATCGCCGTCGACACCGAGGACTCGCGCCTCGCCGTCGCCAAAGAACTCGGCGCCACCCACAGCTTCAATCCCAAGGCCGGCGGCGACCTCACCGAATACGTCAAGTCGCTGACCAAGGGGCAGGGTGCCGACGCCGCGTTCGAGTGCGTCGGCCTCAACGCCACCGTCCTCTCCGCGATCCACGCCGTCCGTAAAGGCGGCACCGTCACGCTCGTCGGCAATCTCTCTCCGAAGACCGAGCTCCCGCTCCAGGTCGTCGTCACCCGCCAGCTCCGCCTGCAGGGTTCGTGCGCCTCGGCCGGCGAGATCCCGCGCTGCATCGAGCTCCTCGCCACCCAGCAGATCAAGGTCGACAAGATCATCTCCGCCGTCGCTCCGCTTGCGCAGGGCGCCGACTGGTTCGCCAAGCTCTACGCAGGCGCTCCCGGCGTCATGAAGGTCATCCTCGCCCCTCAGGTCTGACCCATAGAATCAATGGCTTTCTTCGATCTCACCGGCAAGGTCGCCTTCATCACCGGCACCAGCCGCGGCCTCGGCCAATACTTCGCCCGCGCCCTCGCGCAGGCCGGCGCCGACATCGCGATGTCGAGCCGCGACGCGTCCAAGCTCGCCCCTTTCCGCAAGGAGATCGAGGCCCTCGGCCGCCGCACCTGCGGCGTCGATCTCGACGTCCGCGATCACGCCAGCATCAAGGCCGCCGTCGCCGAAGTCGAGAAGCAGATGGGCCGCATCGACATCCTCGTGAACAATGCCGGCTGCAATGCGCGCAAGCCCGCCCTCGAGGTCACCTGGGAGGACTGGAACATGGTCCTTGATACCAATCTCCGCGGCACGTTCTTCACGTCGCAGGCCGTCGCCCCGGGCATGATCTCGCGCGGTTACGGACGCATCGTGAACATCGGCTCCGTCACCTGCGTCGCCGGTTACGCCGGCCTCGCCCCTTATGGCGCCAGCCGCGGCGGCGTGAAGCAGCTCACCATGAGCCTCGCCGACGACTGGGGTCGCCACGGCGTCACCGTCAATTGCCTCGCGCCCGGTTGGTTCAAGACCGCCCAGAACGCCGTCCTCTACGAGAACCGCGAGTGGGTCGAATACCTCTGCGACCGCATCCCGCTCAAGCGCCCCGGCGCGCCGGACGACCTCGCCGGCCCGGTGGTCTTCCTCGCCTCGGAGGAGAGCCGTTACGTCACCGGCCAGACCTTGTTGGTTGACGGGGGCATCAGCACGGGTGCTACTCGTGCCACGGTCGCCCCGCCGAAACCCTGATACCCTGACGCCATGCTTTACGCCCTGCTCGCCATCGCCGTCCTGGTCCTGTTGGTGACCTGGCTGAAGCTCAACCCCTTCATCGCGCTGCTGATCAGCTCGCTGACGTTGGGGGCCATGGTCGTGGCCACCTCCGGCGCCCTGACCATGGCGGAGGTCCTCAAGGCCTTCCAGACGGGCTTCGGCAACACTCTGGCCGGCACCGGCGCGATCATCGTGCTCGGGGTCGTCTTCGGTAAACTCCTCGCCGAATCGGGTGGGGCAGGGGTGCTCGCCAAGCAGTTCATCCGCGCTCGGGCCTGCGCGCATCGGCCTGTGCATCATCCTGCTGGCCCTCTGCGTGGGCATGACGACCTGGTTCGCGGTCGGCCTGCTGCTCATCCTCCCGATCGTCATCACCCTCGCCAAGGAAACCGGTAAACCGTTCCTGCTGCTCGTTCTCCCGCTGCTCTCGTTCCTGTCCGTCATGCACGGACTGATGCCCCCGCATCCTGGTCCCGTCATCGCGATCGAGGCCCTGCACGCGGACATGGGCAAGGTGATCCTGTGGGCGCTCGTGCTGGGCATTCCCGTCGCCGCCATCGCCGGTCCGTTCTTCGCGAAGATCGCCGTCAAGCGCGTCGACGTCGCCACGCCGGAGTTCACGCCGTCGGTCTCCGCCGGCCAGACCTTGCCGACGTTCGGCCTGACGATCTTCACCGTCCTGCTGCCCGTCTTGCTGCTGCTCACGGGCACGCTGGTCGAGCTCCTGCACGCCAAGGAAGCGCTCTGGGGCAAGATCGGCCTCTTCATCGGCAACCCCGTGATCGCCCTGCTTTTATCGGTGCTTTTCGCGATGTGGGCGTTCGGGAAACGTTGCGGACGCAGCGCCGGCGAACTCCTGAAATTCTCCGAGCAGAGCGTGTCCGGCATCGGCATGACGCTCATCCTCGTCGGCGCCGGCGGCGGCTTCGCGCTCGTCATGCGCACGGCCGGCGTGGACAAGCAGCTCGCCGAACTCGCGGCCTCCGCGGGCCTGCCCTTGCTCGTCTACGGTTGGCTCGTCTCGGCCTTCATTCGCGTCGCCACCGGCTCCGCGACTGTCGCCATCACCGTCGCCTCCGGCTTCATCGCGCCCGTGCTGGCCGCGCATCCGGGCACCAGCCCCGAGCTCATGGTCATCTCCATCGGCTGCGGCTCGCTCTTCCTCTCGCACCTCAACGACAGCGGCTTCTGGATGGTCAAGGAATGCCTCGGCCTGACCGTCGGCCAGACCCTGCGCACCTGGACGATCACCGAGACCCTGATCGGCTTCTCCGGCCTAGGCATGGCGTTGTTGGCGGAGCAGGTCCTTAAGCTGATTGGGTAGGGGCAGCACCGCGTGCTGCCCTAGTTTGTCTTGGCTGTGTTCCCAACCGCCAACCGCTAACCGCCTCCACCTCGCGGCTCCGCCGCGCTGGGTAGGGTCGGGACCGCGTCACGACATAGTGGATGCTGATCTGGGCTGTTCCTAGTTCTTGGTTCGTCGTTCTTCGTTATTTCAGGACACTGGCTTGAGGTAGGGGCAGCACCGCGTGCTGCCCTAGCTGTATCGGGTTGGGCTGCATGGATCACTGAATGGATGACTGAATCGATGACGGATGACAGATGGCTGAATCGATGATAGAGGACTGAATGGAGGGCTGCGTTGAGGACTGAGTGGAGGGCTGCATGGAACAGCCGCCACCGGCCACCCGGGGCTGCCACCTGCCACCGGCCACCTGGGGCTGCCACCTGCCACCCGATCTGAAATCAAAAGGCTCAAAGGGAAACCGGAGACCGGATGATTGGCTGGGGTCCTTATGTCCGCAGCAAACTTTCCGGTTTCCGGTCTCCCCTTGCTCGTTTTTCTTCCAAACCGCTAACCGCCAACCGCTTACCGCTAATACCTTTCTTGGGTAGGGTCAGCACTGCGTGCTGACCTAGCTGTATCGAGGGTAGGGACGTGATCACCATCGCGTCCTCCCTTGGCGCTGGTGCCCCCGAGGACAGCACGTGGTGCTGTCCCTACCTGGCCCCCCGGCTGACCAAGGGTGGTCAGCCCTACCTCGCCCGCCAGCCAATCATCCGGTCTCCCTTTGCTCGTTTGTCTTCCCAACCGCTAACCGCTTTCACCTCGCGGCTCTGCCGCGCTTTTTTGCTCAGTTTCGGGCTAATTGATTAATCGGGGTGTGAATAACTTTTAAACGCATATAATGGTCGTTTAATTCATTTATTCAGTCGTTTAAACGGCTTAATGACTGATATTTACTTATTTTTGACAAATAAATACTATCCCTGATCGGAAAGCAGGATTTTCACCTATTCGAGCCGAAAAAGGGACAAATTCGATTGTGCCGATAGGGGCTTCACCCCAAGATTACCTCATCCCCAATTGATGCCACCCCCCGGTGGCCTCCCTAAATTCTATTCTAATGAAAAGTTCGAAGTCTCGTCCCCTCTTCTCGCGTGCCTCGCTCATGGTCGCCGCCGCGTTGCTCGCCGTCGGCGCGCCCAAGCCTGCCAAGGCCGCGAACTTGTTCTGGGACACCACCAGTGGCGTCGCTGGTCTCGGCGGCACCGGCGCCTGGGATACGACCACGGCCAATTGGTTCAACGCGGGCAGCGCGACCACCACGCTCGGTGATCAAGCGACGATTGCCAGCTCGTTCACGCTCAATGACGTGGCGTATTTCGCCGGCGCCGTTGGCGGCAGCAATGTCGTCACGTTGGGCGAAGCCATCACGATCGGCGGACTGAATTTTTCCGGCTGGAATTCGTATGAGATCGCCGGCTCTTCGGCGCTGACTTTGGCCGCTCCGGCCGGGGCTCCCGTGCAGCCGGTCGTAAGCGTGGCCCTGGGTTCTCGGGTCACCGCCACCGCCAAGATCTCGGGCAATCAAGGTTTGCTCAAGACCGGCGACGGCACGCTCGTCCTCGCCAATGTGGGCAATGATTTCACCGGCGACCTGCTGATCCGCGGCGGCGCCGTCGTCATCACGAACTCCGCCCAGCTCGGCGCGGGCACGGGTCCGGTGATGATCCAGGGCATCAGCAACACCGGTAATCCGGGCTTCAGCGGCGGCTCGCTCGTCATCCAGGGCGGCATCACCGGCATCAACGTCGCCCGCGAGATCTCCGCTTCCGGTCGCGGTCCCGGCGCGGCGAACGCCTCCGGCGCCATCCTGTCCGTCGGCAACAATAATTTCACTGGTGGCGTCACGATGGGTTCCGGCACGGAAACGCGCTTCCACGCCACGCCCGGCATCACCACCATCTCGGGGGATCTCGCCCTCGGCTCCGGCAACGTCTCGATGTTCTACGGCGACGGTAATTTCATCGTTGCCGGCAAGATCGTCTCCTACGACGCGGGCCAGGACCGTCTGTACAAGGAAGGGATGACCTACGCCACCACGCTGTGGATTCAGGGCGACCAGAATCGTTTCAACGGTCAGGTGCGCGCCGGTAGCGGTTGGATCCGCGTGACTGATCCGACGAACCTCGGTCTGAATCGCACCGCTCAGAACGTCGACTTCGTCAACGGCGGTCTCGAAGTCCGCACGGCTCTGAACAACTGGAGCGACCGCAATTTCCATTTCCGAAACAACGCCAGCGGCAATCTGTTCATCGACCACGGTCTCGGCGATGCTTCCGGACCCTCGGCCGCCGTCGGTCAGACCATCACCTTCGGAAATCTGTCCAAGGGCGGCGGCGACAATATCACCAATTATAATTTCAGCGGTCGCAACGGCTACGGTGCCACTTTCACCGGCTACAGCAACTTCATCGGCACCACGCTTGGCGGTGCCGCCGGCAATTTCGGCGACTTCAACGTCAACACCAACCTCTCCGGCCTGCTCACCCTTAGCGGCGACCTCTGGCGCACGAACACGACCAACGCCCGCACGCTCACCTTCCAGGGTTCCGGTGACACCTTGCTGACCGGCAGCATCATCACTTCTGGCGGCGCACATCGCTTCACCAAGTCCGGCCAGGGTCAGGCCACCCTGCAGGGCGTGCTCGGCGCCTACACCGGTCTCACCCAGATCAGCCAAGGCACCTTGGTGGTCGCGGGTATCGGTTCGCTCGGCACCACTTCGGCCATCAACATCGGTAACGGTACCACCACGGCGGGTACCCTTACTTACACTGGTCCGACCGCCACCCTGTCGAATCCGATCCTGCTCAATGTCACCACGGCCAACGCCTACCTGAATTCCAGCGGCAACGGTCCGCTCACCCTCACCGGCGCCATCACGGCCAATACCGGCGCCAAGACCTTCGTCCTCGGCGGCACCAACACCGGCGACAATACCATCACCGGTCTACTCCCGGCCACCACCACCAATCTCCAGAAGATCGGAGCCGGCACCTGGGTGCTCAATCCTGCCTCGGGTAACAATGCCCTCACCGGCACCACCACGGTCTCCGATGGCGTGCTCAAGCTCTTGGAGGTCCTTGCCAACGGCGACATCCTGCCGGATACCTCCGCGGTCATTTTTGACGCAGAATCTTTCCGCTATTCGGCCGGCGGTACGCTGGCCTACTTAGGTTTTGGCACTGGGAGCTCGACCGAGACCGTGGGTGCGCTCACCCCGACGGCTGGTGCCGCGCAGGTCCAGGTGATCCCCTCCGCCGGTGGCACCGCCGCCCTGACCTTCGGTTCGCTGGGTGCCCGTGGCGCCGGCGCCACCCTTGACCTTTCCGTCCCCTCCGGGGGTTCGGTCCTCTTCTCGACCGCCCCTGTCTCTAATAATGGTATCGTGGGCGGCTGGGCCACCTTCAACGGCGTCAATTGGGTCGTGCCCGGCGCCAACGGGGCTGCTGCCACCGCGCTCTCTTCTTATACGCCGATGGCCGCGACCGGCCTCTCGACGACCGCCAATTACCTTTCGACCGCCGATCTCAGCGTCACTGGCGCCGAGTCTATCAACTCCTTGAAGCTCGCGGGCGCCCAGACGCTCACGCTGGGCGGGATCCTGACCGTCAGGTCCGGCGGCGTACTCTTTGATAACACCACCGGGTCGGCCACCGTCACCGGCGGCTCGCTCGGTTTGTCGGCCTCGCTTACCGGTGGCGCCCTGAACACCGGTTCGGCCACCGTCACCGTCGGCAGCACCGCGGGGCTGGTCCCCGGCATGGCCATCACGGGCACCGGCATCCCGGCTGGGGCGACCATCACTGCGATCACGGACGCCACCACGTTCGTCATCAGCGCCGCCGCCACCGCCACCAATACCGCTCAGACTTTCGCGGCAGCTCAGGAAGTCATCATCCACGTCGCCGGTTCGACCGCGGCGAACGCGCTCACCGTGGCTTCGCTCATCTCGGGCGGACCTGGTTCGCTCACCAAGTCCGGTAACGGCACGCTGATCATCACCGGTGCCAATGCCTTCACCGGCAGCGTCAACATCAACGCCGGTACCTTGCGTCTTTCCGGCAACACGGCCGCCATCGGTTCCGCTCAGACCGGCACCACCCTCCTGAATCTCCGTCAGGGCGCGACCCTCGACCTCAACGCGGCCGGCGCACCTGGTTCGATTTCGCCGGGCGTGCCCAACGCGCCCCGTATCGCGGTCGGGGCCCTCGTCGGCTCGGGTTCCATCGTCAATACCAACGCCTCGCCCGCCGTCCTCACCCTCGTCAATGGCGCCGCGAACGGCACCTTCACCGGCTCGATCAACCAGACCGCGGGCGCCATCACCATCGTCAAGAACGGCGGCGGCACGCAGTCCATCGTCGGGGCCCATAACTATACCGGCGCCACCGTCCTCCGCGCTGGCACCCTGGCCGTCACCTCGCTCGCCAACATCGGACAGCCCTCCGGCCTCGGCGCGGGCGACGCCACCAGCGCGACCACCAACGCCGCATCGCTCGTCTTCGACGGCGGTACCCTGCTCTACACGGGCTCCGGCAACAATTCGTACGACAACCGCGTCCAGAACATCTTCCAGACGACCCAGACTCCGTCCGTCTCGATCGACCGCCTCTTCACCCTGACCGCCGCCGGCGGCCAGATCCAGGTCAATGGAACTTACGGTAATAACATCCTCGGCAACCGCGCCGAGAACAACGCCGCCCTCGTCTTCTCCAATACTGGAGACATCCAGTATGCTGGGACGATCGGCGCTGGCAGCACGGTCACGCTGACCTTGGCGGGTAATTCCACCGGAGATAATCGTATCAACCTGAAGCTCATCGACCCGGTCGGAGCCAAGCTTTCCATTTCCCGTTCGGGCTATAGCACCAACTGGACCCTCGGCAACGCGGCCAACAGCTATTCCGGCGACACCATCGTCTCCGGCGGCGCCCTCGTCACGGGATTCAACGGTGCGGGACTCTCGGCCAATTCCAACTTGTTCTTCCAGGACTGGGGTGGCGTCTACGAAACCAGCGGCACCTTCAACCGGCCGCTCGGTAACGGGCCTGGCGCTTGGCGCGCGAAGCCGACTCACGGCCTCGCCGGCTTCTCGGCCGCTAACGACCGTCTCGTCGTCGATTGGACCGGCTTGGCCAATCCGATCTGGGGTAATGCCACCGGCACGGCCCACTTCCTCCGCGGCGGTTCGCTCAGCCTGAACTCGGGCACCTCGATCGCCGACCTCGAGATCCGGGGTGACTTCCAGATCGCCGTCACGACCGCCGCCACGGCCTTGCCGCTGGCTCTCCGCGGCAACACCGACGTCCGCCTCAATTCCGGCACGACCGCCAACCTCTCGGTCGGCCAGGTGATCACCGGCACCAACATTCCGGCCGGCACCTATATTTCCTCGATCGCGTCCGACACCCAGTTCTACCTCAGCCAGAACGCGACCGCCGGCACGAACGCTGCTCCGGTCTCCATCACCGACGGCGCGGTGTCCGCTAGCGGTTGGCGTGACCTGATCGTCGCTGACAACGGCAACACCGGTCTCGATTTCGCGACCATCTCCGGCGTCATCGGTGGCGACGGCTCGCTCGGCAAGCAGGGTGGGGGCACCCTTTTCCTGACCGGCCTGAACACTTACACCGGTAAGACCGTCCTCCGCGACGGTAATCTCGTGGTCACCTCCATCGGCGCCGCCGGCGCCGCGGCGACCAATCTGGGTTCCAACCTCTCCGCAGGCGTGCTCGAGATAGGCAACCCGTTCAACGGCCAGGCTCCGTCGCTCACTTACGTGGGCTCGGGTGAGACCGTCACCCGTCAGATCGTCCTGACTGGCACGACCGGTTCCCGTCGTATCTACTCCAGCGGCTCGGGCGCCCTCGTCCTGACCAACGTGCTGCACAGCACGGCTAATACTTCCAGCCCGAACGTCGCCGCTCAGGCCAAGACCCTCGAGCTCCGCGGCACGAACACCGACATGAACATGGTCACCTCCGTGCTGACCAACGAAGTCGGCGGAGGCGCGGGAGCCCTCACCTTAGCCAAGTATGACGGCGGCGTCTGGGTGCTCAATCCGGCCTCGGCCAATACCTTCACCGGCGGCCTGCTCGCCGGCGGCGGCATGCTCGGCCTCACCGCCAACGGCATCGGCTCCATGAGCACCATCCGCCTGGCCAACGGCGGCATCTTCGCCTACGGCGGTCCGCTCAACGTTTCGAAGGCTATCCAGCTGGACAACAACTCCACCGCGGTCTTCGGCGGCCAGCACGCCATGACCTTCACGGGTACGGTGACCAAGGCTTCCGGCAATAACACGCAGACTTTCTCCAACAATCTCGAAGGCGGCGCCCTGTTGACCATTAACGGCGCGTTCGCCAACGCCACGGGCGGCACCACCGCCGCGACTCAGAGCATCAACTTCCGAGGCTTCGGCTCGACGCTCTGGAACGGGGCGATCGGTCAGAACGCTGGTGCAGCCGGCACGATCCAGCTCTACTTCGTCTTGGCTCCGGATGCTTACTTCGAGATGTCCGGTGCGGCGAACACCTACACCGGTGACACGATCATCGATCAGGGTACGCTCCGTCTCTCTAAGCAACTCGGCGCGACCAAGCGACTGCAGCTCAACGGCGGACGTATCGAGGCCACGGTGGCCCAGACCTTTGCCGGCACGGATGGTACCGGCGGCGTCATCTTCAACGGTAACCCCGTCACCTTCGGCGGCAACCAGTCCTTCACCTTCAACGGCACGACGGTCAACTGGGGTGGCAACCGCTGGATCTTCAACGACCTGACCGGCGGCGCCGCCCTTAATTTCGGGGCGTTCAACACCGCGAACGACACCAACAACCGAATCTTCGTGACCGGCGGCACCGGCACCACGAACTTCACCGGCGCCGTCACGCCCGGAACCGCCACCCTCGGCCAGATCTACCACCGCGGAACGGGCCAGCTCAACTTCACCGGGGCCAATACCATCACCACGCTCCAGATGGAGCGCGGTTCGGCGACCATCTCCGGCGCCGCGGGCTCCTTCAACTCCCTTAGCACCACCGTTGGTAACGGATTGTTGATCCTCAGCGGCGCCACGGTGACCGTCGATAACGGCATCAACGCCTTGGCGACCCGACTTGGCGACACCTCCGCCTTCACGATGTCGGGCGGCACCTTCAACTACATCGCCGCCGGCGCTGGCACCAATGAGTCCACCGGTCCCGCGCGCTTCTACGGCAACGCCAAGATCACCCAGTCCGGCGGCGCTTCGACGCTCACCTTCTCGGCTCTTGATTTCGCGCTCTTCACCGATCCGCGCGGCGGGCTGGACGTCCGTGGCACAGCCGACCTCGGCGTATCCCGCAAGCTGATCTTCACCGGCCTGCCTTCCGGCTTCCAGCCCAAGTTCCTCGTCGGCGACGGCAAGTTCGGCGCCTACAACGCCACCAACGGCATCGTCGAGTTCACAGGCTATTCCGCCGCCGCCAACGTCGGCGCGTCCGCCTTCGGCGACGTCCTGCGCGTCGATGCCGGCTTCGGCGCCGATGACATCTCCTTCGACCGCACCCTGCGCGGTCTCGCCATCACCGACCCGACCGCCCGCAATATCGGCGCCTCCGGCACGGCCGCTAACCTGACCGTCTCCTCGGGCGGCATCCTCGCCGCGGGCGGCGTCACGCACGTCCTATCCGCTCCCCGTCTTAATTTCGTCGTCGTGACCCCGCCGTCGATGTCGACCCTGGCGACCGGCAACGTCATCACCGTCGGCGACACCTCCCGTCTCGCCGTCGGTCAGGTCGTCAGCGGGACCAACATTCCCGCCAACAGTTTCATCACGGAGATCATCAACGGGACCAGCTTCCGTATCAATAACAACACCGCCACGGCGGGCTCCGGCAACGTCCTCACCGCCTACGCGCCGGGTTATTTCAACGTCGCCAGCAACACCACCCTCGATCTCCAGGGCGCGGTCGTCTCGAATTCCGACGTCATCAAGGTCGGCGCGGGCACGCTCCTGGTCTCGGCCAAGCAGTATTACGGCGGCCAGACCACCATCCTCGAAGGCACGCTCAAGCTCGCCGCGGGCAATAATACGCTCTTCGGCGGCGCGGGCAACATCCTCAACGTCGAGCGCAACGGTACGCTGGACCTCAACGGTAACGTGCTCTACATGAGCAGGCTCCGCTCCCTCGGATCCCAGGCGGGCGGCGGCGGCATCATCACGAATTCTTCCGCCACCCCCGCCACCTTCGTGGTCGGCAAGTATGACCTCGGCTTCTACGGTTCCGTCCAGGGCGCCAACGTCAGCTTCGCCTCCGCGGCCGGTTCGGGTACCTTGTCGATCAGCTCGCTCCAGACCTACGGCGGCACGACCTTCATCAGCGGCTACCGTCTCTTGCTGCGCGACGAGGCTGAGCTCCGCAATACCTCCGCGATCAATGTCTCCTACGGTCGCCTTGAGGTCAACAACGGCGACAACTCCAACGTCCAGCTGCTGAATCGCGTCAACGACGCCGCCCCGATCTCGCTCTACGGCGGCTCGCTCCTCTTCAACGGCCTGGTCAACACCTACTACTCGGAACGCCTCGGCGCGCTCAGCCTGCTCGAGGGCGACAGTGACATCCGTGTCACCGGTTCCGGTTCCGCCTTCTGGCGCGCCGACCTCCTGGCCCCTAGCCTGACCCGCTCGGCCGGCACCACCGTCAACTTCGTCGGCTCCGGTCGTCTCGGTCAGCCGGAGTTAGCCTCCCGCATCATCTTCGACACCCCCCTCGTCCCGGCTTCGCGCGGACTCATCGGAGCCTGGGCCATCGCCAATAACGAACACTACGCGGCCTACAACCCGGTCACCGGCGTGGGCATCATCGGGGACGGCGGTTTCGCCGGCTACGACGCCGACTTCGGCGCGGGTAAGTTCACCCAGCTCGTCGCTCAGCCTGACGTCTTGGCCTCCTACGGCTCCAACGCCGTCACGACCCTCGCCGCCGGCCCGACCACGGCCGCCGTCCTGCGTTTCGCGGGAGACGCGCATCACCAGCTGGCTTTCGCCTCTTCGTCTGACATCCTCACCCTCGGCCTCGGCGGCGTCCTCCGCAGCGCGAACAACCGTGCGGTCTCCGTCGGCACCACCGCCGTCCGCGGCGTCCTCACTTCCTCGCTGCCCGAACTGATCGTCTACAGCAACAATACCGCCACGCAGAACTTCACGGGTGCTGCCGCCAACGCCGTCGTCCTCGGTTCGACGACCATCACGCTCGATGCCGTCGCCGGCACGGCCGGCATCTACCCCGGCATGACCGTGACCGGCACGAACATCGTCGGAGGCGCCTTCGTCAAGTCCGTCGACGCCGGCACGAACACCGTCGTCATGAGCGTCCCGGCCACCGGCACGGCCGCCGCCGGCACCTATGCTTTCGGCGCTTCGAACGTCATTCTCAACTCCGTCCTCCAAGACGCCGCCGTGGGCTCTCCGCTCACCTACGTCAAGGCTGGCCCCGGCATCCAGGTCCTCACGGCCGCCAACACCTACACCGGCGGCACCATCGTCAACTCCGGCGACCTGCACGTCAACCCGACGGGTGCGACCACCGTGGTCATCCCCGCCGGCGGCATCGTCCTCAACGGCGGTTGGGGCGGCCAGAACATGGCGGCCATCTACGTCAACGCCTCCGGGGCCGTCGCGGCCTCCAATGCCGTCACCATCAACGGCAGCGGTCGTTTCGCCTTCGCCCAGGACACCGTCAACGAACTCGCCTCGGTCACGTTCAACAATCGCGGCGGTGAGTTCGGCGGCTCCCAGCTCTCCTACCTCAACGTCGGAGCCAACTCGCTCCTGACGCTCAGCGGGGCCACTCCCTTCACGGCCACCTCGAATAATCCCTTCATCGTCTCCGAAGTCGCCAACGGTCGCGTCATCCTGACCTCCGGGGCCAAGATCTTCGACATCGACGCCATCAAGATCCCCGGCATCGCGACGCCGGTCACAGACGTCCTCCCGACCCTCAACATCTCCTCGATCATCACGGGCACGGGCGTCTCGGTCACCAAGACCGGCAACGGCCTGCTCCAGCTCTCCGGCCAGAACGAGTTCACCGGCGGGCTCACCGTCAGCGCGGGCGGCCTCGTCGTCGGCGCGAGCAGCACCCCTGTGCAGGGTGGCAATGGCATCCTCGGTGGACCGCTCGGCACCGGCACGGTCAGCATGGCCGTCGGCACCCGCCTGCTCGTCGGCCAGGGAAGTTACGCCGTCGGCAACGCCATCAGCTTCGCCGGCGTCCCGCTCTTCGACGCCCGTGACACCGGCGCTGCGCGTACGCTTACGCTCAATGGCACGATCACCGGACTGCCCGACGGCACGCCGGAGATCAACATCGCCAGCCCGTGGGTCACCGTCGCCCTCCGCGGCGTCATCCCGAACATCGCCAACATCACGGCCTTCAACAAGACCGGCCTCGGTGCGCTCGTCTTCAACGCCGCCGGCTACGCCGGCGCCTTCAACGCCACTGCGCTCGGCAACTCTTCCTCCGTCTCCCTGCTCCACGACGGCAGCGGTAATTCCGCCCCCCAGGCGATCATCCTGCCTGGCGCCGTCGTCTTCGACTCCGGCATCGTGCCGAACATCGTCGTCGACCGCGCCGGCGGGACCTTGCCTTACGGCCAGGCCGCCAACAAGACCATCCAGGCGGCCTCGATCACGAACCTGAACCTGGGTCTCGTCGTCACCAACCTCAATAGTTACGGACTCGTCGTCGCCGACGCCTTCTCGCCCTCCGCGGGCGTCACCTACCAGGTGGCCAACGCGACCCAGTCGATGTTCACGCCTGGCCTGCGTATCAACGGTAAGATCAGCGGATCCAACGGACTCACCAAGACCGGCAACGGTACCCTCGCGCTCGGCAACGCCGCGAATGACTTCACCGGCGACGTGGTCGTCAACCGCGGCGTCCTCGCCATCTCGGCCGACGGCCAGCTGGGAGCGGCCGCCAACAAGGTCGTCCTAAATCCGACGGGCGCTTCGCCCACCCTGCGCGTCACCGAGGACCTGACCTTCGCGGTCGGGGGTCGCCAGATCCGCTTCGGCAACGCGTCGTTCGCCAGCGTCATCGAGGTCAATCCTGGCAAGACCTTCACGCTCGATACCGCTTTCGACATCGGCGCCACCGCCAGCGCCGCGCTGGAGAAGCTCGACAACGGCGTGCTCGCCATGTCGGCCGACAACACCGGCTGGCTGGGCACCACCGCCATCAAGGGCGGCGTCATCCTCGTCACCCATGCCAACGCTCTCGGCGGCGTGGCTACGAATACGATCTCGATGCCGGTCACCGCTAGCCTCAATCCCGGCCAGACCGCGACCGGCGCGCTGCACCTCTCCGGTGGCATCACCCTGCCGAACAACATCTCCCTGGGCGCCAGCAGCACCGGCATGGGAATCAACTACGGCGGCGTCGTCCGTTCCGTCGCCGGGAATAACACCCTGTCCGGCACCGTCGCCCATGTCAGCGGCTTCGGTACCATCTGGTCCGCCGCACCGGGCGCGACGCTCAACTTCGCCGGCGTCGGTACCTGGACCAACTCCCCGAGCTTCGGCGGCGGCGGCACCATCAATTTCGACGCGGTTCCTAACCTCAACACGCCCACCATCGGCATCATCGAAGGGACGACCGTCAACCTCAACGTCGACGGCTCCGCCGCCAGCAAGTTCAACCCCGACCAGGTCATCGTGCGCAACGGCTCCTTCGTGCTCCGTTCCGCCGGTCGGATCACCGATCGGGATACTTGGAACGAAGCCCATTCCGGCGGCGCCATCGTGCTCGATAACTCGGGCACTAATGTCGCCAATCGTCTCAATAATCGCCGATTGTCGCTGAACGGCGGCACGCTCCGCCTGATCGTCAACGCGACGGCCGCTTCCACCGAGATCTCGACCCGTGAGCTCGGGGGCAACTACGGGCTCAATGTCATCCAGGTCGACAACACCGTGGGCGGGCAGGGCAGCACCCTCCAGTGGTCGGCCTTCAACACCCTCAACGCCGGAAGCACCTATGACTTCCAGGGCGCCTTCGGCACGGCGACCAACATGATCCGTTTCGGATCGGGGGGCACCTTCGCCCACGCCGCTCCGACGTCCCGTACCTCCGCTACCGGCATCATTCCCCGCGCGATCGTCAACGGAAACGAATGGGCGACCTACGACAGCAGCTCCCCTTCCGCCGTCGGTCTCCGCGCCTACACCGGGTATTCTTCGGCGACCAACATCCTGTCTGCTTCCGCGACCGCCGTCTTCAAGGCGACCGGCGCGAACTCGCTCTCCGGCAACCAGACGCTCCTGGCGCTCAATCTCAACACCGACGCCGGTATTCCTTCGGTCAGCGGTCTCGGCGGCCTGAACCCCAGCTCGCTCACGCTCACCACCGGCGCGGTCCTCGTCAACGGTTCCGGCTCGACCGCCTCGCTGACCGTGCCGCTCGTCACGCTCGGGGCCGAAGGCCTCTTCCACGTCGCCGACGGCAAGACCCTCTCGGTCACCTCGGGCATCACCGGTTCCGCCGGCCTCACCAAGAGCCTGGGCGGCACCCTCGCCTTCGACGGCCTCCAGTTCTACACCGGCACCACCTCGGTCAACGACGGTACGCTCCGTCTGGCTAACCGTAGCTCCGGCACCCTGCTTCCGAATAATAACTTGCAGATCAACGGTGACGGCGTGCTCGACCTGAACGGCGGCGCGCAGTATGTCGCTGCCCTCTACACTTACAATGCGGGCGCCGCCGCCCTTCCTTTCGGCGGTACCATCACGAATAGCGATAGCCAGCGCGCCGTCTTGGTCGCCAACACCAATAACAGCTACTCGGGTCGCATCACCGGCGATGTCCTGGTCGTCAAGGCGGGCGGCGGCGGCATGACCCTGCATACCCTCAGCGATTATACCGCCCCGACCATCGTCGCCGGCGGCACCTTGCAGGTGATGGATGCCGGCCGCATCACCGCCACTTCGGCGATCGAGCTGAACCGTGCCCAGCTGACCATCAATAATAACAACCTCGCGCTGCCTGACCGTATCAATGACGCGGCGCCCATCAGCCTGAAGGGATCGACCCTCAACTTCGCGGGCCAGTCCCTCAACGCGACGTCCGAGACCGTCGGCGCCGTGACCTTGGTGGATGGTTTCAATCAGATCTTCTCCGATGACTCCGGTGGCAGCACCTGGACCAACGCCTCCGCGTATCTCACCCTCGGGTCGTTGACCCGTTCGGCGGGCTCCACGGCGGTCGTCCGTTTCAATAATCTCGGCGAGCTGGGCACGGTCAATGTCCGCGTCGCCGGCATCAAGATCACCACCGCCCCGACCCTTACCAACGGCCTGCTCGGTCCGTGGGCCATCGTCGACCGCGTCTTCGCCAGCTTCGACCCTGTCTACGGCATCGGCGGCATCGACCGTCCGGGCTTCCCAGGCTTCGCCGGCTCCGGTCTCAACAGCCTCCCGGCCGACACCGACAACGTCTACACCACCCAGACCGGCCTCGTGCCGATGCTGGCGAACACCGCCGTCGGCACGCTCTCGATCAATATTGGGGACGCGGACGCCAACTACAGCCTCCAGGGTAACACGCTGCGCCTTCGCAACGGCGGCCTGATGATGGCCCAGAACAACGGCAACCGTCTGCTGACCGTCAGCAACGGCAACCTGACCGCCGGCGTCGTCGGCTCGGCCGCCGATCTCTACGTCTGGCATGCGCCCTTCGGCGACGATGGCCGCCGCGGCCTGCTCTCCGCCCATGTCGTCGACAACGGCGCCTCCGGCTCCGTCCGGCTCATCGTCTCCGGCGCCGACGGCCGTCAGCCGCACTCGTCGCTGACCCTCGCCGGCACCAACATCAATACCGGTGGTACGGTCATCAATTCCTCGACCATCTACCTCGACCCGGCCGGCCGTCTCGGCACCGGGGGCATCGTCATCAACAACGGCACCTTGCGGCAGTCCTCCAATAACGCGCTCTTCCGCGTGATTGGCGCGACCACGACCGCGGGCAGCGCCACCATCTCCGCCTCCGCGCCCGTCATCGCCGGGCTCGCGGTCGGCATGCCGGTCTGGGGCGTCCCCGGAGCCGCGGGAAATCAGTATGTCACCGGCATCGACGTCGCTGGCAATACGTTCACCATCACCAGCGGCACGAACGTCACCGCCGGTACCAACTCTCTCTACGCCCTCACCAACGCCTACTCGGGCAATGGCGGCCTGATCCCTGAGCAGACCGTCCTCATGACGGGCAACGCTCAGGCGCACCTGACCGGCGCGAACCGTCTGTCCACGCTCACCTTCGACAATGGCGGCGGCGGCGGCATCATCCTGAACGCCGGCGGCGTCCTCACCCTCACCGGCGGCATCGTCGCCACCTCCACTAACGCCACGGCCTCGGCGGTCATCGGTTCGCAGTCGATCGGTTCCAGCCCGAACGGTATCATCGACCTCAATAACGCCCCGGCCTTCTCGATGAACGTCGGCGCCGTCTCGGTCGCCGGTCGCGACGTGGCGCCGCTCACGGCCACCCTCATCGTCAACAGCGTCATCCAGAACGGCGGCATCGCCAAGTCGGGCAACGGTCTGCTGCAGTTCGGCGGACAGAACACCTTCACGGGCGGCGTCAACGCCACCGCGGGCGGCCTCGTCATCGGCGCCAGCACCGTGGCGATCTCGGGCGGCTTCACCGGACCCTTCGGCACCGGTACCGTCAGCATGGCCAGCGGCACCCGCCTGCTCGCCGCTTCGGCCGGTCTCAGCGTCCAGAACGCGTTCACCTTCGGCGAAAGCTCTCCCGGCGTCGGCTCGATCGTCTTCGGCGGTCTCAACAGCTTCAACCTCACCGGTTCTTCCACCATCCCGTCGACGTTGTGGAACGTCGAGGTCACCGCTCCGCAGACCACGGTCTCCATCACGGACGTCCTCGGTGACTCCGGCACCTCGTCGATCTTCAAGACCGGCCTCGGTACGCTCAATGTCGGCGGTTTCGACGGCGACATCTCGGCGACGGGCGGCCTTTCCATCTCCGCCGACGGCAACGGACGCGGTACGGTCGAGAACGTCGCCCAGGCGGCCAACCTCACCGTCCTCGGCGACCTCTCCGTCACGGTCAATCGTTCCGGCTCGGCGCCGTTCGCGCGTAACAAGGTCATCCAGCGCGGCACGCTGACCCTGCCCACGGCCATCCTGAGCATCTCGAACCAGTCGGGCTTCGGACTCGAATTCACCGGCACGTCGACGATGACGGGCGTGACCGCGTCGCACTTCGCCGTCGGCGCAGCCTCGGCGTCGAACCTCAATTCCGGCCTGATCCTGTCCGGCACGCTGACCGATGGCGCGAACACCGTCGGCTTCATCAAGTCCGGTCCGGGCACCCTCGAACTCCGCGGAGTCAATGACTTCGGCGGGGCAGGGCAGACCATCGACATCCTCGGCGGCGTGCTCGCCGTCAACTCCGACGCCGCGCTCGGTAACGCGCTGAACACCGTCACCCTCAACGCCGACGGCTCCGTGGGCGTCGGCTTCCGCGCCATCGAGACCTTCTCGACCGCGCGTAGTTTCATCCTCGGCCAGACGAACAATTCCTTCGAGGTCACCGCCGGCAAGGTGCTGACCCTGACCAGCGCGTTCGACCAAGGCGCTTCGCTCACCCGGATCCTCAACAAGAACGACAACGGCGTCATCACCCTGGCCGCCGCCAACGGCACCTGGAACGGCACGCTCAACATCAACGCGGGCGCGGTCCGTCTCGCCGACTCCGCCGCCGCCGGCACCAGCGTGATCAATATCGCGCCGAACTCCGCCGCGGTGGGCGCCGCCCTCCAGCTCGCGGGAGTCACCCTCGCCAATACCATCAACCTGCAGGGCACCGGCAACCAAGCCCAGGGCGGTCTCGATTTCGGTGGCCAGCTTTCCAGCTTCAGCGGCACCAACACCCTGAATGGCGCCGTGAACTTCGCCTTCGACGCCGTCCTCGGCGTCGCGTCCGGCAGCACGCTGAACCTCACCGGCTCCGCCCTCAACTCGGGCGGCGCGCTCACGAACATCGTCGGCCAGCGTGGTCTCACGCTCAACGTGGCCGGGACGCTCAATGTCTCGAGCCCGATCACGGCCGCCTCCGGCGCCACGAACCTGTATAACGTGATCAAGTATGGCGCGGGTACGATGAACATCACCACGCCGCAGACCTTCGCGCTCGATACGGTGGCCGGGCAGTGGTTCAACATCCGCGGCGGCGAAGTCGTCCTCTCCGGCGGCAGCGTGGCCGCGACCACGGCCGGCACGCCCACGGGAACCATCGGTTCCGCGACCATCGCCCTGACGGGAACCGACACCGTCGCCTTGCTCGGTCTCCGTCCGGGCATGTTCGTCGCCGGCCTCGGCGTCCCGACCCGCGCGACCATCCTCTCCGTCGACCCGGTCGCCAACACCTTCGTCGTCTCGTCGGCCCTGACCGCCGCGCCGTCGACCACCTTGAAGTTCCTCTCGGGCGGCACGCTGCGCGCCCCCACTTATCTCGACCGCGGCGCCCGCCTCGTCGTGGACAACCGTTCCGTCGCCGTGTCCGGCGTCGATAACATCACCGCCAACGGCCGACTCGGCACCAGCGAGGTCGATGCCCGCGACATCGTCTTCCGCGGCGGCGATCTCTATGTCCGTGGCAGTACTGCCTCGACTGACAGCATCACGGAGTGGGTCAACCGCGGCCTCTTCCGCAAGGGCGCGTCCACCATCACGTTGGAGATGAACCTCTCCAATCGCCTGACCCTCGCCTTCGCGGGCGCCCCGGACAACGCGGTCTCGCCGGCCCAGAACGCGAATCCCGGACCGCAGGGAAGCTCCGTGCTCTTCCGCGGCAATAACTTCGGCGTCTCCAACGACCCCGGTAACGCCAACGTCGTCTTCGTGAACGGCATCACCATCATCGGTCAGAACGGCGGCGTCGGCGGCACCACCAAGGGCATCCTGCCGTGGGCCGTGGTCGGTCGTACCGACACCGTGCAGCCCGCAGGCACCCACCCGGAAGGCTACTCTTTCGCCACGATCAGCACTTCGAGCGGCAACGGCACCTCGCTCTCGGGCGACCGCATCATCCGTCCCCTCGGCACGACCGAGTATTCCAACGCGAACATCGCGACGGGCCTGGACAACAACAACCTGCTGTTCAACGCGAACGCCACCACGACCTTGGCCGGGGCGAACTTCTCGCCGAACTCCATCACGATCGAAGGCGGCGCCGACATCACCCTCGCCGAAGGCGTTCGTCTGGCGCTGCAGTCGGGCGGTATCCTCGTCCGCAACGGCAGCACCTCCGTCATCTCCGGCGGCGTGATGAACCAGGTCAACACCTCGGCCCCGCTCAACATCTGGACGATCGGCACGGCCCAGCTGACCATCAATTCCGCCATGAACGGCGGCAACGGCGTGACGAACGGCGCCATCTCGACGGTCAAGGCCGGCGCGGGCACGCTGGTCATCGCGCCCCCGACTTCGCAGGTCAACGGTCTCACCGGCCTCGGCACTAACTCCCTCAGCGGGCAGTTCGTCATCAATCAGGGCACCGTGCGCCTCGGCACGGGGGTCAAGAACGCCCTCCAGGCCAACAACTTCCTGGCCATCTCGGACGGCGTGCTCGACCTCAACGGCAACACGCAGCAGGTCCTCGCGCTCTTCGCCGACCAGACCTGGGCCAATGCCAACGGTACGATCACCTCGAGCTCCGGCACGGGTTCCCTGATCGTCAATCAGGATAACGCGGGTCGCAACTGGGCCGGCTTCATCACCGGAGACGTGCGCCTGACCAAGCAGGGTCAGAACACCTTCAACCTCTACTCCAACCACACGTTCACCAACACCACGATGGTGAACGGGGGCAACCTGCTGCTCCGCGATCAGGGCGCTTTCGCGGCCACCTCGGGGGTCACCCTCCAATACGGCAACCTGTATTTCGACAACGAAGCCGGCGCCCAGGACCATGGCAATCGCCTCAACGACGCGGCCGCCATCGCCATGCGCGGCGGACTCCTCGAACTCCGCGGCCGTCCTCAGTCGGCCAGCACCGAGAGCGTGGGAGCGGTCTCCCTCCTCGACGGCTATAACCAGCTCAACGTCGTCAACGGCGGCACCAATGTGGCCTCGACGCAGCTCAACCTCGCTTCGCTGACTCGCTCGGCGAACGGCGGCACGGTGAACTTCTCCGGCGCCACCGGTCAGGCCGGCAGCAACGCCCGCCTCACCATCGGCTCCATCAACGGCGTCTCCACGGCGGCCGTCGACGCTGGTCTCACCAACGGCATCATCGGAGGCTGGGCCGTCATCGGCACCAGCGACTTCGCCTCTTACATCCCCGGACTCGGCGTCGGCGCCCTCGGGGCCAACGGTTTCCCGGCCTACTCGCCGTCCGTCATCGTGGCCAACACTTCCCTGGCCACGGACAACATCAAGCTGAACACCACGGCTTCGGCGATCTCCGCCAACGTCACCATCAACAGCCTCGCGACCTCGAACGTCGCGGTCGGCACCCTCGGTATCGCCAACGGCAGCACGCTCACCATCGGTTCCGGCGGCGTGCTCAGCTTCACCAATACCTCTTGGACGATCGGCTCGGCGCCCAATGTCGGCTCGATCACCTCCGGCTCGGGCGAACTCTTCCTCTATGCCCAGGGTACCGGCGTGCTCACCGTCAATTCGACGATCACCGGCGCCATCGGCCTCGTGAAGTTCGGCGGTAACACCGTCGCCCTCGCGGGTAATAACACCTACACCGGCGGCACGACCTTCAATCAGGGCACCCTGACCATCAACGACGGCTCGCTCATCCCGGCCGCGACCGATCCGCTGAAGGGCCTGATCCTGAATAACACCGGACTTACGACCACCTTCGCCGCCGCCGTCGCCCCCGCCAACATCGTCACCCTCAACGCCGGCGCTAATATCACCTACTTCGGCAACAACACCCAGGCCGGACTGATCTTCAATAACCTCGGCGGCACGGGCACGCCGTTGGTGCGTACGTTCAACACGACGTCTTTGGCCGGAGCCACCGGCGTCCTCACCCTCACGGGCGGCGTCACGGTCACCTCCGCCAACGTCGGCACCACGGCGACCATCGAAGGCCGCGTCGACTTCGGCGCCACCACCAAGACGATCGACGTCGGCGCCTTCGACATCAACGGCGCCACGGACGTCTCCCCGCTCCAGGCTGGCTTCGTCCTGCAGGGCATCGTCGGTTCGGCCGGCGGCTTCAACAAGACCGGCAACGGCGTGCTGCAGCTCAACGCCCAGGCCAACTTCACCGGCGGCTTCAACGTCAACGCGGGCGGCCTCAAGATCGGCGTGGCCAACGCTGGCTCCCGTTTCTCGGCCCTGACCCTCGGCGCCGGCACCCGCCTCGACCTCAACAATCAGAACACGGCTTGGGGTTCCCTCGCCGGTTCGGGCGACGTCTTCAGCTCCAGCGGAACGCCGACCCTCACGTTCGGATTCGATAATTCCAGCACGACCTTCTCGGGTCGATTCGTCCGCTTCAACGACGCGGCCTACGCCCAGCTCCAGAAGGTCGGCTCCGGCCAGCTGACGCTGAACACCGCCCAGGATACCGAAGGCTCTTGGAGCACGTTCACCGTCAACGGTGGCGTCGTCCAGTATCAGGACGCCGGCCGGGCCTATGTGGTGACCGGCGCGGCTTCGCGCTCGACCTTCAACTTGAACACCGCCGCCGTGCTCTCGCTCGCCAACGGTGGCACGGCGCTCAACAACCGCCTCGGTGTCAACGTCGATGGCTTCCTCGCCGTCCAAGGCGGACGTCTCTCCCTCTACGGTAACGCCGCATCGGCGGTCACCGAGACGATCGCGAACTTCAACGTCACCAACGGTGGCGGTCGCGTGGAGCTCACCCCGGTCGCCGGTCAGAACCTGCGCCTCGCCCTCACCAACCTCAGTGGAGGTAACAGCACGGGAACCCTCGTGATCGCTGGTCTCACTGGTAACCTCGACGGCGCCGGCGTGGCCAACGTGTCCATCGCCAATCCGAACTACATCGCTTTCGCCCAGCAGGGCAACCTAGGCGTGATCACCGGCAACGGCAGCACGAACATGGCGGTCCGCGGCGACATCCTCGCCGATGCGTCCGCCACCGGTCTCGGCACGGGCTTCCTCGTCCGCGACACCGTGGCGGTCACCGCCACGATGACCAACAACAACGCCACGATCTCCGTGCCCTCGACGGCCGGCATCCTCGTCGGCGCCTCGGTCAGCGCCGTGGCGGGCATCCCCGGCGGTGCCTTCGTCACCGCGGTCGACTCGGTCAATAACACCGTGACGATCAACAACGGCACCGGCGTCGCTCCGCAGACGGCCACCGTCTTCTTCGGTAACTACTTCCGCGCTCTTACCACTGGCGAGCTCAACACCACCCCGCGCGGCGCCCTCGGAGACGGCGTCGGCGGTTGGTCTCAGGGCCAGAACGCGGGCGTAAGCTCCGCGGTCACCCTCGGCACCGACACGATCGTCAATACGATGACGTTCTCGGGCACGTCTTCCCTCGGTTCCTCCCTGCCGGCGGCCTTCGGTCGCTTCAGCGCCGGCGGACGCCTGCTCACGCAGGAGTTCCGTGGGGCCGCCGCCTTCCTCGTCCGCGACGGTGTGACGACCCTCGGCGTGGGTTCGTTCACTTCCGGTACGGGCACGACGCTCGTCGGCCACGTCCTCACTGGCGCGACCCTCAACGTCAACAGCCTCTTCGGCATCGGCCAGACCTCCGGCTTCGTCAAGGCCGGCGGCGGCACGTTGAATTTCAATGCGCCCACCTACTTCCAGGGCGGCAACTTCACCGTCAACGACGGCACGGTCAACCTGCTGTCCGGCCAGGCTGACACCATCGCCGTCCTCCCGACGATCAACGGCGGCACCGCGAGCAATCTCCGCCTCAACGGTCAGTTCTCGAGGGTCGACCTGCGTAACAACGCCCAGGCCTTCGGCGAAATCACCAGCGTGAACACCATCGCCGGCAACGGCGGCACGATCACCAACACCGGCGCCGGTACGGTGAACCTCATCTCCCACGGTGGCGGCACCTTCGCCGGCACCATCGCCGGCAAGGTGAACTTTGTCCGCATGGGTAACAACACCACGGTGCTGACCAATGCCTCGACCTACACCGGCGAGACGGTCGTCCGTGGCGGTAACCTGACCCTCGTCGACTCCGGCGCGCTCACGGCCACCTCCGCGGTCCGCCTCCTCTACGGCGCCCTCAACTGGGATAACTTCGGCCTGAACCCGTCGGGGGTCTCGCTCCCGACCCGTATCCCGGCCTCGGCGCCCATCACCCTCCAGGGTGGCAGCCTCGTGGTCATCGGCACCGGCTCCGTCGATACCCTCGCCACGTTCAATACTTTGAACGTCGTCGCGGGCGGCAATACCCTGCAGTCCCAGCCGATCATCTCTACGGGCGGCACCAACCGCATCAACGTGGGTAACCTTGCCCGCAACGCCGCGAACCGCGCTACGGTCCTCTTCCAGGGCTGGTCCAACCGCAATTCCGGTGGCAATAACACGATGGGCAATATCGGCCTCACGGCTTCGAGCTTGGTGTACCTCACTAACTTGGATGGCACCACGATGAACGCCGCCCGCATGGTCAACGGCATCATCGGCGGTTGGGCCATCAACTCGGGCACGACCTTCGCCACCTATTCCGACACCTGGGGTGTCTCCGGCGTCGGCGAGACCAATGCTCCCGGCTTCACCGGCACCGATGTGTCGGCCGGTAACGCCGCCACGGGCAATTACAACAACGACGCCACCGCCCGCACCATGCCGGCCGGAGCCCGCGCGGCCAACACCTGGCGCCTCGTCGGTGCCGCGCATGACATCACCTTCGCCAACACTCAGCTCACGCTGGGCGCCGGCATGGTGACCAACGGCAATGTCGCCTATCGTCTCCTCGCCGCGAGCGCGGCCGACACCATCACCGGCGCGGCCGCCGCGCAGGGCGGCGACGGCAACCTTTACTTCTACATCAATCAGAACACGACGACGATCCAGCCGAAGATCACCGGTACCACCGGCGTGGTCTCGTTCGGTGGGAACACGTTGCGACTCGAGCCTCGTTTCGTGTCCAACGACTACACGGGCGGTACGTTCGTGAACGGCGGTACGCTCAACCTGAACGCTTCGGCCGGCCTCACCGCCATCCCGTCGGGCCAGCGCGCGTATTCCGCCGCCTCCATCGGCATCGCCGCGACGACCGTCCAGCTCACCACTGTCGCGGGCCTCTCCGTCGGTTCGACCATCGTCAACCCGAACTTCCCGGCCGGCACCACCGTCACGGCGATTGATTCGGTCACGAACACCATCACCGTCAGCGCGGCTTCGACCAATGTCGCCGCGGCCGCCACTCAGACGCTGGCTTCGAACGCCCTCAACCCGACGCTCTCGGGCGTCGTCGGCCTGACCCTCCACAACGCCTCGGTCAGCCTGGCGGGCAATGTGACGGGCCAGATCGACCCGGCCACGAACGTGGTCGTGAACGGCGGCGGTCGACTCGTCTTCAACTCGTTCGATAACATGGTGGCCGGCACGAACGTGTCGCAGTCCCTCCGCTCCTTCGTCTTCAACAACGAAGGCGGCACGGGCAACCCGGACATCGATATCGGTAACCCGAACGACTACACGCAGGGCGCCACGCCGAACTACTCGATCCTCGTCCTGACCGCGGACAACCCGATCATCGCCACGAACAACCACCTGACGACCACCCCGACGATCTACGGTACCGACGGGGGTCGCACACGCCTCGAGTTCTCCGCCGTCAGCCCGACCATCACGGTCAACGCGGGTCTTTCCCCGGTCGGCATGCGCCTGGTGGCCGGCATCACGCAGAACCTCGCCATGACCGGACCGATCGTCAAGAACGGCGCCGGCACCCTGGCCATGGGCTCCGCCGACAGCGTCTTCACCACCGGCTTCTCCCTGCTCGAGGGCGGCCTGATGATCGCTGCCAGCTCCGACGCCGCGGTCGTCACCCGCGGTCCGCTCGGCACCGGCACCCTGACCATCGCCGGAGGCACCACGCTCCTCGCGGATAACACCAACAACGTCCGCACCCTCCATAATGCGGTCACCGTCAACGGCGACTTCACCATCGGCGGTCGCACCTCGACCGCGCTGCTGAACCTGGCCGGCAACATCAACCTCGGCGCCTTCGCCCGGACGATCAACTTCGCCAGCCCGGCCGTCACCACGACGTTCAACGGCACGCTGACCTCCACGGCCGGCACCGGCTTCACGGGCCTGACCAAGACCGGTAACGGTATCCTGTCCTTCGGCGCGACCTCCTCGCTCGTCTTGAACGGCGGTGGGCTGATCATCGCCGGCGGCGTCGTCCGCTCCGGCAGGTCCGATCTCATCCCGGCCAGCTCCCCGCTCACCGTCTACGCCGGTGCGGGCTACGACCTGAACGGCAATCCGCAGACGCTGAATACGCTCGCCGGCAACGGTTTCATCACGAACTCCAGCGCCACGGCGGCCACGTTCACGATGAACAACGCCTCGAACCTCACGTTCGACGGCGTCTTCGCCGATAACAAAGCCGTCTCGCCGACCTCCACCAGCCAGCTGAACCTCGTCAAGCAGGGTGCCGGCGAACTGACGCTCACCGGACCGAGCAGCTACGTCGGCACGACTTCCGTCGACGCGGGCAAGCTCATCGTCGCCGGCGCCGGCTCCCTCGGCACGGGCGCGGTGGCGATCCTAACGGACCTCGAATACACGCGGACCGACACCTTCACCCTGGCGAATGAGTTCAGCGGCACGGGTACCCTCAGCTTCCTCGGCGCCAATGGCGTCGCCAAGCTCGTGGGTAATTCCGCCGCCAGCCCGCTTGTCGTGATCGGCACGAACAGCACGCTCCAGATCGGCGACAACGGCACGACCGGTGCCTTGAATGGCGCCGCTACTCTGACCATGGGCGCTGGCTCGGTCCTGCGCTTTAACCGCACGGATTCTGCCATGCCGTCCTTCACGGCCGCCATCACCAGTGCCGCGACCTCGCGCATCGAACAGGACGGCACTGGCAAGACCTCGGTCTTCGGCGGAACGGGCTTCCTCGGCGAGGTCTTCGTCAACGCGGGCGAACTCGTGGCGGCCAATGCCGCGGCCTTCGAACTGGCCAGCTCGATCACGATCAACGCCGGCACCTTCACGGCGGTCGATGGCGCCCTCGGTTACGGTTCGGGCGGGGCTCCGGACGTCACGATCAATGGCGGCATGATGCGCCTGCTGGATGGCGGCATTGCGACCCTCAACGGCGTCGACAATCTCGTGCTCAACGGTGGCACCGTCTCCAGCGGCACGGGCGTGGTAGGTTCGAACTCCCTCTACGTCGTCGGCGCGATCAGCGCGAACGACAATGCGACGATCTCGGCGCAGAACGTCGCCTTCGTCAACGCTGGCACGGCTCTCGTCGCGACGGACATCACCGTCGCGGCGACCAAGACGCTGACCTTCAGCGGTACCATCGCGGATGACACCGTCAGCACTCTTGACAGCTCCTTCAACAAGAAGGGAACGGGCACGCTCGTCCTGAGCGGAAATAACAGCGGCATGACGGGCAACAATACCGTCACCGCGGGTGTGCTCGATGTGCGCAACGCCAATGCCCTCGGCGATCGTTCGGTCGTCGCCCAGGTCACCACGGTCGCTACAGGTGGCTTCATCGTCAGCAACCAGTCGAACTTCGTCACGGCCGGCGCGGTCGAAGGCAATATCACCGTCAGCACCGGCGGTTCCATCGGCGTCGCGGCTCCGGGCGCGGCCATCATCGGCAACCTCAAGGTGGCCAACCTGACCATGCAGTCGGGCAGCCGGATTGACTTCAAGATCTGGGATGGCGCCGGCGCCGCGGGAACCGGTTACGACAAGCTCGACCTGGGCGCGCTCGACCTCTCGGGCGTCACCACGACCCGAGTCACGATCAAGCTCATCTCGATGAGCGCCGCGAACGCCTTCGGTAACTCGACCCTCGTCAAGCCGACCAGCCCGCTGAACTTCGCCTCGTTTGACCTCGGCACCTACGATGCCCTGGGTTCGAACTTGGGTTCCGGCAACGTCAGCGACCTGTTCACGTTCGACGCCAGCCAGTTCACCTACGCGAACGGTTCCGCCTCGGACGCCGGTCTGTGGATGGTGAACTTCAACGCCGGCGCGATCACGCTGACCGCGGTGCCCGAGCCTTCGACCTACGGTTTCGGTCTCGGCGCCCTGGCCCTCGCGGCCGCCGCCCTCCGCCGCCGCCGTCAGACGAAGAAGGCCTGAACGGTCCGTTGAGACAAAAGGGAAGGGCGGCTCCGGCCGCCCTTTTTTGTGCCTGCGTGAAGGTAGGGTCGGGACCGCGTCACGACATAGCTGACGCTATCGGCTATTCCTAGTTCTTGGTTCATTGTTCTTCGTTATTTCAGGAAGGCGACTTGAGGCAGGGTCAGCACTGCTTGCTGACCTAGGGCCGCCGCAGGGCGGCCGAGGGTAGGGGCGTGGCTTCGCCGCGCCCTCAGTCGAAGAGGGCACGATGAATCGTGCTCCTACCCAAGGTAATGTCTTTAAAAAACGAAAAACGACGAACCAAGAACTAAGAACAGCGTAGTGCAGCGGCTATGCCGTGACGCGGTCCCGACCCTAACCGCGGCAAACTAGGGCAGCACGCGGTGCTGCCCCTACCCCAAGACAAGCACTCCCCCGATACTCGATACTCAATACTCGATACTCTCAGTCTTGAGTCCCCGCTCCCTCTCCCCCACAAAACTCCCATGCGCTCACCCCTGCCGATCGCCCTCTCCCTGCTCCTGCTCGGCGTCGCCACGTGCGCGCACGCCGCCCGCGATCTGACCTTCTACCTGGTCTCCGACGTCCACGTCGGCATGGACTACCGGAAGACGACGCCGCCGTTCGGCTCCGAGGCCTTCAATTCCCACGTCGCGCAGACGCTCGAAGTCCTCGGCAAAGTCCCCGGTACGGAATGGCCGCCGAGCGGCCCCGTCGCCGAGGCGATGAAAGGGAAGGGCCCCGTCCCTCGTCCCGCCGGCATGATCGTCGCGGGCGACCTTACCGAGGTCGGCAACGCGAAGCAGTGGCAGGATTTCGATCGTCTCCTGCCGTGGCAGGGTTCGACCCCGGGCAAGTACCCCACTTACGCCCTTGCCGGTAATCACGACGGCGGCAGCGCCGGTCCGGTGCGTCAAGGCCTCCGCGAACGTAATCGCGGCATGCTCGCCGCCGGCCTCGTCACGATCCTCTCCGAAGACGCGCTCCACTCCGCCTGGACTTGGCAGGGCGTGCACTTCATCAACGTCAACCTCTACCCCGGCGACGGCGTGAAGGCCGGCGCGAAGGAGACCTCGATGTGGAATCCGGAGAGCAGCCTCTCGTTCCTCAAGGCCCGCCTGGCCAAGATCGGCGCGACCGAGCCGGTCGTGATCGCGATGCACCTCGACTTCAGCGCCCGCAGCACCTGGTGGGATCAGCCCAAGCGGAAGGCCTTCTATGAGGCCATCAAGGGCCACAACATCATCGCGCTCCTGCACGGCCATACCCACGACATCACCCGCCTGCGCTTCCCTGAGGACAAGGACTACGCCGACTTCGGCGGCACGGGCCCGCGCTTTGATTGCTTCTCCGCCGGCGCGTTCAAGCCCGACGCCAAGGAAGGCCAGCCGTTCCCCGGTCCGCGTTATCCTTGCGAGTGCTATGTGTTCCGCATCGTCGACGACGTCCTCGTCGCCGCCCACTATACCGCCGAACCCGGCGGCTGGAATACCAGCAAGCACGCCCCGCAGCTGACGTTTGTGAAGGATATCAAGGTGAAGTAGCGGTTGGCGGTTGGACGAGATACTCAAAGAGTATCGAGTATTGAGTATGGAGTATCGGGTGAGTGCTTGTCT
>Ga0255081_1000028_pt1 | contig 32533 bp, 31 predicted proteins | sample Colum_Colum_RepA_FD_188456 | JGI IMG/M metagenome (GOLD analysis project Ga0255081, IMG submission 188456) | Freshwater microbial communities from Columbia River, Oregon, United States - Colum_Colum_RepA_8h | ecosystem: Environmental > Aquatic > Freshwater > River | place: USA: Oregon... | reverse complement strand
GTGTTGATCGGTGGAGAGTTGGTCGAAATTGGCAGTGAGATAGCCAACGCCTTCTTAGACGGTGACCGGCTCATTGCTACTACCTCTGCAGGAATATTGCATATTCCCAAATCTGATTCTGATTTGGTTTCGTCCTGCATCAACGGATCAATCGATGCATTTTCCGCTTTGGGCGACGTTGCAGATAGCCAAATCAAGTCGTTTTATGAAGGATTCGCTCGCCGTTTAAAAGATGAGGCAATCTTCAGTCAGATTCGAAAGGCAAACGAACGAAACGTTGCTGACGCACAGGCTAAGGGACGTTCAACGACTCGTTTGGTCTTGAGTGAATCTATGCGCCAAGACATGATTAATGCTTTATTGATATGGAAGGAATTGGTTACATCGAGCACCGTGCGCGAGACGCTGAACCACGATGGATGGTCCATTGAATCTCATGTAGCGCCGCTTGGCGTGGTCGGATTCGTCTTTGAAGGTCGCCCCAACGTTTTTGCAGATGCGACAGGAGTGCTCGCAAGTCGCAATGTGTGTGTTTTCCGAATTGGTAGTGATGCACTCGAAACCGCTCGAGCAATCATGGACCTAGCGGTTACACCGAGCCTGCAAGAGGCTCGGCTTCCACCTGCATCTGTTTTGCTCCTGCCGTCAAAGACACATGCTGCAGCATGGGCGTTATTCTCAGACAAGCGATTGTCGCTTGCTGTTGCGCGGGGTAGTGGAGCTTCGGTCGCTCTACTTGGTGAGATTGCTCAGCAGCACGGCATTCCAGCGAGTCTGCATGGCACCGGGGGCGCATGGATGCTTGTCTCCGATGTTGAAGATGTAGATCGGTTGAAGAGTGTGGTCCAGAATTCACTAGATCGAAAGGTCTGCAACACCCTCAATACTGTGGTGCTCACCACAGGGTCGTTGAGTAAGTCGTTGCAGGCGGTTATCGATGGAGTGCAGATTGCCGCACAGAAGCGGAATACTTATGCGGTCTTGCATGTTGATGGTGGCGTGGCATCTGCTCTAGCCAACTGCACTGTTCCGCAGGAGTTTGTAGTCGAATCAACTGATCACTCAAATCTTGGAACTGAGTGGGAGTGGGAAAACATACCTGAGCTATCAATTGTGGTTGTTGACAACGTGAATGCTGCCGTTGAATTGTTCAACGCCCACTCACCGTCATTTGTATTGTCCATTATCTCTGATAATGAAGTAGAAGTTGACCTAGCTTGGAGTAAGTCCAATGCCCCATTCTTCGGTGATGGTATGACTCGCTGGGTTGATGGTCAGTATGCATTAAGAAAACCAGAACTCGGATTATCTAACTGGCAAAACGGTCGTACATTTGCTCGTGGTGGAATCTTGAGTGGCGACTCTATTTTCACCGTCCGCTATCGCGTAAGACAGACCGATGACGAGGTCAAGCGTTAGTAAACGACATGTTGTCAATCAGACGAACCCCGTCGACAACAATTGCTGCAATGATCACATCGTTTTCACTCACAGCATGAACCGGTTCCATGGTTCCATTGCGAACGATTGAAACGTATTGCACCTCTACTGCAGAATCGTGCGACATATCGTCCGCCACAGACTCAATCAATTTCTGTGATTGACATTTGCCGTCATTCCACAATGAAACTGCTTTACTCAGTGCGGCATTCAATAGAGATGCGCTTTTGCGTCCAGATGGGGTGAGGAATCTATTGCGGCTTGACATTGCCAATCCGTCATCTTCTCGCATCGTGTCGCATGGAGAAATGATGATGTTGGGGTGCAGTTGTGAAGCCATGTCATTGATCACTGCAACTTGCTGGTAATCCTTTAGTCCGAAGTATGCGACAGATGGCTGAACCAAGTTGAAGAGACGATCAACAACGGTGACGACACCAGCAAAGTGACCAGGGCGATCTGCGCCTTCGTAACCCTGCGCATTCTTAGACGGTGTCAATAGTTCAACTACGTCTTCGGGGAATACATCGCTTTTCACTGGTGCGAACACCGCATCTACATTCGCGAGAGTGCAAATATGAAAATCAGTTTCTTCCGTTCGTGGGTAGCGCGTGAAGTCAGTTTCAGAATTGAACTGCAATGCATTCACATAGATGCTTACGACAACTACGTCACACTCGGCTTTCGCCTGTTCAATTAGGCTGACATGACCTGCATGTAGTGCTCCCATCGTTGGAACAAAACCGACGGTTCGGTGTTCCGGAATGGACTTTCGCCACGTGTGAAAACTTGAGCGGTTAGTGAAAAGAGTGGTCATCGTCTGGCCACGATCCATTTCGAACTTCTTCAACAAATTGTTTGCATGCATCTACGCTCGTTGAGCGAATGTCTGCATACTTGCGCGTGAACTTCAAGGTGTTCTGTGTCAATCCAAGAATGTCGTGAAGAACAAGCACTTGGCCATCACAATCGGGACCGGCGCCAATACCAATGGTTGGGATGGAAACTTTGTTTGTAATTTCTTTGGCGAGATCTCGTGGAACACCTTCGATGACAACGGCGAAGGCGCCAGATTGTTCTACCGAATGTGCATCTTCAAGAAGTCGCTCGCGACCACCTGCTTCACGGCCATCAACTCGACCCTGCACACGATGACCACCCATGCGGTGATAGCTCTGTGGGGTTAGACCAATGTGGCCCATCACTGGAATATCAACACGCGAAATTGCAGCAATGGTGTCGAACATCGTGACGCCACCTTCCAACTTCACGGCTGCTGCACCAGCCTTCACGAGGCGAATCGCACTGCGAACAGCCTGTTCCGTGTTTACCTGGTAAGAACCGAATGGAAGATCACCAATGATCAGGGCTCGAGGATTTGCCCGCGCTACCAATTTGACGTGGTATTCCATTTCCTCGAGCGTTACAGGGATGGTATTGGCAACACCCTGAACAACTGAGCCGACCGAATCGCCCACGAGAATCATGTCGACCCCAGATTCATCGACAATTCGGGCAAAGGTTGCGTCATAGGCAGTGATCATGCTCAGGGGTTTACCCGAGCCTTTGTTTGCCATCACCATTGGCACGGTGATTCGTGGTCGCGGTAACGCTTCAGTCACAAATTCAGGCTACCGATTAGATTGCACATCATGATTTCGGTCCGATCGCGAGCGTTTAAGGAGCGTTTGGCTCATGCGGCTTGGGAGTGGCTTTCGCTTCATGGATCGATTGGACCAAACACATCGCGTGGAAAGCGTTTCGGGGCATTCGGCGACAACAGCATTATCTGCTTCCCTCAGACCACAATATTTAATGAGCAATACATCCACATCGGCTCTCACACCATGATCGGAAGCCATGTGGCACTCTCAGCCGGAATGATTCCAGGTCAACAGTGTTTAACCAATCCAGTCGTGCGTATTGGTGACCGGTGTTTGATTGGGCGGGGCAGTGGAATCGTTGGCCACTTGGCTATCGAAATCGGTAACGATGTGTGGACAGGTCATCACGTCTACATCACAGATCAAAACCATGGATATGAAAAGATTGATCTCCCTATCTCAATGCAAACGCAACCAGAAGAGCCTGTCGTAATCGGGGACGGATCGTGGATTGGAGCGGGAAGCGTGATTCTGCCTGGCGCTCACATCGGCAAGCATGTCGCAATCGGTGCGAATTCAGTGGTCAACGGAAGCATTCCTGACTACAGCGTTGCAGTTGGCTCTCCTGCAAAGGTGATTAAACGATATACAGAGAATTCCGGTTGGATGCCAGCAAACGAATTTAGATAGAGAGATCCATTGGTATCTTGCACGAAGTCATGCGATTGTCGGCAGCAAAGGTTGAAATCTTTTCGCTGATGGGAAGTCCCTCAAACATAGATTCCGAGAAAGGCTCGTTGACTCCGGTTCTCAACAGTGCCGCGTAATCCCTGCGGTCTTGTATGAGCTGTTTGTAGTCGATGATCCACAAGGGAACAATTGCCTTACCCTTTGCATCCGAAGGCGAGACGGCTGAAATTTGTGTAATCGCATCTTCGAGTGTGTCCGTTGCCTTGTCAACTAAGTCGGCCCGTTCGCTCAATGCAGTGGCACCAGCATCAGATATTTGGCGAAGGTCGGCGAGCTCTAATCGCTTTTCCATTGCTTGTTTACAAATGGCTTCTGCTCGCTGAGTCCACACTTGGTCGTCAATCTTGTTTACAGATACCTTTGAAGCAAATCCAAATGCGTATATCCACATCGCAACAAGACAAGTGATTGATATACCAATGACTGCTCGTGCGGCGATACGGGAGACGCGTTGCCAGGTTGTTCGATTGGCGTTATTTGGGGACGACACGAAAGGAATAGTACTTCAACAATCTAGGTTTTCTCCTTCGCATCTTTGATGCTGAAGTAGAGTTGCGTCAATGAAGCAATCTCGGTTTCGGTTAGCGATTTCGCTACTTCGACAGTTGCTGAAGTTGCATCCACGTCCGTTTCTCACTGCAGTTGCTGGAGCCTCGGTGTATGCCATTTGTACGGTGGCTTCCAGTTTTGGTTTGGGTTATGTCGTCGATGAAGTGATCATTCCAAGGTTTCAAAGTGACATCATCAGTCGACAGTCATTTGTCACCGCGTCCTGCATCGTGATTGGCATTGGTCTTTTGAGGGCTGTAGGGGTGGTTGTTCGTCGTTCCTACGCAGGGATTTCTCATTGGTCAACATCTGAGTCGTTGTCAACGCAACTCATTCGGCACACCATGCGTCAGCCAACTGCTTGGCATCAGAGGCACATGACCGGTGATTTGGTGGCAAGAATTGGAGTCGATTCAGACACTGCTGCTTCTGTGCTTGGTCCGCTTCCATTCAGTACCTCAGTGGTGCTGCTTGTCGCTTTGACGAGTATTTGGCTCGTGGTAATTGACCTTCCTCTTGGTCTGCTGGCAGTCACCATCATTCCTTTGTTGTTTGCCTTGAACATTGGATACCAAAGACGCATTGATCGACATTTTGACTCTGCACAAAAGGCCTTGGGTGATCTGTCGGAGGCTGTTCATGAGAGTTTTGATGGCGTCATGGTGGTGAAGGCATTCGGAGCCGAAGACAGGGAACAATTTCGCCTCGGTCGTATTTCATCGAAATTGAAAGATGCTCGCATCAAAGCAGTGAATGCACGAGCTATTTTTGAAGCACTCGTTGACGGAACCCCATCCTTGGTCAACGTTGCACTGATTGCATACGGTGCAGTACGAGTTCGCAACGGGGCTCTGAGCATTGGTGAGTTATCAAGCTTCATTTATTTGTTTACCCTGCTTGTATTTCCGTTACGAATCATTGGCTACCTGCTCAGCGAGATTCCACACTCATCTAGCGGTTTCAAGCGTGTTCGCGAGATTCTTGATGAGCCATTAGAGACGCAGCCAGTGATCCACCTTCTTCCCCAAAACTCGAACCTTGCAGTTCAAATTGTTGATGCGTCTTTTTCCTATGCTGAATCAGACGAGTTGATCTTTTCGCATGTCAATTTTTCGATTCCAGCGGGTTCTACAGTTGCAGTTGTAGGTGAGACGGGTTCGGGGAAGTCAACCCTGTTGAAATTGATTGCTGGCTTAATTCGTACGCAACATGGGTCGGTGCACGTAGCTGAAGGCGGATCAGCGATTGTTTTTCAGGAGCCGTTCCTTTTTTCGGGATCTTTGCAGTTCAACTTGACTCTAGGTAAGTCGATTCACATTCCCGATATTGCTCGTGCGTTGTGGGCATCGGTAAGTGAGGAGTTCGTTTCAGATCTTGAAAATGGCATTGACACGATTGTCGGCGAACGCGGAATCAGTTTGAGCGGTGGTCAAAGACAACGAATCGCTTTGGCCCGCGCAATTGCGAGTGGACGCAAGGTCCTGCTTCTTGACGACACGACAAGTGCACTTGATCCTGCGACCGAATCGCTGGTGATAGAGCGTCTTTCCTCGCTTTCGAACACAACAACGACCATTGTTGTGGCCTCCAGGCCAACAACCGTCAAGATCGCTGATCACGTGCTTTTTGTGCATCAAGGGAAAGTTCATGAATTGGCAACACACCAAACGCTCATGAACAATAACCAGGCATACGCCAATTTGATGAAATCCTTTGAGATGGATCGGAAAGCATCATGAGCACCGACCTCGAACAACGATTTCCATCGGCACGAATCATCGGTAGAGGAGTAACTGTCGCTCCTGCATTGAAGAGCGGCATTGGATTGACATTCGTACTTGCACTGTTTGGCACCGGTGCTCGTCTGGTTATTCCTATTCTCATTCAGCAGGCGATAGATAACGGATTGCAGCCCGGTCAAGTCGACATTGCATACATCATGCGCCTCTGCATCATTGGCGCACTGTGTGTTGTGTTGTCATCGTTTTGCTTACGTGAAGCAACTCGTCGACTTGGAACAAGGGCGGAAAGTGGTCTGTTCGCCATGCGGTCACAGCTTTTCGACCACATACATCGACTCAGTCTTGAGGAGCACAACAACGAAAAGCGAGGCGCGTTGGTGTCACGTGTAACAAGCGATATTGAGACGCTGACTCAATTCTTTTCATGGGGTGGGCTCGGCTTATTGCTGGATGGCTCCCAGATGATTGCGGTTGCTGCGGTGATGCTCGCTTACGACTGGCGCCTAGCGCTCGTTGCTTTCATTACTAGTGCACCATTGGTGATCGTTCTGCGTTTTGTTCAATCACGTTTAGTTAGTGCCCATAATCTTTCCCGGGAACGTAATGCCGATTTTCTCGGGTCAGTGTCCGAACTCATGGCCGGAGCGGAAACGTTACGTGCTTATGACGCCGAACAGTCAATGATTGACACGGTTGCGGTGTCCATGCGGAACCGTAAGAAGAGCAACATACGAGCTGGTGTCATTGGAGCTTTCCTTTTTCCAAGTGGAGAGGTTTTTGCAGTTTTCACGGTGATGGCGGTTGTGGGCACTGGATTGCTTATCGGACCAGCGGGTGGGCTTACTTCTGGAGCCTTGGTTGGCTTTGTATTTCTGACGTACCGTTTTCTAGAACCAATTGCCGAGTTCACAGAAATCATCGACCAAGTGCAGAGCGCTGTCGCTGGGCTGCGAAGAGTGTTGGGTGTGCTGGACACTCCTATTGGTCCACCACAATCACAGCATCCGCGACCACTACCTCATGGCGGACTTTCAGTTGATCTGAAAGATGTGAGTTTTGCGTATGGCTCCAGACTTGATGAATCAGATGATGACACACCAGTGCTGCATGACATTTCCTTGCATATCGCATCTGGTCAGCATGTTGCACTTGTAGGACCTTCGGGCTCAGGCAAGACCACTATTGCCAGACTGGTTGCGCGGTTGACGGATCCAACCATTGGTCGTGTGCAGATAGGGGGAGTAGCGCTGACTGAAGTTGCTAACGATGAACTTCGTCGCAGACTCATCGTTGTGCCGCAGGAGCCTTTCCTATTCGCAAATACCATCGAGTACAACTTGCAGTTCGCTAACCCTGAGGCATCCCCTCAAATTATGGTCAACAGCTTTTATGAACTCGGATTGTCTGACTGGCTCGAAAGTTTGCCTGCAGGATTGCAAACACAAGTAGGGCAGCGTGGATCATCTCTTTCAGCGGGTGAACGGCAGTTGGTGGCACTTGTCAGGGCGTCCATTGTTAAGCCCGATGTACTTGTGCTCGATGAAGCGACATCTTCGGTAGATTCGCTCACTGAAGTGCGAATATCGCATGCCTTGGAGCGCTTAGCCGTTGGTCGAACCACTATTTCCATTGCCCATCGGTTGTCGACTGCCTCGCGCGCTGATCGTGTAATCATGCTTGAGCAAGGACGAATCGTTGAAGATGGATCCCATCTCGCATTAATTTCAGCAGGTGGCAAGTATGCATCTTTGTATGAAACGTGGATCAATTCGACGAGCGGTGCGAGCAATGTTTAGGAGCCGAGCGAGTTTCATTCTCATCTGTGCACTTGCCTTCACTTCATGCAGCGAGTCGCAAGAAACGCGCGCTGTTTGTTCGTATGCTCCGGAACTTGAATCGTCTCTCGTCGCTACTGGAGTTGCGATAGAAAGCTTTTCAACAATCTCGAGAAGACAACTGCAAAGCACGATTGCCGTGCTCACCGGAACACTCTCCATCATTAATGACGTTGCACCATCTGCAGTAAAGCCAGAAGTCGAGCAAGCTATGCGCGCATATGAGGAATTGTCTGTGGCCTTGCAAAATGTGTATTGGGATGGCAAGGTTGCAGAGGTTGACGCCAATGTCCAGAACGCAATCGAGAACCTCGTGCGCAATGACAATGTGGAAGCACTCGAAGCACTCAGAACCTTCATTGCAGAACAGTGCAAGGTGGAGATTTCTCAGGGCATCAATGCTGCGCCCGGCGACGATCAATCGGTGAGTTCTTCGTCTTTGGTTGTAGACCCTCAGCCCGATATCAACCATGGTTTTGACAACGAAGAAACTGCGATTAAGTCGTATGCCTACTTGATTGCGGAGCAGCGTGGACTAGCCATCACTCCTGAGCAGGCTTTGTGTTTAGGTACACGAATGATCAGCGTTGCCGAAAGCAATCCAACGCTGAGCGATGAAGTGTATGCAGCCACATTGACAGCAGCCTTTAGCGAGTGCGGTATAGCAACCAACTAGATTGACGGTCATGGAAATTGTTCTGATCCGTCATGCAGAGCCAGAGTGGGTGAAAGACGGTAAGAGTGTTGTCAATCCGCCCTTGACCGAGAGAGGTAGCCGTCAGGCAGAATTGCTAGGCCAGCGATTGTCGGATGAAAAGTTTGACCATGTTTTTGCTTCTCCGTTGCAACGTACACATTTGACGGCACAGCCAACACTTGATCGCCAAAAGCGCAAGTTGGAGATTGAGCCGTTCCTCGAAGAGATCAGAGAACCAGCGTGGCATGGTGCTCCAGCCGAGCAAACCATCAAGGCATATCGAGATGAGGTGAAGAACGCGTCTCATGAACGCTGGAACGGGCTGAAAGGCGGGGAGTCGGTTAAGGACTTTGTACAGCGGATACATACTGGAGCTGCTGAGTTTCTAGAGCGAAATGGCGTCCATCGACTAGATACCGAATTGCCGGTTTGGCACATTGATAAACCTGGCGAAAGGTTTGCCTTCTTTGCACACGCTGGCACGAACAGCGTGTTGATCTGTCATCTTCTCGGAATTTCAGCGACACCGTGGGAGTGGGAAAGGTTCATCATTAACCATGCCTCACTCACAACGATTAAAGCAATCAAGTTAGGCGATGGCTATGCCTTCAGTCTCGAACGGCTCAGCGATGTTGAGCACCTTTCCGAAGAGGATCGCACTCGTTAAATATTGTTGAGGGAATCGCGAGTGATTCTCACATCACCAGCGATTCCCTCAACTTTTGTTCGGCTGAACAATTACGGCTGCGGGAGCAATTCCGTAACGTTGCAAGCGTCAACTGCTTTAACAAGTGGGTATGGGTTCACTGCAGCGCCACCCTTTGGGTGAACTTCGAAGTGCAGGTGGTTCGATGTCGAACCTGTTGAACCGAGGTAACCGATGATCTGACCTGCACGCACCGTCTGTCCGGCTGTGAGACCAGCAGCGAATCCGTCCAAATGGGCGTAGAAGAAGTATGTGCCATCAGCGATGGTGAGACGGATTGAGTTTCCACTCAAAGTTCCACCGGAAAGCATTCTGGTGATTACACCGTCTGCTACTGCGTAGATTGCCAAACCTCGTGCGCCAATGATGTCCACACCTTCGTGAAGACGCCCACCAGGACGTGGTGCATGCCATGAATCGGAGAAGCCACATCGACCCTGAACAGGGAAGGCCTGCAATGTTGGCAAACCAAGTTCTGCAAGTGATGGTATGAGACCAAGTGCTGCTGCTGTTGGAGCATCAAGAGCTGTTGTGACGTTAAGTCCCTGTGCAGACTGAAACTTTCCGATTGAAACTGAAGTTGCAACACCAAACACGCCGTCAGCGCCACCCTTTACTTCAATGCCTGCATTGATCAGTGCATTTTGCAACGTGCGGACGTTCTCGCTCTTTTGGCCACGAACTGGAAGTGAGTCGATGGTGATCGGTGATCCAGGTACTGGTGCAACTGCGACTACAGGGGCAGCAACAGGAGCGGCTGCAGCAACAACCGTTTTCTTTGTGGATACCTTTGGCGCTGGTGCAGCGAGCAATCCAAGTGCGATTGCAGTTGATTCATCGACGGACTTGGTAACAGAAAGACCTTTCATTGCCTGAAACTTTCCGAGAGCGATCGAGGTTGCCAGTCCAAACTTGCCATCAGCGCCACCCTTTACTTGAACACCGTTGTTGATAAGTGCCTGCTGAAGTGACCACACGGCATCACCAGATGAACCAACTGTGGGGAAGTTTGACTTCGACAATGGTGCTACATCAACTAGTCCTAAGAATTTTGCAGTCTTGGCATCTAGGGTTCCAGTCGGTGCAAATCCTGCAACTTTTTGTAGTGACTTCAAGGCAACTTGCGTTGCAGGCCCAAAGGATCCATCAATGCCGCCCTTGATTGTGAAACCACGCGCAACGATTGCTTGTTGCATGCGGGTTACTTCTGGACCGGATTCGCCCAGTTTTGGAAGTGATGCCGGCTTTGCGGACACGGTTTGTGCTGCTACTGGCGTGGCTGTAACCGACGTAGCAACTGTTGCAACACTGAGCGATACGGCTGCTGCAACGATTGCCTTGCGAAAGATTCCTGCGTTCATGTTTTGCTCCCTTGACTTGCTGGTGTGAGACCCGCATAAGGGATCGGCCAGAATCAAAGAAACTTGAGGAAAAAATCACAGAAAATGTTGAGGTAAACACTCAGGGTGGTCAAAAACTGAAAATGGTGGTCTATTGACCACAAAAAGTGCTCATGGGGATAATTGGCAACTGGTGAGCCCCTTCATTACAGAGAACGGGGTAGCGTCGCGGCGATGCGTCGACCTGAAATATCAGCTTTGAGGTTCAGAAGTGTTGTGTGGATTGCCTTCGGATCCCTCTACGCCATCATCGTCACTGGTTCGCTGGTGCGCTTAACGGGCTCTGGCTTGGGCTGTTCAGATTGGCCCAATTGCAATGAAACAAAATTTGTAGATGTCTCATCGGGCCATGCAGCGATAGAGCAGATCAATCGGCTGTTCACGGGCGTGGTAGCGGCCTCCGTGGTGTTCTCCGTTTCTGCATCACTCTTCCTGAATCCTCGTGTGAGACGAATTACTGCAAATGCGGGAATTCTGGTGTTTGGTGTTGTAGTTCAAGTGCTACTTGGTGCTTATGTTGTTTTGACGGGCTTGAATCCTTGGTCAAACATGGCGCATTTTCTTGTGTCAATATTCCTGGTTTCCTGGGCCTTTTTGTTAATCAAGCGTGTTGAACTCTTGATCCGTCCGCAAGACAGTCGAGAATGTGCAGATCGACGTCTTCGACACCTGTTGTTTGCATGTGCATGCTTGGTGATGTTTCTTGGCACAGTCGTCACCGGGGCAGGACCGCATTCGGGTGCTGAACAGGTCACTCGGTTGGGGATCAACGTCAGGTTTGCCACACAATTGCACTCAGCATCGGTTTGGATATTGGTTTTTCTGGCTGTTGTGTTGGCGGTTCGGGCTCGAAGAAAAGCTGCTCGATGGGAGAGTGAAGGTCCTGCCATATTGCGTCTACTTGCGGCAATCAGTGCTCAGGGCTTCATTGGTTATGTTCAATACTTTGGGGGAGTGCCAGCCCCCTTGGTTGCCATACACATCGCTTTATCGGTTGTCGTGTGGCTGTGCGTCTTCGCGGTGTTTCTTCCTGCCAGTACCCTGCTTGTGCTTGACTAGAGGCACGCAAAGTTTGGGGACGTAGTGACCGATAAGAACAATTCGAAATCCCACATCTTCACTATTGCTCGGACTTTCGCGGTCGTATTCGGTGCGCTCATCATGTTCGCTGCTCCTGGTGTGGCTAACGCAGCCGATTCGGAGAATTCGATCATCGTTTCTGTGCAGGATCAGACAAATAACAACGGTGTTTCTGAAAAGAAACCTGTAGCTGGTGTAAAAGTTTCAGTTTCTAATCCATCAGGTCTTGCAGTAGGCGAAGGTGTTACCGACAGCGCCGGACTGGCAACCATTCCCGTTCCAGCAAAGGATGACTATGTAGTCACGCTTGATATTGCATCGTTACCGAGTGGAGTCACACTTGTTGAAGGCACAAAGACGGTGGTCAACATCATCAAAGACTCATTCACTACGAATTCAAAACGAGTTACATTCTTTGCTGGTTCATCAGGGGAGTCAGGCGCGAGCTTGTTTGACCGAATTGCTCAGCGCCTAGTTGACGGCATTCGACTTGGTCTCATCATTGCAATTTGCTCTGTAGGCCTGTCGCTGATCTTTGGCACGACGGGACTTACCAATTTCGCGCACGGAGAAATGGTGACTTTCGGTGGTCTCATCGCATTCTGGTTCAACGTTTTGCTTGGAATTCCGCTCCTCATCGCGGCTCCATTGGTCATCGCACTTGGGGGCGTTCTGGGGTTAGCGATGAATGGAATCATCTTTGCCAAATTGCGTAAGCGCGGAATTGGATTGATTTCACAGCTCGTTGTCTCTGTCGGGCTCTCAATCATGCTCCGCAATATGTATTTGTATCAGTTCGGTGGTCGAACACGACCTTTAGACGACTTTAGTTTGCAAGTAGCAAAAAGCTTTGGGCCTGTAAGTATCACGATGAGAGACCTCACAACGGCGATTATTTCATTGGTCGTGTTACTCGGTGTTGCTGCATTTCTTCAGCGCTCGCGCACAGGTAAAGCAATTCGGGCGGTGTCAGATAATCCGTCGCTTGCATCTTCAACTGGTATTGATACGCAAAAGATCATTCGAGTTGTGTGGTTCGCTGGTGGAGCGCTTGCCGCGATGGGCGGAGTGTTTCGGGGTTTGGATGAGCAAGTCGGTTTCGAAATGGGATCAGGATTGATCTTTTTGATGTTTGCCGGAATCACGCTCGGTGGTCTCGGCTCGGCTTATGGTGCCCTCATTGGTGGCTTCTTCGTGGGATTGCTAGTAGAACTGGCTTCACTCGTCGTTCCAGCCGAGTTGAAGAATGCCCCAGCTCTGTTTATTTTGATCATCGTTTTGGTCGTTCGTCCTCAAGGAATACTTGGACGAAAGCAGAGAGTTGGCTGATATGGACATCATCAAGATTCTTGAAAACACCATCTCGGCCTTCTTTGGAATTGATGCGGCGTATTTCGCACTGGCCGCGATAGGACTCAATATTCAATTCGGATATACGGGTCTTTTGAACTTCGGTCAATCAGCCTTCATGGCATGCGGTGCTTACGGACTTGGAATGACGTCTCAGTACTTCGGAGTGGGTATGTGGTGGGGAATACTCATCGGTCTTGCTCTCGTCATCATTTTGGGCTTACTTGTTGGTATACCAACGCTGCGATTACGCGCTGACTATTTGGCAATCGTGACCATTGCTACCGCAGAAATTGTGCGGCTTGTCGTTCGTTCGGTTCGGTTCAAAGAATATTTCGGTGGAAGCGACGGCATCAATAGTTTCAGTTCGTCGTTCAGAGATTTGAGTCCCTTTGACCCAGGTGCCCAATATGGATTTCGACCATTCCAGTACAGCGGCTATTCGTTATGGACCATGATCGTGGGTTGGACACTCGTCATTGTGTTTTCCGTTTTGGTGTACCTGTTGATGAAGAGTCCCTGGGGACGCGTAGTCAAAGCGATCCGTGAAGACGAAGATGCAGTCCGTAGTCTCGGTAAAAACGTGTACAGCTACAAGATGCAGTCACTCATTATTGGTGGAGTAGTTGGAATGTTCTCGGGAATGATTTTCGCTCTCGACCGCGGTTCCGTACAGCCCGACAACTACAGCCGCGACGTGACGTTCTATGTTCTCACCGCTCTGGTGCTTGGTGGGGTTGCGAAGGTGAGCGGCTCTGTAGTTGGACCGATGATGTTCTGGGGTCTCTACGTCTTCAGTGACAACTTCTTACGCGAATTAACCAAAGATCGTCCATTTGAGATATTTGGCATTGGAATTATTCAGAAGTCGCAAGTGGGACCAGTCAACTACATGTTGATTGGTTTAGGACTTATGTTGCTGATGACTTTTAGGCCGCAAGGCGTTTTTGGAAACAAAGAAGAGATGGCTTTAGATGGACGCTGAGCGGACCTATACGGAACTAGCCCAGCGCGCCCGCGCGGCATTGGCTTCGGTTAACGCTTCACCAGGTGTTGCCAAACCAGATCCGATTTTGCTCGCGGAGAATGTGCGCAGGAACTTCGGTGGAGTTACGGCTGTAGATGTTCAGCACCTAGAAGTGCAGCGTGGCTCAATCACCGCACTGATTGGTCCAAACGGTGCGGGTAAGACAACGCTGTTCAACTTGCTGACTGGTTTCGACACTCCAGACACAGGCGAATGGATGTTCGACAGCAAGAACCTGAAGAAAGTTGTTGCCCACAAGACGGCAAGCCTTGGCATGGTTCGTACATTTCAGTTGACCAAGAGCCTCACCAAGCTGTCCGTCATAGAAAATATGAAACTCGGCGCGACTCACCAGATGGGTGAGAAATGGTGGAACGGCTTGCTGCCATTCCGTTACCGCAAGCAAGAAGCAATCATTGAACGTCGTGCAGACGAGCTGTTGAAGCGTTTCAAACTCGATCACATGCGTGACCAATACGCAGGAACGCTTTCGGGTGGTCAACGTAAATTGCTGGAGATGGCTCGCGCGCTCATGACTAACCCTCGTCTAGTCATGCTTGACGAACCTATGGCTGGCGTAAACCCTGCTCTGAAGCAAAGTCTCAATGAGCACATTCGGGGCTTGCGCGATGACGGCATGACGGTTCTGTTCGTTGAACACGATATGGACATGGTGCATGACATCTCAGACTGGGTAGTAGTTATGGCTGAAGGTCGAATTATCGCCGAGGGCACACCGGAACAGATTTCTGCGAACCCTGCAGTGATCGAGGCTTATCTCGGAACTCACCAGGGCAAGTCGCTACTCGAAGAGGAGAATGCATAATGTCCGATGATCGCATTCTCGTTGTCGAGGAACTTGTCGCTGGTTATATCCCAGAAGTAAACATTCTGAACGGTTGCAACATTGAAGTCCGTAAAGGTGAGTTCGTTGGTGTAATTGGACCCAACGGGGCAGGTAAGTCAACTGTGCTGAAGGCAATCCTTGGGCAGTGCGGTGTGCGTTCAGGGCAAGTTCGTTTCCTCGACAACAACATCACCGGCATGAAAGCTCACGAACTCGTCGAACAAGGTGTTGGCTATGTTCCACAAACACAGAACGTTTTTCAGAGTTTGACGGTATCCGAAAATTTAGAGATGGGCTGCTTTATTAAGCCAAGTGTGTTTGATGAACGCTTCGAATACGTGACCTCACTGTTCCCTAAGCTTCGTGAGCGAGCAAATCAACGCGCAGGTTCTCTTTCAGGTGGTGAGCGTCAAATGGTTGCTATGGGACGCGCACTCATGATGGAGCCAAAATTGCTGCTGCTTGATGAACCAAGTGCTGGTCTCTCGCCAGCGTTGCAAGATGAAGTGTTTATTCAATGCAAACGAATCAATGCAGAAGGAATTGCAATTTTGATGGTTGAACAAAATGCGCGTCGTTGTTTGCAAGTTACAGATCGCGGTTATGTTCTCGACCAGGGGAAAAACGCATATACAGGCACTGGTCGCCAGTTGCTTGAAGATCCAAATGTCATCAAGTTGTATTTGGGGACGCTCGCCAAAATGACCGGCGGCTGATCTTCTTTTAGGCAAATAAAAAGGCCCCCAGCCTTTCGGCTGGGGGCCTTTCTTAATCTGACAGAGTCAGGGATTACTTACCCGAGTCGAAGTTTTCGCCGAGTGCGTTGCCCATGTTGCCGTCACAACCGTAAACCTTCTTATCCTTAGGACCGATGCCTTGCTCCACCATGGTGCGCAAGATACGTGATCCTTCGTCGAATGTTACGAGCATGATTGCGTCTGGGTTAGCAGTCTTGATTTCGCCAACTTCAGCATCGAATGTCGTTGCCTTTGGATCGTAGATCTTCTTGCCAACAACAGTTACTCCTGCTGCTTCAAGGTTTGCTGCGATCGCGTCTGCAAGACCTGTTCCGTAAGCATCGTCCAACGCCATGATGTACACAGTTGCTGCGCCATCACCTGCGATGAGGTTTGCAAGCACTGCACCCTGAAGCTTGTCAGCTGGTGCGGTACGGAAGTACAGACCATTGTCAGCGTAGGTTGAGAGCTTGTCCGATGTGTTTGCAGGGCTGAACTGAATTACGCCAGCTGCTGTGATCTTGTCGATTACGGTCAATGTCACTGAAGACGAAGCTGCACCGATAATTGCGTCAACATTTTCTCCGAGGAGACGGTCAACGGTGGTGCTTGCTGTGTCAGTGCTGGTGTCACCCGAGTCACCCTGAACGTATTCAACTGGATTGCCAAGAACGCCGCCAGCCGCATTGATGAGGCTGATTGCATACTCAACACCAGCGAATTCTGGTGGTCCGAGGAATGCGAGTGAACCGGTTTCTGGCAAGAGCGAACCGATCTTCAATACGCCGTCACCCTTACGCTCTACAGTTACTTCAGAAGCTGGAACGATGTCCGACTCTGGAGCGTCTGCAAGAACGTACGAAGCATCTTCGTACTTGAAGCGGTTGTCTGCACCAAAGGTAAGAACGCCGTACGAAGCATTAACTGGCTCGCCGTTTCCGTTCATGTCCTGTGGACCAGATGCACCTTCGTAGTTGACGTCTCCGCCAGCTGCAATGATTGCTACGCATGCTGCGAAATCGCTGCATGCTTCGCCGCCTGCCGAAACTGCTTGGATCTGTGCGGCAAGTGCACTGCCGTCAGTCTTTGCTGCTTCTGCTGCAAGAGCAACGAGCATTACTGAGTCAAATGCTTCTGCAGCATATGAATAGTCTTCCAGCGCTGTGTTGCCTGCGGCAGTCCAGAACGCGTTCATACCATCTTTGAACTCAGCTGAAAGGTTGACGAGTGGCATGGTGCCCTTCATTCCTTCCAACTCGCCACCTGCTGTGGCTGTTGAGTCGCTGTCGCTGCTACCGCCGCAAGCCGCAGCCACAAGGCTGAGACCTACAACGAGAGCACCGAAACGGCGCTTTGTTGTTTTCTTCATGTATGTTTCTCCCCCTAGGAGTCGGGTGACGGGTGCCACCCTGGGTTTGGACTATTCAGCCTAGAGGAATGAGGCCTTATTCAGACGGTCACGGATAGCCAGTCCTAGCCCAGATGTATTGGGTAACACGGCGATAATCGCTGTGATGCCATCGCTGTCCGCCTGCCTCATTTGCGTGTACAGCGAGGCTGCGTACAAGGGGGAGTTGTCCCAATGTTCGAGAATTCGGGCATTGCCATTTTCGGAAAGCGCTTGTCTTGCCTCGGCGATGGTGTCTACCAAAACAACCCTGCATTGTGGGGCATAGTGCGAGGCGAGCATGCCGGAAGCACGCGATTCTCCTGACGGCATGTGGATCTGCTCGCCAATGATCGACTCCAAATCCTCGGCAGGGAACCCCCCAGGTCGAAGCAATTGCGGTTGGGCCGTTGTGAAATCAACGATGGTTGATTCAACGCCAATAGTGCAATCTCCATCATCAATGATGAGATCGACTTTGTCACCAAGGTCATTGAGAACATGTAGAGCGGTTGTTGGGCTGACATGACCAAACAGATTTGCGGATGGTGCTGCTAGAGCGTGCCCACATTGCTCGATGATTTGTCGCGCGCAATCATTGGCGGGAATACGAATTGCAACGGTCTCTCTGCCGCCAGTTACGAGATGTGACACAGCGTTCGTTTTGTTGAGCAACAGAGTGAGTGGCCCAGGCCAACAATGTCGTGCAAGTGTTAATGCGGCTGTTGGAACGTCAACGGCATATCGATCTAGTTCGGATATGTCAGAGATATGCAAAATGAGAGGGTGACCCGTTGGTCGCCCTTTTGCGCTAAAGATACTTGCGACTGCGTCATCAATATCGGCGCGCGCCGCAAGTCCATAGACGGTTTCGGTAGGTAGTCCAACAAGACCACCTGCGTTCAACACGCTGACTGCCTGGCTAACTGCTTGAGGACTGTGGCTTGAAATGACCGAATTCATGTGAATACGAGGCTACAAATACGGAGTAGCCTAAAGCGGTCGTAATGCAGGGTTTAGTAACTAAGCCCATTCGCGCACAGGGGGGAAACGTCATGAAGTTTTTGAATGGAACGCCGAACTATGACCTCACCTATAACGACGTTTTCATGGTGCCGAGTTTGTCGGACGTGCAATCGCGCCAAGGTGTTGATCTCAGCACTACAGACGGTTTAGGTACCACCATCCCAGTAGTTGTTTCAAATATGACAGCCATTGCGGGTCGTCGAATGGCTGAAACGGTTGCGCGCCGAGGCGGTTTGGTGGTTCTGCCACAAGATATTCCCCTCGATGTTGTGGAGAACGTCGTTCGCTTTGTCAAATCGCGTCACACCATTTACGAAACGCCAATCACCATGCCGGCAGATGGAACTGTTGGTGAAGCCCTGAGTCTCATTTACAAGCGCGCTCACGGCGCAGTGGTTGTTGTCGACGGTGATGGTCGCCCATCGGGCATCTTCACTGAACATGATTCCGTCGGTTTTGATCGTTTTGCCCAATTGCAAAATGTAATGAGCCGGGAGATCATCTCGCTGAATTCATCCATGAGCGCAGAGGCAATGTTCGATGAAATGACCGAACGTCGAATTTCGTTCGCCCCCGTCGTGGACGATTCCGGAAAACTCGTTGGTTGTATTACCCGTAAAGGCGCGTTGCGCAGCACCATCTACAAACCAGCGCTCGACAAAAATGGTCAGTTGATGATCGGTGTTGCAGTCGGCATTAATGCAGACCCAGGTGCGCGCGCACTTGCTCTGTCAAAAATGGGTGTTGACGTTCTCGTTGTTGATACCGCTCATGGGCATCAGACGCGAATGTTGAAAGCAATCGAACAGGTTCGTGCCAATGTTGCATCACTGCCAGTTGTAGCGGGAAATGTTGTGACGGCTTCAGGAACGCGAGATCTCATCAATGCAGGCGCCGACATCATCAAGGTAGGCGTGGGTCCTGGTGCAATGTGCACTACTCGCATGATGACCGGCGTTGGTCGCCCGCAGTTTTCTGCAGTACTTGAGTGTTCCGAGCAAGCTGAGCAACTTGGCAAGCACGTATGGGCCGATGGAGGAGTACGCCATCCTCGTGACGTCGCATTGGGTCTCGCTGCTGGTGCAGCAAACATTATGTTTGGTTCTTGGTTGGCAGGAACCTATGAATCGGCTGCAGATACTCTTCGCGACACGAACGGTCGTTTGTACAAAGAAAGTTTTGGAATGGCTTCAAACCGTGCTGTACGCAACCGTACACGCGATGAATCAGCAGTAGAGCGAGCCCGTAAAGAACTCTTTGAAGAAGGTATTTCCTCATCTCGTATGTACCTCGACCCAGAGCGTCCGAGTGTCGAGGACATCCTTGATCAGATCGTTGCTGGTGTTCGTTCTTCATGCACCTATGCGGGTGCAAGTAACACCGTTGAATTCCGGAAGAACGCAGTAATTGGTATTCAAAGTGCCTCGGGTTATGAAGAGGGTCGACCAAGGGACACGAGTTGGTAGTTGACGCACATCGGCGCGTCATTGCAATAGACGGACCTGCAGGTGCGGGAAAGTCAACTATTGCTAAGGCCCTTGCTTCTCGTCTCAATATGAAGTATTTGGATACGGGAGCGATGTACCGCGCCGTTACGTTCGAGGCCATGTTGCGCGAACTTGACTTAGACGATCAAGGTGCGATCACAGTGATGGCACAGGAGTGCGATCTTCATGTCGGTTTAGACCGCGTGATTATCAATGGTCACGATGCCACCCAGGCAATTCGCGGCACAGAGGTCACAGGTAGCGTCAGTAAAGTTGCTGCAAATTCGGGCGTCAGAACCGAAATGAGAATTCGCCAGCAGGAGTGGGCTACTTCCCATGGCGGAGGGGTGATCGAAGGTCGAGACATTGCAACCGTCGTCTTCCCAGATGCAGTTCTGAAGGTGTTTCTCACTGCATCGCCAGAAGTTCGAGCGCAACGCCGCGTTGATCAAAGTGGCGGAAATGTTGCAGAAATCGCCGCTGCGATTGCCGAGAGAGATCTTCTCGACAGCACTCGCGCCGATAGCCCTCTTGCATCTTCAAGTGATTCTGTTGTTGTCGACACAAGTGACAGAGCAATTGACGATGTTGTTGATGAAATTGAAAAACTCTTCATTGAGAGGAACCTGTAATGGCCATTGTTGACTCTCGCATCGTTGGTCAATCACGCTCAACCAAGATCTTTTATGCGGTTGTTCGCGCACTCGTAGTTGGTTTGTGTCGAATCTTGCTTCGTTTGCGTGTCGTCGGTTTAGAAAATGTGCCAAAGACGGGAGCTTTCGTTTTCGCTCCAACTCACCGTTCAACAATTGATATTCCAGTTGCTTCAGCTGCGACACGTCGGCGAATGCGTTTCATGGGTAAGGATTCAATTTGGAAGTTCAAAGTGATTGGTAAAGCCATGACCGGTCTTGGTGCCTTTCCTGTAACCCGTGGTTCAGCTGATCTTGAAGCACTCAAGCGTTGTATTGCCGTACTGCAGAGTGGTGAACCGCTCGTGATGTTTCCCGAAGGCACGCGACACTACGGCCCCGAAGTACAACCGTTGTTCGATGGAGCAGCCTATGTAGCTCTGAAAACGGGTGTACCGATTGTTCCGGCAGGCATATCGGGAACAGAAGATGTGATGCGCTCAGGTTCAAAAGCCATTCGATTCAAAAAATGCCGAATGGTCATTGGCAAGCCGATTGTTGCTGAGGTTCCTGGCGGAGGCAGAGCTTCACGTGAGCAAATTGCCGAACTCACAGTGACACTGCAGGGTGAGCTACAAAAGTTGCTAGATGAAGCGAACCGATTGATTCGCTAATTTGCATTATGCGCGCGAAAAATACGCGCTAAGTAATGCGACGAGGTCTACGGGATCCTTCGTGCCACACATTTCGCGTATTGAATGCATTGACAGTTGAGGCACGCCGATGTCTACAGTCTCAATGCCGATACGAGTTGCGGTGATTGGTCCAATGGTGGATCCGCACGCGATGTTATTGTGTGAAGAAAATGTTTGCAGATTGACCCCCGCTGTTGCCGCTGCGTGAACGATCGGCACAAGTGACTTCGGTGAAGTTGCATAACGCTGACTTACGTTGGACTTAACAACGACTCCTTCGTTGACGAACGGGGCGTTATTCAGTTCATGACGGTCAACATAATTTGGATGCACTGCGTGCGCGTTATCGGCCGAAACACAATGGCTCTTCTGGAGCGACACAAGGTGGTCAGAACGCGACGATCCTGCTGCGACAGCCAGACGCTCGAGTACATGCTCAAGCATCGGTCCGCCAGCACCTTGCGTACTTTGCGAACCTACTTCTTCATGATCAAAGAGAGCTATCAACATTGGCAGATCGGAATCAACATCAATCAATGCCGAAAGTGCAGCCCAACATGAAATTTGATTGTCAATACGTGACGAAGCGATAAATTCCGAATCTCGTCCAATGATCTGAGCCCTCTGAGTGTCGATTAGCTGTGCAGACCAAGATGCAATTTGAGAAACTGAGACTGAAACCTGTTGAGCAAGCCAAGACTCAAAAGGGGCGGATGAGCCTGTAGTTGCCCAGATGGGCGAAAGGTGCTGGTGACGATTAAGCACCAGCCCTTTATCGTTCACTTCACGATCAAGATGAATAGCGAGTTGTGGAATACGTGCAACTGGTTGCTGTGATGTGAACAATGACGTACTGCCATCTCGAAGCACTACATGGCCCGCAATACCAAGATCGCGATCTAACCAGGAGTTGAGAAGGGGTCCGCCGTACACCTCTACCTGAAGTTGTTGCCAGTTTAGAGTTTGCGTATCAGGGTTCGGTTTGATGTGTAATCCAGGCGAGTCCGTATGCGCGCCAACGATACGAATTCCATTCTCAGCGATTGAATGTGCGTTTTTCCATGCAATGATCGTTCCACCAGATGAAACAAATCCACTTTGCAGATGTTGGGTAGTGAATCCCTTATCTAATGTGACCTGGTCGATTCCACTGTTGCGCAAAATTGATGCGGCTCTGTCAACTACATGATGAGCGGTTGGACAAGCATCAATGTGTTCGAGGAAGTTGCTGATCACGGCTGCTGGCTAATTCCTGAAAGTGAAACCTTCTGACCGAAGAACGTGCAAGTGGTTTCAAACGGTGTACCAGCCTGTGTTTGCTCGTTGGCTGTTGCGATACATGCATTCACTGCATCGCGCTGCGTGAAAGCCAGCACACCAATTACTACACAGATAATGAGCAGGAGCAATTTGGAAACGATCGACTTTGCAAACTTCAGCACAAGAAGCAACCCGATGAATGAACCGCCCATAGCGATTAGGGAGTAATTCTTCACACTGTCTGCATTAAATGAAAGTGCAATCATGAGTCCATTCTGCCAGTAAAACCCGTGATGGAACCACATCTCGTATACGGTTAGCCCATGAGTTCATCCGTAAATGTTTCTGGTACTGGCCCTCCAAATGTGGTGCTTCCTGGTGTAGACAACAGCATGCAGGCCGCATTAGATGCAGCTCTTGGTTCACCTGAGCGCGACAGACGAGACGCAGTTGCACGAGTTGTTGCCCAGCACCCGCGTTACCTTGCTGCTTGGGCAGCCCTTGGTGATGTGGCTAGAGATACCGTCGAAAGTTACATGGCCTACCGAGTTGGCTACCACCGAGGACTTGATGCACTTCGACAGAACGGTTGGAAGGGAAGCGGGTATGTTCGCTGGTCTGCTGAATCGAACCATGGATTTCTTAACTGTCTAGACGGACTCGCGCGTACCGCTGCAGTGATTGGCGAAACTGATGAAGCAACAAGGTGTGCTCAGTTTCTTTTGCAATGTGATCCGACCGGCAAACCATAAATCAGTTGATGAAGCAGTCAGTATCGGGTTTTGTTTTCAGTGGTGGACAAAGTTCTCGATTCGGTGCAAACAAAATGTTTCATCTCATCGACGGAAAACCAATGGGTTTGGTTGTGTACGACAACCTCAAGTCGGCGATTCTGGCAGAAACGTTTTTTGTTGGGCCAGATCTTGATCATGCAGATTTTTCAACCGCCACACGTGTGAGTGGTAGTAGAGAGGGACAAGGACCTCTTGGTGCGATCTGTGATGTTTTGGAAACAGCAAGGACCGATTTTGTCGTTTTTGCACCGTGCGACACGCCATATTTTTTGGCGGATCAATTTCGTACTCTTGTAGAGCCGTCAGGCTCTCACAGCGTTGTCGTGTCTGCTGATGCCAGCAGCCCACACCTTCGTCACTGGCTGTTGAGTTGCTGGAATGTTTCACTAACACGAGACCACATGATCAGCGCGTATGAAGCCGGTGAAAGAGCAATCCATAAGGCGGTCGCAGGACTGCCTATCTTCGATCAGTATTTCTCGGTGCGACAACTGACGAATATCAATACGCCGACTGACGCACAATAGGATGTGACGAATGATTGCTGAAATCTCTATTGCAGAGTTCGAACCACATGTCGCTTCCGGCTCACTTGTCATTGACGTTCGAGAAACCGACGAGTTCGTATCTGGTCATGTTCCGAATGCCATTTCCATACCGTTGTCAAGCCTTCCAGATCGTATTGACGAATTTCGACACGAAGGAACTGTCTATGTGATTTGCCATTCTGGTGGGCGCAGTATGCGCGCATGTCAGTACTTGGCAGATTTCGACATCGACAACCTTGTGAACATTGCAGGCGGGACATCGGGTTGGATCGCTTCTGGCAATGCTGTTGTCACCGGCGTATAGGCCAGAACAATAATGATGTGGATTGATGACGATTCGTCGTTAGATGCACTCATTGATCAAGCCGTTACTTCCGATCGATACGCACTCGACACCGAGTTCCATCGAGAGAAGACCTACTACCCAAAACTTGCTCTGCTCCAGATTCGTGTCGGAGATGTGACGGCGCTTGTTGATCCACTAGCGATCAACACACAATCACTTGGCCGTTTGTTCGCTGCAGATTCGCTATGCATCATTCATGCTGCGCAACAAGATCTCGAAGTACTTCAACATGCATCGGGGTCTGTCCCAAAACGTATTTTTGACACTCAACTGTCATCTGGCTTCATTGGGATGTCGACGCCGTCTCTGGCTTCGTTGGTACAGAACGAGTTGAAGATATCGCTGCCAAAAGGTGACCGGCTGACAGATTGGTTGCGCAGACCACTGACTGCAGATCAACAAAAGTATGCAGCAAGTGATGTGGACTACCTGTTCGTGCTCCACGACAGCATCATGGCGCGTTTGAACGAATTGGGACGGGCATCGTGGGCTGCAGAGGCTTGCGAAGAGTTACGAACCCGTCCAAATGGACCTCAAGATCCGTCGGAATCGTGGCTTCGAATTAAAGAAGTGCGCACATTGAAGCCAGCGTCACGCGGAGTTGCTCAATCTGTTGCTGAGTGGAGAGAGCGAAAGGCCATGCACCATGACATGCCTCCGCGTCGTGTGCTATCAGATATTGCTCTGCTCGGAATTGCTCATGCAATGCCACGAACGGTTGCAGATTTGTCTCTAATTCGCGGTCTTGAAAGCCGACAAATTGGTGGACAGATTGGTCAGGAAATTGTTGACGCAGTTGCACTTGGTCGCGATGTTGAGGCAAAGATTCCTCATTCAGACCATGACGACGTGGACAAAGAGTTTCGTCCTGCCATGAGCCTGATTGCTGCCTGGATAGGAGAGCTCGCTCGTGAGCATCATGTTGATGCAACCTTGTTGGGCACTCGCCAGGACATTATGGACCTCTTGCGCAAATCTGCAAACTCGCGGTTATCCACAGGCTGGCGTGCAGAGATCGTTGGTCGCGACATTGAAAAGATTCTCACGGGTGAAGCGGGGCTCAGTTTTGATGGGCGAGGACGCTTGCGACTTTTGCCAACAACCTTGCAATAATGCCCATTTTGAGCCATTTCAACGGCTAGAGTCATCTGCGATGTTTATTCAATAGGCGGCTACCGAAGCGGTAGTCGTCCGAGCAAAGTTCGGAGCCCCTACCGTGAAGAAGGGTCGTCATCGTCGCTTTGAAGAAGCGCGCAGATTGAAGCAATCAGGGCCTACGGCCGAGGATTTGGGTTTTGGTGGTCGTTCGCGTTCGCCGCAGTCCGAAGAAGATGAGTATGCAGCCATAGCCGAGCGCTATGGAGTGCGATTCGATGAAGACGACGAAGAAAGCGAAGAGGAAGAGATTTAAATAAGCCAATCCCGGCTTTTTCACATCACCCCCAACAAATGACACAACAATCTAGCAATTTACGCAATATCGCCCTAGTGGCGCACGTAGACCATGGCAAAACCACTCTTGTAGATGCGCTCTTGAGGAGCACAGGAACCTTCGCTGCACACTCTGCGGTTGTCGATCGAGTCATGGATAATGACGATCAAGAGCGCGAGCGCGGAATCACCATTTTGGCCAAAGCAGCTCAAATTGAGTGGAAGGGAACCAAGATCAACTTGGTCGACACACCTGGTCACGCTGACTTCGGAGGTGAAGTTGAGCGAGCACTCGCATTGGTTGACGGAATTTTGTTGCTCGTAGACGCTGCAGAAGGTCCTCTTCCGCAAACGCGTTACGTGTTGTCAAAGGCTCTTTCACTCGACCTTCCGGTGATTCTGGTGATCAACAAAGTTGATCGTCAAGACGAGCGTAAGGAGGAAGTGCTTCTCGAGGTTGAGCAATTATTCCTCGATCTCGCACACGCTGATCACCATCTTTCATTCCCTGTGTATTCCGCCGTTGCCCGTGAAAGTCGTGCGATGAAGGGCCTTGGCATGCCGCCAATGGACACCGATTTAAGTCCTTTGCTCGATGCAATCGTTGAGCACATTCCTGCGCCGAAGAATGATGCAAGTGCGCCGTTGCAGGCAATGGTGACCAACTTGGATGCCTCCGACTACCTCGGACGTTTGGCGATCGGTCGTGTTATCTCTGGAGTGTTGCGAAAGGGAGAAAACGTCGCTGTTTGCCAAAAGCCAACCGAGACAAATGCCGCCCCAGTGTTGAAGCGCAAGCTCAGCAGCCTGTTTCAGTTCTCGGGTATTGAACGGTCTGATGCAACTGAGATTGTTGCTGGAGACTTGTTCATTTTGTCGGGTATTGAAGAAGTCGAAGTTGGCGACACCATTGCGTCTGTTGACAATCCTGTTGCCCTTCCGCGACTTGAAGTTGACGAGCCCGTGCTTCGCATGAGCTTTGGAGTGAACACGTCACCATACGCAGGACGCGATGGTAAATATCTCACCAGTCGCCACCTTCGTGATCGCTTGAACAAAGAAATTCTTGGCAACGTGAGTATCAAAATCTCAAACACGGAAGTTGCCGAAGTAATGGAAGTGGCCGGTCGCGGAGAGTTGCAACTTGCAGTACTCATCGAGAACATGCGCCGTGAGGGTTTCGAGTTGCAAGTGAGTCGTCCTGAAGTAATCACCAAAGAAATAGACGGCAAGCGTCAAGAGCCTCTCGAATCAGGTACGTGTGACGTGCCAGACGAATACGTCGGTGCAATCACTCAGGCACTTGCTCCTCGCAAGGGTCGCATCACCGATCTTCGTCCAGGAGATCCTGGTCGCACCATCGTGAGTTTTGAGGCACCTTCACGGGGCCTTATTGGCTTCCGTTCATTGTTGCTTACCGTTACTCGCGGAACAGCACTGTTACACCAAAGCCTCGCAGGCTGGATGCCTTGGTGTGGAGAACTTCCGCACCGTTTGGGTGGCGCGATGATCGCTGACCGTATGGGTACAACGACTGCATATGCACTCGACAACTTGCAACTTCGTGGAACGCTGTTCGTTTCACCTGGTGATGACACCTACGAAGGAATGGTTGTAGGGGAGAACGCGCGTGAAGACGAAATGGTCGTTAATGCTGTCCGGGCGAAAGAAAAGACCAACATTCGTACGCACAGTCACGACGATGGTCCGAAGCTGGCTACTCCTGTGACTCACACACTGGAAACGGCTATCGAATGGATCGGCGACGACGAACTCGTAGAAGTTACGCCACGCTTCATTCGTATTCGCAAGCGATATCTCACGCTTGAGGATCGCCGTAGGTACTCGAAAAAATCGGGTAACTAACCCTTCGCTTTTTTCATCTTCGGATGCGCAACCGCTACCGAATTGTCTCGCGACAAGGTGTCAACAATCATTTTGTAGATGGCTGGACCAACGAGTTCTGTCAACTCATCCTTGAGGTACTCGTAAACAGGGTTCTTACCGACGAACGCCTTTGAGTCATCGGTACACCACCAATGGAAGTCGTGGCCGCCCTCGCCCCAATCACGTCGTTTCCATTCACGAACGAATGACACAACATGCCCGTCATCTTCTGTGAATTCTTCAAGCCGTAACGGAACCTGCCAGCAGACATCAGGCTTCCAGTCCATAGGACGCTCACCGGCTTCAAGTGCAGCAATGTGAAATGCGCATCCAAGACCACCTTCGAAATCTGCGTCGTTGTGAAAGATGCACACGCCATTTACCTTGCGTGTCACGTCGGCTCCATCGCGTTCTTTGCCAAGCCACTTTCCGTTTTTGCCGCGCTCCATGTTCTGCCAATGTTCTGGCTTCAAACGAGCAACTGATCGTTTGACAGAAGCGAGATCTTTCTTGTCAATGAAGTGTGCTCCGTAACTGCAACAACCGTGCTGCAACTTCGTAGCGTCATCATCGAGCACTCCCTTGCATCCTGAACCATAAATGCAGGTCCAATTTGATTTCAGGTATGTGGCGTCAATCATCCAGGTCTGGTCCGAATTCGGATCAGAGAAGCTGACATATTCATGGAGGTCTTTAGGCTTTGGCACGAGCGATAACGATAGACGAAGTACAGTTTCTATGTGGCATCCGTGGAAGAAATCGTAAGCAACCTACAAAGCGTCTCTGAAGACCTCGCCGACAAGGCACTCGATGCCCTTAAAGAGGCTCATCGAGCCGGTGAAGCAAAGCGTCCTGAGCTCGAGCGTCAACTCACACAAGCCCGCAGGGCAGTGGAGAAGGCAATTGGTGTGCTCAGCCGGCTTGATTGATTCGGTTAATTACGTCGCGCAGACCACCTAGATCGTTGCGAACAAATTCAAACCTCAATCTGGCCTTATCAAGGTTGTCAGCGCTCTGGATTTCTTGTGACGTTGGTTCACACATTTCAAATTCTCCCTGTTTGCACAGGTAACCAAACTCGGCGTTCAGCGCCTCAAGATCGGATCCACTGATCTGATGGTTCATTCGAATGATGAGGTACTTGCCAACAAACCGAACTGAATGGAAGACTTTGTAGAAATCGATGATCTCCTTGACCGCGTCGCCAGTTGTTTCGCACACTCGGTACAGCGAAAGGTCAGATGCCGAGATCAATCCACGTGGCAAGAGTTGAGCTTGAATGAACTCATCCATCGTTCGCCAAAAATGATCGCCAGGAAGATCGAGTAGCACCGTTGGCGCTATGGCGCCGCGACCGGTTTGCATCAAGGTAAGAAGTTCGAAGGTTTCGTCCAACGTGCCAAATCCACCAGGCATACAAATGAATGCCTGCGAGTCCTTCATGAGCATCAGTTTGCGCGTGAAGAAATACCGCATTTCAACGAACTTGCCGTCGCCAGCGATGATTGGGTTAGCACTTGCTTCAAAAGGCAATCGAATGGACACGCCAATGGATTGATCGCGGCCAGCGCCAACCATTCCTGCTTCCATAATTCCTGGGCCTGCACCCGTGACCACCATCCACCCCTGTGCTGCTAACTCCGCAGCAACATTCTGCGTATGCAAATAGAGAGGATCATCTTTCTTGGTACGTGCTGAACCGAAAATGGTCACTTTCTTGCGATTGGCATAAGGATCAAACATTGCAAAGGCTTCGCGCATTTCCTTCAAAGCCGAAGACGCGATCTTCAGATCAAGTGTTGAAGTGCTGTCTGTGCCCAGTCCGAGCGCGGTGATGATCATGTGAGTCACATAATCGGTGTCGTGCTTGCCACCAAACTCATTGACGAGATCGGCGACTGCTTGTTCTACATTTTTACCCGCCACAGGTCACTTACTTCCGCTTGGCTTCTAGAACCGCAAGCAACTCGTTGAAACTTTGTTGAAACGAGAGCACACCATCGTGTTCTAGTTGCTGAGCAACAGAGGTCATATCGATGCCAAGACGACTCAGGTCATCTAATACCTTGCGCGCTCCATCCACATTGCTCGTGATCGTTTCTGCAATGGATCCATGGTCGCTGAACGCATCCATGGTTGCATCGGGCAGTGTGTTGACTGAATGCGGTCCAATCAGTTCGTCAACGTACATGGTGTCTGGGTAGTCAGGGTTCTTTGTGCTCGTAGACGCCCACAGCGGACGTTGCACTTGAGCGCCAAGTTTCGCAAGCGAACGCCAAGCTTCTCCGCTAAAGGTCTGTTCAAACATTTCATAAGCAATCTTCGCCTGAGCGATGGCAGCCTTACCGCGAAGATCAAGAGCATCTTGAGTGCAAATGGCATCCAGACGCTTGTCAACTTCTGAATCGACCCGGGAGATGAAAAAACTCGCAACCGAAGCAACTTCCTGAACTTTGCTCGGATTCGTCTTGCCGAGCCTCTGCAAACCGCGAATATATGCATCCATGACCTCTTGATAACGATCAAGCCCAAAAATGAGTGTGACGTTGACGTTGATTCCACGACTGATGATCTCTTCTATCGCGGGAATGCACACTTTCGTTGCAGGCACCTTGATCATCACGTTAGGACGTGCAATGCGATCTTGCAGTTCTTGAGCAGCCGCGACAGTACCGTCCATATCCTGGGCGAGGCCAGGGGACACTTCAACGCTGACGTATCCATCAAGGCCCGAAGATGAGACATACAACGGTCCGAAAATATCTAGAGCACCAATGATGTCTGAAACCACTAACTCCCAATACGTCTCTTCTGTCGTGAGGCCACGTTGCACGGATTTGAAAAATTGATCGTCATAGAGCGCCGAACCCTGGATCGCTTTTTGGAAAATAGTCGGATTAGACGTCAACCCTCTAATACCGGAGGCCAACACACGAGCAAAATCTCCGTTGACGATGTACTCACGCTTGAGATTGTCGAGCCACGGGCTCTGACCAGTCACGGTGAACAGATCAGTGAGTCGATTACCCGACATCTGACTACTTCGACTTACTCAAGGCAACACGCGCTTGCTCCGCCACGTTTTCTACAGATATTCCAAGGTTCTTCAACACGGTTGAACCAGGAGCGCTTGCACCAAATCGATCAATGCCAACACTCACGTCTGCATATTGCGACCATCCAAATGTCACTCCTGCTTCGACCGAAACGACAGGAACATTCGGAGGAAATACTGATGTGCGATATTGCGCAGGTTGCTGTTCGAAACGATCAAAACTTGGCATAGAAACAACGTTGACTTTTGTGCCCGACTCCGACAACAACTTCGCGGCACCGACGCAAACTGAAACTTCGCTACCGGTGCCAACCAAAATGAGATCAGGATTAGGAGTTGCACTGATCGTTTCAGCTCCAAAACGCACGGCATCTCCATCTGTTGTCATTGGCAATGATTGACGACTGAGCACGAGCGCTGTTGGACCGTCGTACGTGAGCGCACATTCCCAAGCAACTTTGGTTTCATTTGAGTCGGCAGGACGAATTACTTGCAGACCTGGAATCACTCGCAGACTTGCAAGATGCTCAATCGGTTGATGAGTTGGTCCATCTTCGCCAACACCGACCGAGTCATGAGTGAATACGAAGATGACGCGAGCTTTGCTGAGTGCTGCAAGTCGTATTGCCGGACGCATGTAGTCGGCGAAGACGAAGAATGTTCCGCCGACTGGAACGGTCCCGCCGTGGAGCGCCATTCCAACCATTGCTGCACCCATCGCATGCTCGCGGATACCGAAGTACACCTGTTGACCAGTTGGAAGCTGTTTGGACTGTGCGCCAACTGACTTCACTTTCACACCAGTGTTTCCCGTGAGATCTGCTGAGCCAATCAACAATCCTGGGAGCACAGAAGCGCTGGCTTCAATGCACTGTTGAATTGCTTGCCTTGTTGCCAAAGTTGAATCAGCAGCAAATGTTGGCATTGAACTGGAGATCGCTTCACCGCTGGGCTCAACCCAACACTGTTCGAAACCATGTTTGCCTTCTGCGTGAGCGATAGCGGTGTCGTAAGCGCCGAGCAATGCTGAACCCCTGTTCAACGCATGCGCACGATACTGAGACACCACTTCAGATGGTGCCCAAAATGGCTCGTCTGGAATTCCCATCACTGCTTTTGTCTTCGATACATGCTCTGCATTGAAGGGATTGCCGTGTGCTTCATGAACATCAGTGAAATCCGGGGATGGATAGCCAATGTGAGTTTTCAAAATGCACAGCGTCGGCTGGCCCGCGTGGCTGCGTGCATTGTTGAGCATCTTTTCTAGGGCGTCGAGATCTTCTCCGATTTCACCTGCGTGAATGACATTCCAGCCGTAACTAGAGAAACGTTTTGCAACGTCGTCTGAGCAGGTGAGCGTGGTACTTCCGTCGATGGTGATTCCGTTGTCATCAAAAATGCACACCAAACGATCTAAGCCAAGATGTCCAGCCAATGAGGCTGCCTCGTGGCTTACGCCTTCCATGAAACAACCATCGCCAGCAAGTACGTACGTGTGGTGGTCCATCACATCTGCGCCGAAGCGTTCGCGAAGATTTCTCTCAGCAATTGCCATGCCTACCGCGTTTGCAAAACCCTGACCTAACGGACCTGTAGTTACTTCAACACCATTTGTATGCCCAACCTCAGGGTGACCCGGCGTTTGTGAGTCCCATTGACGAAAAGCTTTGATGTCGTCAAGTTCTAAACCGTAACCATTGAGATACAACATGGCGTACTGCAAAATTGACGCATGTCCATTTGACAAGATAAATCGATCGCGATTTTTCCAGCCCGAATTCTGCGGAGCATGACGTAAAACTCTGCTGTAGAGAACATGGGCGAGAGGTGCCAGTGCCATTGCGGTGCCTTGATGGCCGCTCTTTGCATACAACGGTGCATCCATTGCCAAACCGCGGATGAGAGCAATTGCTTTGCCGTCTATTTCAGGAGATAACGATGCAGAAGAAGGCACGGCGAGACTGTAGTTCCGATTACGCAACCGGCGGAAGCAATGTGAGCGGAACTATCGACCACGGCCCAAGATCTACTCGGCAATGGGCAAATATTTGACCAAGTTCGTGAAGTTCGATCTCACCCCGAACTAGCCGATAAGTGAACTTGCCTGGTTCGACGGAAAATGGGCTGACGTTGCGGGCAAGCTGCTCAGAATCTTCTTCAATTCCTTTGCGAAACACCACCTCAAACACGCCATTACCTGCATGGCCAACTGGGCAGAAGA
>Ga0255081_1000020_pt1 | contig 35702 bp, 35 predicted proteins | sample Colum_Colum_RepA_FD_188456 | JGI IMG/M metagenome (GOLD analysis project Ga0255081, IMG submission 188456) | Freshwater microbial communities from Columbia River, Oregon, United States - Colum_Colum_RepA_8h | ecosystem: Environmental > Aquatic > Freshwater > River | place: USA: Oregon... | reverse complement strand
TTCGGGAGCGCACCCCAGCGGGGCGCGCCGACCTCGTCAGATTAGAGCGCGAGCACCCCCGATACTGAATTCCTCGAGTGGTTGGGTGGCGAATGTGGCCGATGTCTACCGGTCGTCCACCCGTCGGGTAGCGCCGGGTCGACGACACGCGCACTTGCGCACAAAGTTCGGCCGTCCCGATTCGGACGACGTCGCCCAGCGCGTGACAAGCGTCGGTCATCGCGACCCGAGTGAGTTGGGTCTCGTGAGACCTCAGACGACTAAGGTTTCCGCAGGTCTAGATACCTGCGCGGCGCCCGTAGCGTCGTGTCGTCCACCGATCACGAGCAGTCGTCCCTCGAGGGCAGGAAAGGGTTGAGCGGCCAACATGTTGGCGATCGACATTCTGAAATGGCCGGGGATGAACCAGGCGTTCCTGTTCTCCTTCGCGCTCACGATGATCCTGACGGGTCTCGTCTTCGTCTACGGCAAGCGTCGCCCGCTCGGCACGCCGGTGTCGTGGGGTGAGGCGATGGTCGGTTCGGTCTATGCGTTCTTCGTGATGTTCCTCGCGTATGGCGTGGTTCCCCACCAGTGGCTCGTTCACGTGCAGAACGAACTCGGCTGGCAGTCCGACAAGATGCTGAACGGACCCGGCGACATCTTCAAGTCGCAGGCCAAGGGCGGATCGTTCCCGTTCGACATCAACTACCTGCAGGTCGGCGACATCATCGTCACCGGTATCTACGGTTTCTTCCTCGGTCTTCAGATCTACATGTGGTCGTGGTGGCAGAAGCGCGGCAAGTCCGCTTCCACCGAACTCGAGCAGTCCACCTACGGCCGTCCGCTGGTGAAGAAGGTCTGACCCATGGCAAGGACTGACGCCAATCCGCCGATGATGCCGTTCACCGACCAGTACCAACTGGTCGAGGTGGACGCCGATTATCTGACGAAGGCCGTCAAGCCCAAGCAGTTCATTCACATCGACCAGACCGAGTGCATCATGTGCGAGGGCTGCGTCGACATCTGCCCGTGGAAGTGCATCCACATGGTGCAACCCGAGGCGATCGTCGAGGCCACCGGCACCGAGAAGCCCGGTCTCGACCCCAACGACAACGTGATCTTCATCATCGACGACGACGTGTGCACGCGTTGCGCACTCTGCGTCGATCGGTGCCCGACGGGCGTGATCATCCTCGGTAAGGCCGGCGCCGCGCTGGCCACCGGCGACACCCATGCCCGCACCAACAACCACGGCTACTCATACGGAATGCGTTTCTAGGAGACCCACACATGGCCAAGGTCATCGACAACCCCCGCCCGACCGCCAAGGAACGGCTCAACAAGACGGTCGAATCCGTTCAGGGCAGCCAAGCCTGGAACTCGATCTTCCGTCCCGGCTCGATCTTCCGCAAGGGATACACCGACAGCCCGCGTAACCGTTCGTACGTGATCATGAACTCGGTGCTGTACCACTTGCACCCGGTCAAGGTGAAGCGCCACGCGGTCAAGGTCAGTTACACGCTGTGCCTCGGCGGACTCAGCTTCTTCCTCTTCATTCTGCTCACCGTGACCGGCATCTTCCTGATGTTCTTCTACCGTCCGGAAGCCACGGCCGCGTGGAACGACATCAAGAGTCTGCAGACGTCAGTGGCGTTCGGTCTCTTGGTGCGAAACATGCATCGATGGGGCGCGCACCTGATGGTTCTCACGGTGTTCCTGCACATGGCACGCGTCTTCTATCACGGCGCCTACAAGCCGCCGCGCGAGTTCAACTGGGTGATCGGTGTCGTGTTGCTCACGCTCACCCTGCTGCTCTCGTTCACCGGCTACCTGCTCCCGTGGGACCAGCTCGCCATGTGGGCCGTCGCCGTGGGTACCAACATGATGGGTTACACGCCGGTGTTCGGATCACAAGTGAGATTCGTCTTGCTCGGCGGTGTGGAGATCGGATCCGAAACGCTCTTGCGTTGGTACGTGTTGCACGTACTCATGCTCCCGTTCGTGATCGTGATCTTCATGGCCATCCACTTCTGGCGTGTCCGCAAGGACGGCGGCATCTCGGGTCCGCTCTGACCGACTGCGAAAGGCTTCACCGAACATGACTGAGATTCCCGAACACCTCCTGAAGCGAGCCCAAGCCGCTCGCGACAAGGCAGCATCGTCCTCCGATGCGGCGGCTTCCGGTGCCGAACCGGCCGGCGACCCGCGCATCCCGGCACATCTGCTCGAGCGCAGTCGCGCCGCCAAGTCGAAGTCCGAAGGTGAAGGTGGCGCCGTCGCCGTGGCCGAGAAGGTCGCGGCTGTCGTCGCGGCGGGTGCAGCAACCGGTGGAGTTCCGGTCGGCGCCGGTCCCGGCGGTCACACGCAGCGTCTGCTCACCGTCGTCAAGTCCGGATCGATCCAGGACGTCAAGGCCACGCCGGTCGACAAGGTCCACACCTGGCCGCACTTGTTGGCCGTCGAGTTCGTGGCTGCCCTCGGTTGCACGGCGTTCCTCTTCTTCTTCTCGATCTTCGTGAACGCGCCGTTGCTGCAGTTGGCCAACCCCAACCAGACACCGAACCCGTCGAAGGCGCCGTGGTACTTCCTCGGTCTGCAGGAACTCCTCACGATGTTCCACCCGATGGTGGCCGGTGTGACGATTCCGGGTATCGCACTCTTCGCGTTGATCCTCGCTCCGTACATCGACAAGAACCCGTCGAACAAGCCCGAGGATCGCAAGTTCGCCACGTCGTTGATGACGGTGCATCTGATGTTCTGGGCCGTGCTCGTGATGATCGGTTCGTTCTTCCGCGGCCCCGGATTCAACTTCGTGTTCCCCTGGCGCGACGGCCTGTTCTTCGAGTTGTGAGGTACCCCACCACATGAGTTCAACAGCAACAATCGCCATCGTCATCGCAGCGATCGTCGTTCTGGCCGCGGTCGTCCTCGTGACCTCCGCACGGCGCACCGACGTCCGCGGTGCCGGTGCTCTCTCGCGCGAGACGATCAAGCGCGACAAGAGCACCGCCAAGAGCGCGTCGCCATCGGGTGCCGTGTACGAGAAGGCCGAGATGGCCGCTCGTTCCACTGCTCTCGAGAAGGCGCCCGAAACCGTTCCTTCGCCGTGGGTCGCGCCCGACGAGGAAGCAATCGGCGTGTCGCGTCGTCAGTTCTTCAACCGGGCCGCAGTGACCATGATGAGTGCGAGCATCGGCGCCTTCGGTGTGGCCGTGGTGGCGTTCCTCTGGCCGCGTGCCGGTGGTGGATTCGGTTCCAAAGTGAACGTCGGTCGTCTCGACGATCTCCTCGTTCAGATTCGTAGTGAGAAGGGTTTCGTATACAAGCCCGAAGCCCGCACTTGGCTCACCGCGTATCCGGCGGAAGCGCTCCCCAAAGCGCGTTCTTCTTACGGTGGTCAGCCGTCGGTTCTCGCCGGCATGGAAGCGGGTCTTGTCGCTCTGTACCAGAAGTGCCCGCACCTCGGTTGCCGAGTTCCCGAGTGCAAGAGCTCGCAGTGGTTCGAGTGCCCGTGCCACGGTTCGCAGTACAACCGTGTCGGTGAGAAGAAGGCCGGCCCGGCACCGCGCGGTATGGACCGCTTCGGATTGTCGGTGAGTAACGGCAACGTGATCGTCGATACCGGAGCCGTGTTCAACGGTCCGGCCATCGGAATCAACACCACCGGCCAGGAAGCCGAAGGTCCGCACTGCATCACCGGTGGAGGAGCACACTGATCATGGTCGCCTTAGCAACCACCACCATCGCGATTCTCATCGCCATCGCCGTCGTTCTCGGCTGGCTCGTGTACGCCGTCTTCAACTGGTCGGCCGGTCGCGCCGAGATCGGTTCGGAGATCGAACTCGCCGCCAACCGCAAGCCTTATTACGACGACGAAGAACTCGAGGGCAAGCGCTTGGAGCGCGTGCAGTTCCTCGGAGTGATCTTGCTGGCCACCGTCACCATCGGTCTTCCGGTGTACTGGCTCTTCGAGCCGGGCCGACAGGCCGATGCTGAAGAGGGATTCCAGAATCGCTTCGCCAGTTGGGGTTCGCAGTTGTTCGACGTCACCGCCAACGGTGGCTTCAACTGCGCCGGTTGCCACGGCGGTATGAAGGCCACCGGTGGTGCGGCCGCTTACACGGTGACCGACAGCAAGACCGGTGAGGTCAAGGCCGTCACCTGGAAGGCCCCGGCCCTCAACACGGTCTTCTACCGATTCAGCGAAGACGAAGTTCGTTTCATCCTCGAGTACGGCCGGCCGTTCTCTCCCATGTCGCCCTGGGGCGTGAAGGGCGGTGGGCCGATGAACGATCAGCAGATCAACAACCTCATCGCGTACCTGAAGAGCATTCAGGTCCCGCGCGAGGACTGCATCGTCGCCGATGCCGATCCGCGTAATTGCGAAGGCGGACACCTCCCCGTGGCCGAACAGGACAAGATCCAGGCGGCCGCCGAAAAGGCGGTGGAGGAAGGCACGTACTCGTCGATCGGTGAAGCGTTGTTCAACCTCGAGATCGGTGCCGGCGCCTACAGCTGCGCGCGTTGCCACACCCCGGGATGGAGTTGGGGTGAACCGGGTCAGACCGGTTCGGGTGCCTTCGGCTGGAACCTCACCGGCGGTGCGACCAACTCGCACTTCGCCACCGAGAAGGAAATGGTCGACTTCATCAAGGCCGGTTCGGTGTACGGAGCGAAGTACGGCGTGCAGGGTCAGGGCAGTGGACGTATGCCCGGATTCGGCAGCCTGCTGACCGAAGAACAGATCCAGGCGGTCGTCAACTACGTGAGGAACGAACTGTGAGCGCGCTTCTGAGTATCGGCTGGGAGCCCGAGCTCCGCGGTGTCCTCACCGTCATCATCGGCACGGTTGCGCTGTGCGGAAGCGTGTACCTGCTGCTCGCGACAAACATGGGCATCCGACTCGGACTTCTCGTGGCGTTGGCCGGACTCTTCGGCTGGATGGCGTCGATGGGCGCGATCTGGTGGAGTTACGGCATCGGCCTGAAGGGCAACGAGCCGTCGTGGAAACCGGCCGAGCCGTTCACCATCGTGCGCGAAGGGCCTCGTCTGCTCGACGCCGAAGTTCTCGACTCTCCGGTCACGATCGACGAAGGTGCGTCGTACACCGACGTCGCCGTGGCCACGCAGGAAGCTCTCGTCGATCAGGGGTGGGTCAAACTCCCGGACGACGATCGCGGACGCGGTCAGGCCATTGCTGCCGCCGACGAGATCATTCAGGTGGAAGCCGAACTCTTCGCGGCCGGCGAGTACCAGGCCACCTCGGTGTACCTGAAGGGTGGCGAGCGTTACCCGAAGATCGGCGACAAGGTCGACTTCCTCGCGTTCTTCCACAAGCCGCGTTACGCCGTGGTCGAAATCGCGTCGCTCATACCGCAACGCTCCGAACCCGGTCGCGCGCCCGCTCGCCCGGTGATCGACGAATCACAACCACATCAATACGTGGTGATGATCCGCGATCTCGGCACCAAGCGTCAGCCGGCGGCATTCATCACGATCGGTTCGACGATCATCTTCCTGCTCTGCTGCTGGATGCTGCATCGTCGCGACAAGATCTTCGCCCGCCACACCGGCGCCGTCGTTCCGGCGAAGGTCTGAGCCATGGGCCAGTACCTACCGGTCATCGCCCTCCTGATCGTGGGTGTTCTCTTCGGAGCGCTCAGTTTCGTGGCATCCCGGTTGCTGGCCCCCCGTCGTCCTTCGGTCGCCAAGGAGGCTCCGTACGAGTGCGGCATCGTGCCGAGTCGTGAGCCACCCGAACGTTTCCCGGTGAGCTTCTACATCGTGGCGATGTTGTTCATCATGTTCGACATCGAAATCATCTTCATCTACCCCTACGCGGTGAGCCGCGGTGAGCTGGGTGCGTTCGCGTTCTGGGAGATGCTGGCCTTCAGCGTCGTGTTCTTCCTCACGTTCGTGTACGTGATCGCGCGCGGCGCCCTCGATTGGGGCCCGATCGCCAAGGCGCGTCGACTCGTCGACGGCGTCTCGTCCGAACGCACGACCAGCACCACCATCAGACGAGTCGGCCTCGAGGGCCGCGTCGACGGCGATCAGGCCGCCTGAACCAACGGAGGATCGACATCATGAGTTTGGTTCGCAACGTGCTCGACGATGGCCTCGGTGGTCTCGATCACAACTTCGTCACTGGCAAACTCGAAGACCTCGTCAAGTGGGCCCGTAGCCGTTCGAGTTGGGGCGCGACCTTCGGTCTCGCGTGCTGCGCGATCGAGATGATGGGTTCGGGTGGCGCGCACTACGACCTCGCCCGCTTCGGTATGGAGGTGTGGCGCGCTTCGCCGCGTCAGGCCGACATCATGGTGGTGGCCGGTCGGGTGAGTCAGAAGATGGCTCCGGTCTTGCGTCAGGTCTACGACCAGATGATGGAACCCAAGTGGGTCATCTCCATGGGCGTGTGCGCGTCGAGCGGCGGCATGTTCAACAACTACGCGATCATCCAAGGTGTCGACCAGATCGTTCCGGTCGATGTCTACGCGCCCGGGTGTCCGCCGACGCCCGAGACGTTGATCCACGCGATCGAGACCCTGCATCAGAAGATCGAGGACGGCGAGATCATGCGTCGTCGGGCGGCCAGTGGTGCCGGGGCCAATCTGCACATCGCCGAGATCCCCGCCCAGCAGTCGCCGATCCCGGTGTCGTTGACGGCGGCCCGCTCGGGGGCCATGGCATGAGCGAGGTCGAACAAGTCGAGTTGCTGCACGGTGCTCCGGTGAGCGACTCGCGCGGTCAGCGCGTGGTTCATCCGAGTCGCGAGCAATACATCGCCGTGTTGAAGAAGCTGATCGACGAGGGCTACGTGATGTGCAGCGACCTCACCGCGGTCGACTACCTCACGCACCCCGGACGAACATTGCCGGCTGGCTTGGCGGCCGAGCGTTTCGAACTCGTGCTCAATCTCACCTCCATCACCACGCGCGACCGCATCCGAGTGCGCGTGCAGATCCCCGAGGGCGACGCCGTCGTCGCGTCGGCCTTCGATCTCTGGCCCGGTACCGAGGCCATGGAGCGCGAGGTGTTCGACATGTACGGCATCCGCTTCGACGGTCACCCCGATCTGACCCGCATCCTCATGCCCGAGGACTGGGACGGTCATCCGCTCCGCAAGGACTACGAGATCGGCCGTATCCCGGTGCAGTTCAAGGGAGCACACTCGTGACCGCGGTGGAGAACGTTCGCCAGACGAACGAGGGCGGCCAGGAAATGCGCTCGCGTAGCGAGATCGGCGCCAAGGAACTTCTGCGCGAAGTCGGATCGGTGCTCCGCATGAGTGAGGCCGAGGCGGCCAAGCTCGGTCAGATTCCGGTCGATCCCGACGAAGACCAGACGATGATCATCAACATGGGTCCGCAGCACCCGAGTACTCACGGTGTGTTGCGCCTCATGCTCGAGTTGCAGGGAGAAACGGTTCTCCGATGCAAACCCATCATCGGTTATCTGCACACCGGCATGGAGAAGACCGGTGAAGACCTGACGTTCCTCCAAGGCGGCACCAACGTCACGCGCATGGACTACCTCAGTCCGCTGAACAACGAACTCGTCTTCTCGATGGCCACCGAGAAACTCCTCGGCATCGAGAACGACATCCCCGAGCGCGCGGTCTGGATGCGCATGCTCCTGTCGGAACTCAACCGCATGAGCAGCCACCTGCTGTTCCTCGCGACCAACGGTATGGACATCGGCGCGGTGTCGATGATGCTGTACGGATGGCGCGAGCGTGAGGAAGTTCTGCGTTTCTTCCAGAAGGTCACCGGACTGCGGATGAACCACAACTTCATCCGTCCCGGTGGACTCGCCGCTGACCTGCCGCCGGGCTGGCGCGACGACGTCCTCGCGATCCTCGAGATGCTCCCGAGTCGACTCGAGGAATACGACGTCCTCATGACCAACCAGCCGATCTGGCGCGAGCGTCTGCAGGGTGTGGGTGTGATCACGGCCGACGAAGCGTTGGCCCTCGGAACGAGTGGCCCGATCCTTCGTTCCACCGGAGTCGCCTGGGACCTTCGTCGTGATCAGCCGTATCTCCGCTACGACGACGTCGAGTTCGACGTGATCGTCGGCTCGTACGGCGACGCCTTCGATCGCTACGCGATCCGCCTGGACGAGATCCGCGAGTCGATGAAGATCGTCCGGCAGATCCTCGACCGCATGCCGTCGGGTGACTACCGCATCCAGAACAAGAAGGTCACGCCGCCGCCGCGCGCCCGTATCGACGAATCGATGGAGGCACTCATCCACCACTTCAAGATCTTCACCGAGGGATTCAGGGTCCCCGAGGGCGAGGTCTACGTGGGTATCGAGAGTCCGCGTGGTGAGATCGGTTGCTACATCGTGAGCGACGGCGGCCCGAAGCCCTACCGAATCCACATGCGCGCACCGAGCTTCGTCAACATCCAGGCCTTGCCGCACATGATGCGGGGCGGTCTCGTGGCCGACGCCGTCGCCGTGATCTCGTCGGTCGACCCGGTGCTGGGGGAGGTCGATCGCTGATGGCTCGTTTGTCCGAAGAGAACGTGCGTCTGGCCAAGGACATCATCGCGCGCTACCCGCGTTCGCGCTCGGCCACCATTCCGCTGTTGCACCTCGCCCAGGAACAGGACGGCTACGTCACCAACGAAGCCATGGTCCACATCGGTGAACTCGTGGGCGCGACATCGGCCGAGGTTCTCGGAACCGCTTCGTTCTACGAGATGTTCAAGTTCGAGCCGGTCGGTCGTTACCTCATCAACATCTGCGGAACGATGTCGTGTGCGCTCATGGGCGCCGAAGACCTCATGCATCACGCCGAGGAACGACTCGGTGTGAAACTCGGTGGCACCACCCCTGATGGCAACTTCACCCTCGAACGCGCCGAGTGCCAGGCCGCGTGCACCGAAGCCCCGTGTCTGCAGGTGAACTATCGCTACCGATTCCGCGTCACGAACGACGAATTCGATCGACTCGTCGACGATCTCGCGGCTGGTCGTCTCGACGCGGAGATCCCGCCGCACGGAACCGTGGCGCGGGTCCGTCAGCGCGCGGCCGCCGATCGCGTGGTCGGTGCGGTGGCTCCCGAACTCGTGACCGAATCGCCGGTATGGCTCGACGGGAAGGCGGCGCTGTGACCGCGCAAGGAACCTACGCCCACGCGCCCGGCTTCATCGCCGGCGATCGACCCAAGATCGTCACGTCGCGTTTCGAGTACGCCGACTCGCACACGCTCGAGCGTTATCTCGCCACCGACGGTTACGCTGGTCTGCGTCGCGCGCTGGCGCGTCCGGCCGCGGAGATCCACGACGAAGTCAAGAACGCCACGGTCCTCGGACGCGGTGGAGCGGGTTTCCCCGCCGGCACCAAGTGGGGACTCACCCCGCAGGGTGTGTGGCCGCGTTACCTCGTGGTCAACGGTGACGAGAGCGAACCCGGCACCTACAAGGACCGTCTGCTCATGGAGCGCGATCCGCATCAGCTCATCGAAGGATGTCTGATCGCGTGTTACGCGGCCGGACTCTCGCAGTGCTTCCTCTACATCCGCGGTGAGATGGCGCTGGCCCAGGAACGGGTGGCGGCGGCGATCAACGAGGCGTACGCGGCCGGCTACATCGGCAAGAACGTTCTCGGCAGTCGTTTCTCCCTCGACATCGTTCTTCATTGGGGTGCGGGCGCCTACGTGGTGGGTGAGGAGACCGCGCTCATCGAGAGCCTCGAAGGCAATCGCGGCATGCCGCGACTCAAGCCGCCGTACTTCCCGGCCGCCATCGGCCTCTACGGTCAGCCAACGATCGTCAACAACGTCGAAACCCTCGCCAACCTGCCGTGGCTCATGCGTCATGGCGCCGAGGCCTACACCGCGATCGGCACCAAGACGTCGCCCGGTACGCGCATGGTCGCGGTGTCGGGTCACGTGAAGCGGCCGGGTGTGTACGAGATCATCAACGGCACGACGACGTTCCGCGATCTCATCTACGGCGACGATTTCTGCGGTGGCATCCGCGACGGCCACGAACTCAAGGCCTTCGTGCCCGGTGGTGGTTCGGCGCCGTGGTTCACCCCCGAACAACTCGACCTGCCCTTCGAGGCCAGCCAGATCGGACCCGCCGGTTCGATGCTCGGTTCGGGCGCCATCATGGTGATGGACCACACGACCGACATCCCGAAGGCCGCGCTCACGCTCACCCGTTTTTATGCGCACGAGTCGTGCGGCAAGTGCACTCCTTGCCGTGAAGGCGGCACCTGGCTGGAGCGAATCCTGAGTCGCATCGTCGACGGTGAGGGAACCGACGCCGATCTCGCGCAGATCGTCGAAGTCGGTGAATCGATCTGCCCCGGGGCGTTCCCGCACGCGTCGAGCAGCAAGCTCGGCCTCTCGTCCACGCCGTTCCCGTACAAGATGAACACCATCTGCTTCGTCGGACCGTCGGCGTACGCGCCCGTGCATTCGGCACTCACGTTGTTCCGTGAAGAGTTCGAGGCACGGGTCACCAAACGCAATCGAATTCCCGTCACCAGTTCTGGAGCCGCCTCGTGAGCACCACCGAGATCCCCGCGACCGAAGGCGGAGCACCCGAAGTCGATCCGAACGCCGTCTCGATCACGATCAACGGTCGGACGGTCGCGGCGCGCAAGGGCGAACTCATCATCGCCGCCGCCGACCGCAGCGGTGACTACATCCCGCGCTTCTGCTACCACCCGCGCATGAGTCCGGTCGGTATGTGCCGGCAGTGCTTGGTCGAGGTCGAAGGACCCCGCGGTCCGATGATGGTCGTGTCGTGCATGACGCCGGTGGCCGAAGGGCAGATCGTTCGTACCGACACCCCGCAGGTGAAGCGGGCGCACGAAGGAATCGTCGAACTCCTTCTGGCCAACCATCCCCTCGATTGCCCCGTGTGCGACAAGGGTGGCGAATGCCCGCTGCAGGATCAAGCCTTCAGCCATGGCCCCGGTGAGAGTCGATTCATCGAGGAGAAGCGGCACTACGAGAAGCCGATCGCCATCAGCGATCTGGTTTTGCTCGACCGTGAGCGTTGCATCCTGTGCGATCGCTGCACCCGTTTCGCCGACGAGGTCGCCGGTGACGCGCTGATCCATTTCACGTCGCGCGGTAACAACACTCAGGTTCTCACCTTCCCGGACGAACCTTTCAGCAGTTACTTCTCGGGTAACACGGTCCAGATCTGCCCGGTCGGAGCGCTGACCGCCAAGCCCTATCGCTTCAAGGCCCGGCCGTGGGACCTCGACAAGACCGAGAGCACCTGCACCACGTGTTCGGTCGGTTGCCGGATCACCCTCGAATCGAGTCGCGACCAATTGCTCCGTCACCAAGGCGTCGACAGCGATCCCGTCAACTGGGGTTGGCTCTGCGACAAGGGGCGCTTCAACTTCGAGGCTGTCGGTTCGCCCGATCGTCTGGAGAACCCGCTCGTGGCGGTCGACGGTCGACTCACCGAAACGTCGTGGAGCGTCGCCTTGCGCGCGGCCGCCGATGCACTCGCCGCCGCGGTACGTGACGGCGGCGCGTCGAGTGTCGCGGTCATCGGTGGCGCCCGTGGTTCCAACGAAGACGCCTATGCATGGTCGCGTCTCGCCAAGGCCCTCGGCTCATCGAATGTCGACGCGCAACTCGGCGACGGTCTGCCCACCGCGGTGTTCGGCTATCGACAGGCCACGATCGACGAGGCCGCCAACGCCGGAACGGTCATCCTCCTCGGCCCCGATCTGAAAGAAGAACTGCCGGTTCTCCATCTCCGACTGCGTGACGCGTCGCAGAAGCGTCGGAGTCGGATCATCGAATTCACGCCCAAGGCGTCGGGACTCTCGAACGAAGCCTGGAAGTCGGTGAACTTCGAACCCGGTCAGCAGATCACCGCCGTGCGTTCGACTCTCACCGAGACTTCGGTCGTCTCACAACTCAACAAGGGTTCCGTCGTCGTCGTGGTGGGGCGCGCCAATCTCGCCGAGTCGGCCGAACTCACCATGGCCGCCTTGGCGGCGATCATGGAACTCGTGCCGCAAGCCGGTGTCCTGCCGGTGTTGCGTCGGGGCAACGTTCGCGGCGCCCTGGCCGCCGGACTCGGTGCCGGTGACACGTTGTCGATTCTCGAGCAGGCCGTAGCCGGACGCGTCAATTGTCTGGTGCTCGTGGGTGCCGATCCGTTGTCGGATGTTCCGGATGCCGATCTCGCTCGACGCGCGCTGGCCGCCGTCCCGCACGTGATCAGCGTCGACACCAACCGTCACTCGTCGAACGATGGTGCCGACGTGATCCTTCCGGCCGCTGCCTTCGGCGAGAAGGACGGAACCACGACCAACGTCGAGGGCCGCGTCACCCAACTCGGTCGTAAGGTCACGGCGCGCGGGACGTCACGCCCCGACTGGATGATCGCCGTCGAACTCGCCGATTTACTCGGCATCGATCTCGGTGCCGGCTCGATTCGGGAAGTGCACGATCAGATGGTCGTGACCCAGCCGGCTTTCAACAACATCGATCGGCGTCGACTGGCCGCCGATCCCGATGGTGTGGTCATGGCCCAGGTCGGTAGCGCTCCCATCGCGCCGCCCACCCCGTCGGTTCCCGAGCGCCCCGGTTTCGGTTTCCGCCTCGTGGTGAGTCGCAAGTTGTACGACGCCGGACACAACGTGGCCAACTCGCCATCGCTCGTTTCACTCGCACCGGGTGCGGCTCTTCACGTTCATTCGCTCGATCTCGGTCGGGTCGGTGTGGTCGAGGGAGCACGGGTCAAGGTGTCGGGCGCGCGTACGTCGGTGATCATGACCATCGTCGCCGACGATTCCGTGGTGCGGGGCACCGCGTGGGTTCCGTGGAATCAGCCCGGTGGCAACGTGGGTGAGCTCATCGACGCCACCGCCCTCGTCAACGACGTCCGAGTGGAGAGCATCTGATGAACACCGCTCTTCTCTCGATCGATCCCGTGGCCGACGGTGACCTCCTCTGGACTCCACTCCTGATCATCATCCTGAAGGTCGTGGCGATCTTCGCCATCGGCCTGATCGTCACGATGTTCATGGTGTGGTTCGAGCGCAAGGCCATCGCCGGCCTGCAGAACCGCATCGGTCCCAACAAGGCCGGTCCGTGGGGACTCCTGCAGACACTCGCCGACGGCATCAAGTTGTTCTTCAAGGAAGACCTCATTCCCGATCGCGCCGATCGGTTCGTGTTCAAACTCGCGCCGTATCTCGCGTTCGTTCCGGCGTTCCTCGTCTGGTCCGTGATCCCGCTCGGCGGTGATTTCTCGAACGGCAAGGACGGTCTCGTCTCGTGGTTCGGCCACACCACTCGCGTGCAGTTGGCCGATCCGCCCGTGGGCATCCTGCTCTTCATGGCGCTGTCGTCGGTCGCGGTCTACGGCATCATGCTCGCCGGCTGGTCGAGTGGATCGAAGTACCCGCTGCTCGGTTCGGTGCGCGCGTCGGCCCAGATGGTGTCGTACGAAGCGGCGCTCGGTCTGAGCATCGCGACGGTTCTCCTGCTCGCTGGCACCCTGTCGACGAGTGGCATCGTGGCCAATCAGGACGGCTTCGCCAATTGGCACGTGGTCTCGACGGGCGTCGTTCCGTTCGTGATCTTCCTGCTGGCCGCGACGGCTGAGATGAACCGCCCACCCTTCGACCTCGTGGAAGCCGAACAAGAACTCGTCGGTGGATTCAACACCGAGTACTCGAGTATTCGATTCGGCTTGTTCTTCCTCGCCGAATTCATGAACACCGTGACCATGAGCGGCATCATCGTGACGCTCTTCTGGGGCGGACCGCAGGGATTGTTCGACATCCCGGTCATTCCGGGCGCGATCGAGGGAACGATCTGGTTCATCGCCAAGGTCCTGGTGTTCCTCTACGTCTACGTGTGGTTCCGGGCCACCTTGCCCCGCTATCGCTACGACCAACTCATGGACCTCGGCTGGAAGATCCTCATCCCGGCGTCGCTCGGCTGGTTCATGCTCATGGCCGTTCTTCGCCTGGCTCGCGACGAGGACTGGAACCGGGGCGTCGTCGCCGTAGCCGCTGCGGTGGTGATCGTGCTCTGCGCGGTCCTGATCTCGGTGGCCATGAAGGTCAGCCGCGCCAATCGCGCGCGAGAGGGGGCGATGTTCTGATGGGTTACCTCGGTGGATTCCTCGTGACACTCCGGCAGGTTGGCAAGCGCAATCGGGTGACGCGTCAGTACTCGGGTGGTCGGGAGATCAAGAAGGGCAAGCCCCTACGCGACGAGAAGGCCGACAAGCCCGATCGCCTGCACGGACGGCACGTCCTCAATCGCTACGAAGACGGCATGGAGAAGTGCATCGGATGCGAGTTGTGCGCGGGTGTGTGCCCGGCCAAGTGCATCTACGTGCGCGGCGCCGACAACGATCCCGAGAACCCCACCTCACCGGGTGAGCGCTTCGGCTTCGTGTACGAGATCAACTACCTCCGCTGCATCCACTGCGATCTCTGCGTGGAAGCGTGCCCGACCGAGGCGATCACCGAGACCAAGCTCTTCGAGTTCTCGTTCACCAACCGTCGCGACGCGATCTACACCAAGTCCGAACTCGTGGTGGGTGACGACGGCAAACCCCAGCAGATGCCCTGGGAGGACTGGCGCGAAGGCGAAGACCTCATGACATCGGGTTGGGTGCGGGCCACCGCGCCTTCGGGTGATGCGACCTTCGAAGGAGTGGTCGGTTGGAGTGGCGAACTCGGTTACGGCGTTCGCGCCCCCGAGCCCGCTCAGGCTGATCGTGATCGGGGTAACCACAAGTCTCATCACGAGAAGGGCGGGCACTGATGGAGCTCGTCGTCTTCGTTCTGGCCGCGGCCATGGTTCTCGTGGGCGCGCTCGGTGTGATCCTGCGGAGCAATCCAGTGCACGCCGCGCTCAGTCTCGTGCTCACACTCTTCGGCATCGCCGTCATGTTCGTGGCGCAGGAGGCGCACTTCCTCGCCGCCGTGCAGGTGATCGTGTACGCGGGCGCGATCGTGGTGCTCTTCCTGTTCGTGATCATGCTTCTCGGCGTCGATCGCTCCGAAGACATCCGCATCGAGCCGTTCAAGGTGCAGCGTCCACTGGCCGCGATCGTCGGTCTCGGCGTGATCGGACTCGTCGCCGCCTCGATCGTCGCGTCGCGCGACGCGATCGGTGGTGGTAGCGGCTCACTCGACACGCCGACCTCCACCGGCAACGGCGACTCCAACATCCGCCAGATCGCCGAGAGCGTGTTCGGTGATTACGTCGTGGCCTTCGAAGTCACGTCGATCCTCCTGGTGGTCGCCGTGGTCGGAACCGTCATGCTCACCCGCCGGGTGAAGAGCGGGAAGGACAAGTCGTGAGTCTTCTCGCCACCGCCAGCCCCACGTCCACCTGGTATCTGCTCCTCGCCGCCGTCCTCTTCGGTATCGGCGCGGTGGGAGTTCTCGTTCGCCGCAATCCACTCGTGATGTTCATGTGCATCGAACTCATGTTGAACGCCGTCAACCTCTCGTTCGTCGCCCTGGCCAAGCGGCTCGGCGACATCGGTGGTCAGACGACCGTGTTCTTCGTGATGGTCGTGGCCGCGGCCGAGGTCGTGGTCGGACTGGGCATCATCGTTTCCATCATGCGCAAGCGCCCCGGCGCGACCGCCGACGACATCACGGCTCTGAAGGGCTGACCCATGCTCGATGTGATCTGGCTCGTTCCCGCCCTGCCGCTCGCCGGCTTCCTCCTGATCCTCTTGTTCGGTCGCCGACTCGGTGAGCCGAAGTCCGGCATCCTCGCGGCGTCGATGGTGGGTGGCGCCTTCCTCGTCACCGTCGGCGCGTTCTTCGATCTGCTCTCGAAGTCCACGGAAGAACGCCACCATGTGGAGACGGTGTTCTCGTGGATGCCGATCGGTTCGTTGAAGGTCGACCTCGCGTTCCTCGCCGACCCGTTGAGCATCACTATGGCGCTCTTCGTGACCGGCATCGGCACGCTCATCCACCTGTACGCCATCGGTTACATGCACGGCGACCCGAAGTTCTCGAAGTTCTTCCTTTATCTGAACCTCTTCGTCTTCTCGATGCTCATGTTGGTGCTGGGCGAGAACCTCCTCGTGACGTTCCTCGGTTGGGAGGGCGTCGGCACCTGCTCGTACTTCCTGATCTCGTTCTGGCACACGCGCGAGAGCGCGGCCACCGCCGGTAAGAAGGCCTTCGTCACCAACCGCGTCGGTGACTGGGGCGTCATGATGGGCATGTTCCTCGCCTTCGGTGCGGCTGGCACTCTCAGTTACGAGGGCATCAATCACGCGGCCGAGTCGGGCGCGATCTCGGGTGTCACGGCGACGGCCATCGCGCTCATGCTCTTCGTGGGTGCATGCGGCAAGAGCGCGCAGCTTCCGCTCTACGTATGGCTACCCGACGCCATGGAAGGTCCGACCCCGGTGTCGGCGCTCATCCACGCGGCCACCATGGTCACCGCCGGCGTGTTCCTCATGACCCGTGTCAACCCGGTCCTCGCGGTCGCCTACGACTGGGCACCCACGATCATCGCCATCGTCGGCGTGGCCACGGCACTCTTCGCGGCCACCATCGCCGTCGCCCAGAACGACATCAAGAAGGTGTTGGCTTACTCGACGGTCAGCCAACTCGGCTTCATGTTCCTGGCCGTCGGCTCGGGCGCGTACATCGCGGCCATCTTCCACATGGTCACCCACGCCTTCTTCAAGGCGTTGTTGTTCCTCGGCTCGGGTTCGGTCATCCACGGCATGCACCACGAACAGGACATGCGCAAGATGGGCGCTCTGCGCGTGCTCATGCCGATCACCGCGTTCACGTTCATCATCGGCTGGCTCGCCATCGCCGGTGTGCCGCCGTTCGCCGGTTTCTGGAGCAAGGACGAAATCCTGCTGTACGCCTTCGCCAAGAGCCCGATTCTGTACGCGGTCGGAATGCTCACCGCTCTTCTCACGGCGTACTACATGACCCGTCAGGTGATCATGGTCTTCTTTGGTGAAGCGCGTTGGAACGACCACAGTGAAGAACACGGCGCCCACGGCGACTTCAAGCCGCACGAGAGCCCGGCGATCATGCTCCTGCCGCTCGTGGTGTTGGCCGGACTTTCCGTGGTGGGTGGCGCATTGCAGTTGCCGTTCACCAAGGATCTTCACTTCCTCGAGAAGTGGCTCGAGCCCGTGGTCGAGTTCGGCGAGGCCGACATCCACGAGTCGTGGGCCTACCAGAACAAGTACGTCCTTCTCGGGGTCGCGGTGATCGTGGCGCTCGCCGGCATCGCTGCTTCGATCGCGGTGTACGCCAAGAAGAAGCTCCCGGCCGTGGAGCCCGCGTTGCTCGCCAACGGTTGGCAGTACGACTCGTCGATCGCCCGCTTCATGGGTGGCCCCGGTCGTCGGGCGTTCGAAGGTGTCGCCTGGGCCGATCGCACGATCGTCGATGGCGCGGTGAACGGCGTCGGCCAGGTCGTCGGTGCCACGGGTCAGATCGCGCGTCGGGCCCAGACCGGCGCGGTTCGTGCTTACGCCGCGGCGATCGGACTCGCCGTGGTCGGCTTGCTCGTGTGGTTCTTCCTTCGTGGGGTGGTTCTCTGATGTCGATACTCGCTTCCGGAACCCACGGCGGACTCGCGTTCCCGGTCCTCACCGCACTCGTGCTCGTGCCGCTCATCGGCGCGGTCCTCACCGCGGTGTCGTCGAACCGCCGTCCCGAATACACCAAACTCATCGCCCTCGTCTCGTCGGTGATCACCGGCGGCTTCGGACTCTGGATGCTCGCGTCGTTCGAAACGGGTGACGCCGGATTCCAATTCGTCTCCAAGCACCAGTGGATCGAGTCGTGGGGTATCGGCTGGCACCTCGGAGTCGACGGCATCTCGCTCTTCCTCGTCGTACTCACAGGAGTGTTGTTCCCGCTCGTGATCATCGGTTGCGATCCGCACCACGACGAGAAGCCGTATCTGGCGTGGTTGCTTCTACTCGAAGCCGGAGTGATGGGCTCGTTCCTGAGCCTCGACCTCGTTCTCTTCTTCCTCTTCTTTGAGATCGTCCTCGTGCCGATGTACTTCCTCATCGGTGGTTGGGGATACGACCAGCGCATCTACGCGGCCACCAAGTTCTTCCTCTACACGATGGTCGGTTCGGCGCTCATGCTCGTGGGCATCGTCACCACCGCGTTGCTGGCGCGCAACGACATAGGCCGCCTCACCTTCGACCTCGTCGAAATCGCCGAGCAGGGCAATTTCGCGGCCTCCACCGGTCGATGGTTGTTCTTCGCGTTCGCCATCGCCTTTGCCGTGAAGGTCCCGCTCTTCCCGTTGCACACGTGGTTGCCCGATGCTCACACGCAAGCACCCACCGCCGGTTCGGTCATCCTCGCGGGAGTGTTGCTCAAACTCGGCACCTACGGTCTGTTGCGCTTCGGTGTGTATCTGTTCCCGGAGGCGGCGGTCTGGAGCCGGAGTCTGTTCCTGACGCTCGCCGTGATCGGCATCATCTGGGGGGCCATCGCCGCCACGATGCAGACCGACCTGAAGCGACTCGTCGCGTATTCATCGGTCGCTCACCTCGGCTTCATCGTGCTGGGCACGTTCGCCTTCACCCGTGAGGCGATCGGTGGTGGTGTGATGCAGATGATCAACCACGGTGTGTCCACCGGTGCGTTGTTCCTCCTCGTCGGCATGATCTACGAACGCCGGCACACACGTCAGATCGCCGAACTGCGTGGTTTGCAGAAGGTTGCGCCGATCTTCGCCGCCGCCTTCACCGTCGTCATGCTCTCGAGCATCGGTGTTCCGGGTCTGAACGGTTTCGTGGGCGAGTTCCTCGTGCTCATCGGTTCGTTCTCGACGGCCCGTTGGTGGGTCGTGATCGGTGCGACCGGCGTGATCCTGGCCGCGCTCTATCTGCTGTGGGCATACCAACGTGTGTTCCACGGCGAGCCCGACGAGGCGAATTCGACGTTCCGCGAACTTCGTCTGCGCGAGGGGATGGTCCTTCTTCCGTTCATCGGACTCATCGTCTTCTGCGGCGTGTATCCCAAGCCCATGCTCGATCGAATCGACCCGAGTGTGAAGTCGTTGCTCGAACGGGTCGAGGAGAAGTCAGGTTTCGTGGCCCCCGACATGGTCCACGTCGAGACCCATGAGGGTGAGGGCTGATGTCGACCGTCGAATACCCCTCGATCGACTGGCTGGCGATCACGCCGCTGATCATCCTCCTCGGAGGCATGCTCGTCACCCTGGTGGTGGCCGCGCTCACGCCCGTGTGGCGACGCGGAACCTACGCCCTGGCCACCGCAGTTCTCGTCGTCCCGACCGTGATCGTCGAGATGGTGCTCTGGAACCGCATCGGTCACGAGGGTCCGGTTTCGATCATCAACGATGCGTTGTCGATCGATCGCTTCGCGATCCTCGTCTGGATCGCCATCGCCATCGCCGTGGCACTCGTGTCGTTGTCGACCGCTGAGTATCTCCGCCGTGAAGACCTCGACGGTCCCGAGACCTACGCGTTGTACGTGTGCGCCGCACTCGGTGGAATGATCATGGCCTCGGCCAACGATCTCATCGTTCTGTTCCTCGGTCTCGAAACGCTGTCGATCGCCCTGTACGTGCTCGCGGCGAGCCATCGTCGCCGGGCCGAGAGCCAGGAGAGCGGACTCAAGTACTTCGTTCTCGGCGGATTCGCCTCGGCTTTCTTCCTCTACGGCATCGCGTTGCTGTACGGCGCATCCGGCACCACCAACATCTCGGCCATGGGCGAAGCCTTCGCCGGCGGCGTCCTCACCGGCAACGACGACGCGATGCTTCTCGCCGGCGTGGCACTCCTGCTCGTGGGCTTGGCCTTCAAGGTCGCCGCGGCACCGTTCCATTTCTGGACGCCCGACGTCTACCAAGGTGCACCGACTCCGGTCACGTCGTTCATGGCTTCGGTCGGCAAACTCGCCGCCTTCGCCGCCATGCTTCGCGTGCTCGTCGTTGCGCTCGGCAACCGGGCCGACGACTGGCGCCCGGTGATCTGGGTGTTGGCCGTGGCGTCGGTCGTGATCGGTTCGGTGCTGGCCGTCGTGCAGTCGGACGTGAAGCGCATGCTCGCGTACTCGTCGATCAGCCATGCCGGATTCATCCTCATCGGAGTCGAGGCGGCCGGACACGGCAACGCCGATGGAGTCGCGTCGTCCCTGCTGTATCTCGTTCTCTACGGGGTGCTCGTGATCGGATCGTTCACCGTCGTCGCCCTCGTGGCGCGAACCGGCGATGCCAACACCGGTGTGGGCGCGTTCCGTGGTCTCGGACGCGAGCGGCCACTACTCGCTCTGGCCATGACGGTGTTCGTCCTGGCCCAAGCCGGCATGCCCGTGACCTCCGGATTCATCGCCAAGTTCAGCGTGATCAAGGCGGCCGCCGACAGCGAGAGTTACGCGGTGGCCATCGTGGCCATGGTCGCTTCGGTCATCGCCGCCGTGCTCTATCTGCGGATCATGATCAACATGTGGATGGCCGATCCGGAATCCGGTGACGAGTCACGCGAGGCCGTTCGTGTTCCGCTCACGGCGGGCGTGGTGGTCGCGCTGGGAGCGGCGTTCACGCTGTTCGCCGGCATCTTCCCGGGTTGGCTCATCGACGCCACCCGCGACGCCGTCCTTCGCTGATCGCCCGGCCTCGCCACACCCCCGTGTCAGAATGGGGACGTGTTCACGCCTCCCGCGTACCTGTCGCCGTCGTCCATCAACACGTATCGGGAGTGTCCGCAGAAGTTCAAGTTCTCGCGGATCGACGGTCTGCAGGAGCCGCCCACGTGGCACACGCACCTCGGCACCTTCGTGCACGAGGTCCTCGAGCACTTCTATCAAGTCGACGCCGATGACCGAACTCTCGACTCCGCCCGCGCCTTGGCCACGGCCCGCTGGAAGGAGAGTGGCTGGGAGGAGCAGGTCAACGGGCTCCTGAAGCCACTCGGCAGCATCACCGATTTCAAGAAGGCCGCCTTCGAGTGCATCACGAACCTCTGGCAGTTGGAAGATCCGCAACAGACCGAGATCGACGGCATGGAGCACGAGGTTCTGGCCGAAGTCGACGGGGTCGCCATGAAGGGTTACATCGACCGCTTCATCTTCGGCGACGACGGCAAGGTCGTGATCGGCGACTACAAGACCGGCAATCCTCCCAACCCACGATTCAAGAGTGAAGACGAGAAGTTCTTCCAGTTGCTGGCCTATGCACTCATGCTCGAAGCCGCCGACCAGGAAGAAACCTCACGGGTGCAGTTGCTCTACCTGAAGTTGGGAGCGTCGCACGAAGTCACGGTCACCCCGGTCAAACTCGCCATCGCGCGCGGAGTGATCGTCGAGACCAAGGAAGCCATCGACAACGCGTGCACGACCGGATCCTTCGAGTGCAACGTCACCAAGTTGTGCGACTGGTGCCACTTCAAGCCGATCTGCCCGGCTCACCAGTGATTCAGGCGCGGCGGACGAGTTCGTCGAACAAACCCTGCTGATCCGCTTCGGTGTCGGCGTTGTCCTCGGGGTGCCACTGCACGCCCACGACCCACGCAGCTCCGGTCGTCTCCACGGCTTCGATCGTTCCGTCGGCGTGGCGTCCGACGACCAGTAGATCCCGCCCGAGGCGGTCGATGGCCTGATGATGGAACGAATGGCAACGCCACGGACGGGTGGTGCCCATGGCCTCCGCGGTGCGACAACCAGGAACCAGATCGACGTCGTGGAACTCGTTGCGATGATCGGGTACCTCGATGTGCTGGATCAGCGTGCCACCGAGGGCGACGTTCATGATCTGGAGTCCGCGACAGATCGCGAGCATCGGAAGACCGCGGTCGAGGGCGGCCGACACCACTGCGAGTTCGGCGGCGTCGTGCCGAGCGTTGATCCCGTACAACTCGTCGGTGGTCGGCCGTTGGCCGTAGCGCGCCGGGTCGATGTCGCCGCCACCATGCAGAACGACGGCGTCCACCCGGTGGATGACGTCTCGCGCCCGACTGGACGAGAACTCGAGTGGCGGCAGGATCAGCGGCACACCACCGGCGCGTTCGATCGCGTGCGAGTACGTGCGTCCGGCTCCGAAGGCCGGACCACGAACTCCCACCGCTTCGGAGATCTCGCGACCGACGATCAGCACCAGTGGGGAAGTCACCGGCTCATTCTGTCAGCGGCCGGAGTGGAATGATGGCGAGATGAGCTCGTTCGGCGATGTCATCACGTTCACGCACGGTCCGAGTATGAAGAACCGGTTCATGCTCGCGCCACTCACCAACATGCAGAGTCACCCCGACGGCACGTTGTCGGACGAGGAGAAGCGCTGGCTCGTGATGCGCGCCCAGGGTGGGTTCGGTCTCACGATGACGTGCGCCGCCCACGTGCAGCGCGCCGGTCAGGGTTTCCCCGGGCAACTCGGCGTGTTCGGTGACGAGCACCTCCCCGGACTCACGTCGCTCGCCACGGCGATCAAAGCCCACGACAGTTTGGCCATCGTGCAACTGCACCACGCCGGACATCGTTCGCCCAAGGATCTGATCGGTGAGGCACCGCTGTGCCCGTCGGACGATCCGGAAACCGGTGCTCGCGCGCTCACCACGGCCGAGACCGAGCAACTCGTGGCCGACTTCGTGGCCGCTGCGGTGCGTTCGGAGCGCGCCGGTTTCGACGGTGTCGAACTTCATGGCGCGCACGACTACATGATCTGCCAGTACCTGTCGCCCGAACTCAATCGCCGTACCGACGAGTACGGAGGTTCGTTGGCCAATCGGGCGCGACTCCTCCTGCAGATCGTCGAGGGCATCCGCGCACAGTGCGGATCCGATTTCAACCTCTCGGTGCGGTTGTCACCCGAGCGTTTCGGTATGCGAACCAACGAGATCATCGAAGTCTTCGGATGGTTGGTGGAGCGCGGGGTCGATTTCATCGACATGTCGCTCTGGGACGTCTTCAAGGAACCGGCCGACCCCGAAGTCGGTGGTGGTCGGCTCGTGGATGTGTTCGCCAGTCTCGAACGCGGCAGCACCCGACTCGCGGTGGCCGGCAAGTTGTATTCGGCGGCCGACGCGCAACGAGCCGTCGACGCCGGTGCCGACATCGCGGTGATCGGACGCGGCGCGATCCTGCATCACGATTTCGCCCGCCGCGCCATGGCCGATGCGGCCTTCGTGATGCGTGATCTGCCGGTCAGCCCGGAAGAACTCGCCGCCGAGGGTCTCTCGGAAGGTTTCGTGCGCTACATGCGTTCGTGGAAGGGCTTCGTCACTGAGTGACGTCGTAGCCGGCTCGACGCACAGCTTCCACCACGAGGGTGGCGTGCTCGGGTCCGCGCACTTCGAGCACCGCGTTCACTCCCGTTTCGCGCACGTGGAGATCGACTCCTTCGCGAACGTGCTCGATGTCGATCACACTCGCACCGTGTTCGGCGAAGATCGCGAGTAGTTGGGCGAGCCCACCGGGACGGTCGCTCACGCGGACGAACAGGATGAGTCGACGGCCGGCCTGGGTCTCGTGTCGTCGGATGAGTCCGGGGACCACACCGAGGTCGACGTTGCCGCCCGAGAGCACGACGCAGGTGGCACCTTCGCGAGCGGGAACGGCGCGTTCACTCAAGAGGGCCGAAACACCCACAGCACCGGCGCCTTCGACGTAGAGCTTCGAACGCTCCATCAACAACACCATCGCATCGGCCACCGCGTCCTCATCGACCACCACGATGTCGTCGACCCACTTCTCGATGAGTGGACGGGTCACTTCACCGGGTCGTTTGACCGCGATGCCGTCGGCCAAGGTGAGCACGGGACCCGACGGCGGTTGGGAGTTCGCGTATGGTGCGCAAGCTTCCACCTGGACTCCGATCACGTGGATCGAAGGATCATGGCGCTTCACGGCCATGGCGACCCCGGCCGTGAGTCCGCCGCCACCGAGCGGAATGATGACCCGCTTCAAGTTAGGAACGTCCTCGATCAGTTCGAGTCCGAGGGTGGCTTGTCCGGCCACCACCACCGGATCGTCGTACGGATGACAGAACGCCATGCCGGTCTCGGCGGCGCGGGCACGTGCGCTCACGACCGCATCGTCGAGTGAGTCACCACCTTCGATGACCGTCGCGCCGTAACTCCGACACGCGGCCATCTTGGCGATCGGCGCGTTCTTCGGAACGAAGATCTCACACGGCACACCGTGGGCGCGGGCGGCGAAGGCCAAGGCCTGCGCATGGTTGCCGGCGCTCCCGGCGGTCACTCCTTTGGCGGCTCCGGCACCGAGGGTGGCGAGTTTGTTCATCGCGCCGCGGATCTTGAAGCTCCCGGTGCGTTGCAGGTTCTCGGCCTTGAGGATGATCTGCCCGCCGGTGAGTTCGGAGAGCGCGAACGACGCCGTGACCGGGGTGTGCTTGACGACTCCGGCGCCGGCCTCGCGGGCCGCGAGGATGTCTGCGGGTGAAACGTCCCGGGTGCTCGTGCTCCCCATGCCCGGTCTACCGTACCGGTGTGCGCGCGTTGCTGATCGCCAATTCGGTCGATGCCGATCCCGGTTTCGTGGGGGAGCGCTTCCGTCATCACGGTTTCTCGTTCACCGAATGCTTTCGGGAGCAACCGTCGGATTGGCCCTCACTTGGGGGAGTCGATCTCGTCCTCTTACTCGGCTCGGAGTGGAGCGTGTACTGGGACGAGGTCCAGTCGTCAGTCAATGCCGAATGTGCGCTTGTGAAAACCGCCCATGAGCAGGGGATTCCGGTGTTCGGGATCTGCTTCGGGTCACAGATCGTGGCTCACGCCCTCGGGGGTTCGGTCGCTCGTGCCACCCGCCCGGAGGTCGGCTGGTGTTCGGTCCAGACCGACGTACCCGAGGCCATCGCCCCCGGGCCGTGGATGCAGTGGCATTTCGACGCTTTCGCGACCCCACCCGGCTTCCGGGAACTGGCCCGATCCGAATCCGGTCCCCAGGCCGTGGTCGGATCGCGGACCTTCGCCACGCAGTTCCACCCCGAGGCGACCGAGACCATCGTGGCCCGTTGGTCGGCGGGGGACCCGGCCGACCTGAACCGGCTCGGACTGTCGGCGGCGCGACTCATGGACGACACGCGAGCCCATGTGGGGCGCAGCCGTCCGGCCGCCGGACGGATTGTCGACTGGTACCTCGACGAGGTCGTGGGCCGGTCGAAACGCTGAACATTGGGTGTGACCCCCGCGGTCCGAATACCGGCGTTGAGCAGGGGAGAAGTTGGGAGGCGTTGCGCGCCCCGTAGTAGCGTCGCCACCGATGTCGGAGTTCTTGAGGTCTTACCTCACCGTGTTCTGGTTCGGGGCCATCGCCCTGTTGCTGGCCTCGCTTCTGCTCGGCATCGCGGTTCTCATCCGCCCCTCCCGTCCCAACCGGGAAAAGCTGCTCACCTACGAGAGCGGTGTCGATCCGGTGGGTGAAGGTTGGTCGCAGAGCCAGATCCGTTACTACGTCTTCGCCCTGCTCTTCGTCATCTTCGACGTGGAAGCGGTGTTCATCTTTCCGTGGGCGACCCAACTCGAGCGTTACGCCGGATTCGGTCTGGTCGAGATGGGTGTGTTCGTGGGTGTGTTGTTGCTCGGTCTCGTCTATGCCTGGCGCAAGGGTGTCTTGCGCTGGGTGTGAGAAACAAGGAGTCACATGGGTCTCGTTGACCGCGGGCGGCTCCCCAAGCCGCTGAATTCACTACTGAACCTCGGCCGCTCGTACAGCCTTTGGGTGTACCAGTGGGGCCTTGCTTGCTGCGCCATCGAAATGGGCGCGGCCTTCGGTTCGCCGCGCTACGACGTCATGCGCCTCGGCGTCATTCCGTTGCCGGCCAGCCCGCGTCAGGCCGACCTCGTCGTGATCTCGGGAACGGTCACCGACAAGATGGCCCCGGCCATTAAGCGGCTGTACGAGCAGATGCCCGATCCGAAGTACGTCATCTCCATGGGATCGTGCGCCAACTGCGGCGGCCCGTACTGGGACAGTTATTCGGTCACCAAGGGTGTCGACCAGATCATCCCGGTCGACGTCTACATCCCCGGTTGCCCGCCGCGGCCCGAAGCACTTCTCGAAGGTGTGGTGTTGCTCCAGCAGCGCATCCGCAACGAGGACATGGGTGCGCGTTGGCGCGGCGAGGGAAGCAAGCCGATCATCGTCGAAGACAAGTCGGCCGGCCGCCAGAGCAGTTTGGTACGCGGATCAGGTGAGCCCAGTGTCGTCTGACGCTCCCGTGGCCGAGATCCCGGGCGACACGCGCCGCGATCGCATCGTCGACGACCTGCGAGGTCACCTCGGCGCATCGCTCGTCGACTCGCTCGTGAAGCCCGGTGACGACGTGTGGGTTCGCGTCGAGGCCAGCGCGTGGCGCCGCGCCGGCGAAATTCTTCGCCACGAGATGGGCTTCGACTACTTCTGCTTCCTGTCGGCCATCGACTGGTTGCCCTCGCCGTACGGCAAGGGCGAGGACGATCCCACCGAACCGCCACCCGAACGCGACGACACGATTCGTCAGGGCTATGCAGGTGGCCAGACCCGGTTGCAGTTGCTCGCGCGTGTCGTGAGCAGCACCGATCACATCGGCGTGAACGTCAAGTGCGACGTCGCCGACGCGGATCCGTCGGTCGAGTCGTGGATCCCGGTGTACGCCGGCGCGAACTGGCACGAGCGAGAGACGCACGAGATGTTCGGCATCGGTTTCACCGGTCACCCTGATCTGCGCAACATGTATCTGCCCACTGAATTCGAAGGTCACCCGCTCCGCAAGGACTTCCCGCTGCTCGCACGCATGGTGAAGCCGTGGCCGGGCATCGTCGACGTGGAACCCCTTCCCGGTGGCGGAGACGACGAGGAAGGTGAAGGCGAATGACCTCGACCGAATCGCTTCTCGATCGGCGCCAGATGGCGTACATCGCCGCGCAGGCGTCCGACGCCCGAGTGAACGTCGAACTCGAGACCGAGGGCATGACCCTCAACATCGGACCTCAGCACCCGGCAACGCACGGAACCTTGCGCATCATCGCCCGGCTCGACGGCGAACAAGTCGTGTGGGCCGAGCCGTCGTGCGGCTACATGCATCGCGGATACGAGAAACTCACCGAGGTTCGCACCTACCCGCAGGTGACCGCCCTCATCAACCGCATCGACTGGTTGGGCAGTTTCGCCAACGAAGTTCCCTTCATCCTCGCCGCCGAGAAGTTGATGGGTATCGAGGCACCTCCGCGTGCCCAGTGGATCCGCACGATCCTCTTCGAGTTGTCGCGCATCGCCAACGTGTCGCTGTTCCTCGGTGATCTCGGTGTGCAGTTGGGTGCGGTCACGCCGGTGTTCATGGCGTTCCGCGATCGTGAGTACGTCCTCAACCTCATCGAAGGCGCGACCGGTGGTCGCTTCCACCCGAACTTCGACCGCATCGGTGGATTGAAGGACGATCTTCCGGCGGGCTTCATTGACGAGACCCGTGTCGTGATGAAGAAGTTGCGCAACTTCTGCGACGAGATGGAGAACCTTCTCTTCGGCAACGAGATCTTCCAGAGCCGTACCCGCGGCATCGGCGTGATCCCCAAGGACATCGCGCTGCAGTACGGACTCTCGGGGGCCAACCTGCGCGCCTCGGGTGTCGACTGGGATCTCCGTCGCGATCAGAGCCTGCCCATGGCCTGGGACAAGATCGATTGGAAGGTCTGGACCCATCCCGACGGCGACAGCTTCGCGCGTTGCTGGATCCGCTTGCAGGAAGTGCGCGAATCGACGCGCATCGTCGACCAACTCCTCGACGGCATTCCGTCCGGACCGGTCATGGCCAAGGTGCCGCGCATCATCAAGGTTCCCGAAGGCGAGGCCTGGGTCTCCACCGAGAACCCGCTCGGCGAAATGGGCTACTACGTCGTGAGCAAGGGCGAGCTCGGTCCGTTCCGTACCAAGATCCGCTCGGCGAGTTTCAACAACATCTCGATCGTTCCGTGGGTGCTGAAGGGCGTCTACGTACCCGACATCATCACGATCCTCGCCTCGCTGTACTTCATCCTCGGAGACATCGACCGCTGATGAACGCGTTACTCGCCGCCGATCTCCCGTACTGGGCCCAGTCGCTGCTTCGCGTGCTGGGTGGTGTGGTGGCCGTGCTCCTTCCGGCCGGCACGATCGTGTACGTCTTCCTCTTCAAGATGATGTCGTTCATGCAGAGCCGCCTCGGACCCATGGAAGCCGGTCCGTACGGTTCGATGCAGCTCTTCGCCGAGGTCGGCAAGTGGTTGCAGAAGGAGGACATCACCCCCGAGCGCGCCGATCGTTTCATCTTCAAGATCGCGCCGCTCGTGGTGCTCACGAGCACGTTCCTGCTCGTGGCCGTCGTGCCCTTCGGACCCGATGCTTGGTTCACCAACTTCGAAGCCGGTGTCTTCTACATGCTCGCCGTGTCGTCGGTGAGCGTTCTCGGAATCCTCATCGCCGGTTGGTCGAGCGCCAACAAGTACTCGTTGCTCGGTGGTCTGCGCGCCGCCGGTCAGCTGATCGCCTACGAACTGCCCATGGTGCTCGCGGTGGTCGGCGTGATCATCCAGGCCGGCACCATGAACCTGCAGGAGATCGTCGTCTCGCAGAACGCCGGTGAGATCTTCGGCTGGAACGGACTCGGTAACCCGTTCCTCCTCACCCAGATCATCGGCTTCGTGATCTTCATGATCGCGGTGCAGGCCGAACTCACCCAGACCCCGTTCGACATGCCGATCGCCGAGTCCGAACTCGTGTCGGGTTACATGACCGAATACTCGGGTTTCCGATTCCTCACGTTCTTCATCGCCGAGTTCGCCACCGCCGGCGTGTTCTCACTGATCGCGTCGGTCCTCTTCCTCGGCGGATGGGGCATCCCGTTCTCGTGGTTCGGTTGGAGCGGCATCGACGACGTCGACAACTGGATGAACGTCGTTGGTCCGTTGATCATGGTCACCAAGATGATGTTGCTGTCGTTCGTGATCATGTGGGTGCGCTTCAGCTACCCGCGTTTCCGTGAGGACCAACTCCAGCGCTTCGCCTGGAAGGTTCTCGTTCCCGTCTCGCTCGTCAACATCATGGTGACGGCCATCCTGAAGGTGGCGTTCTGATGCCCAAGCTTCCCGGTCTCGTCAAAGGTCTCGGGGTCACCCTGAACACCTTGGTGCGCACCACCACCAAAGGCTCGAACACGGTTCAGTACCCGCACGAGAAGGAGACGCCGCCCATTCGTGCGCGTGGCGTGATCGCTCTGCGCGAGGACAACTGCACCTCGTGCATGCTCTGTGCGCGTTCGTGCCCCGACTGGTGCATCTACATCGAGGGTCACAAGGAGCTCGCCCCGCCGCGTCGCGCCGGTGGTAAGCCGCGCCAGGTCAACAAACTCGATCGCTTCGACATCGACTACGCGCTCTGCATGTACTGCGGAATCTGCGTCGAGGTCTGCCCGTTCGACGCGCTCTTCTGGAGCCCCGAGTACGAGTACAGCGAACCCCACATCGCCGACCTTCTGCACGACAAGGCCAAGCTCGGCGAATGGATGGAGACCGTTCCCGAGGCCCCGGCCCTCGAAGCCGGCGCCGAGAAGAAGGGCAAGAAGTGATGCTCGCCGCCGACCTCCTCGTGGCGCAGAACATCGGCTTCGGCGTGATCGCCCTGCTGATGATCGTCGGAGCGCTGCGCGTCGTCACCGTGAACAACGTCGTTCACGCCGCACTGTGGCTCGTGGTCGTGCTGTCGGGTGCCGCCGCTCAGTACCTGCTCCTCTCGGCCGAGTTCGTGGCCATCACCCAGGTGCTCGTGTACGTCGGCGCCGTGATGGTGCTGTTCCTCTTCGGAACCATGCTCACCCGCGCCAAGATCGGCGCCGAGGCCGATCTCAACAACAAGAACTGGGCCATCGGTGTGCCGGTGGCGCTCCTCATGCTCGGGGTGATGACGTGGGTTCTCATCGACGGCTTCGGTGACGAGAAGTTGCCCAACCCCGATCAGCAGGTTCCCGTACAGGCGCTGAGCGACGACATCTTCGGGCCGTACCTCCTGCCGTTCTGGGCGCTGTCGTTCGTGCTGCTGGTGGCCGTGATCGGTGCCATCGTTCTGGCGAGGAAGGACTGACCCGTGCTGACCGTCCAGTTCCTCCTCCTCGGCGCCGTGTTGTTCTGCATCGGCGTCTACGGCGTGCTCGCGCGCAAGAACGCCGTCATGGTCCTCATGTCGATCGAGTTGATCCTCAACTCGGTGAACCTCAACCTGCTCGCGTTCTCGCAGCGCCTCGACTCCATCGACGGCAACACCTTCGCGTTGTACGTGATCGCCATCGCCGCCGCCGAAGTGGGCGTGGGCCTGGCCATGGTTCTTCTCATCTACCGCAACCGCCGGAGCATCTCGCTCGATGAACTCTCGGACATGAAGGGCTGATCGATGCTGGCATCCGAATCCGCGCTCTCGGTGGGTTGGTTCCTCGACCACGCCTGGGTGATCCCGATCATCCCGGCCGTCGGTTTCGCGCTCATCATCCTGTTCGGTCGCCGACTGCCCATGAAGGGGAGCGAAATCGGCGTCCTCTCCATGGTGAGTTCACTCGTCCTCGCCCTCGGCGCGGCCTACCAGTGGATCCAGCGGGTCGACGGAGCGTCCGGTGAGGTCGCACACGGACTCGTGAAGGCGGCCGAAGGACACTCGGCGCCGTACGTCGGTCCGGTCATCCACGAATGGACCTGGTGGCAGAGCGGTGGATTCGAGTTCGGTATCGGTCAGCACATCGACGGACTCGCGCTGACCCTCCTGGTCGTGGTCGCGTTCATCTCGACCCTCGTGCAGATCTACTCGCTCGAATATCTGCGCGGCGACCGCCGTTATACGCACTTCTTCGCCGCTCTCACCTTGTTCTCGGCCGGCATGCTCTGCATGGTCCTCGCGCCCAACATGGTCCAACTGATCCTCGGTTGGGAGATCATGGGCCTCTGCTCGTTCATGCTGATCGGGCATTGGTGGGAAGATCAGGCCAATGCGCGCGCCGCGCTGAAGGCGTTCTTCACGGTCCGCGTCGGTGACATGGGACTGCTCGTCGGTACCGGTGCACTGTTCTTCGGCGCCAACCAGTGGACCCAGGAACACCTCGGAGTCAGCGGATTCAACATCAGCGGTCTCTCGGCCTGGGCGATGTCGGGTGAGGCGAGCAAGTCGGTCCTCACGTGGGGCGCGGTCGCGCTGTTCATCGCGTGCATCGGCAAGAGCGGTCAGTTCCCGTTGCACACATGGTTGCCCGACGCCATGGCCGGTCCGACCCCGGTGAGTTCGCTGTTGCACTCGAGCACCATGGTCGTGGCCGGTGTCTTCCTCGTGGCGCGTCTCTACCCGGTGTTCTGGGAGGGCATGAAGATCGGTGACACCAACATCAACTTCATCGTCCTGATCGGTGGCGTCACGATCGTGATCGCGGCGTTGCTCGCCTTCGTGCAACACGACATCAAGAAGGTCTTGGCGTACTCCACGGTCTCGCAGCTCGGTTACATGATGATGGGTCTGGGCGCCGGCGCCTGGTTGCCGGCCGTCTTCCACATCTTCACCCACGCGTTCTTCAAGGCGTGTCTGTTCCTCGCCGCCGGATCGGTGAGCCACTCGGGCTCGCACCATTCGTTCGACATGAAGAAGGACATGGGCGGGCTGGCCAAGAAGATGCCCATCACCGCGACCACCTGGATCATCTCGACGCTGGCTCTCGCCGGTGTGTTCCCGCTGGCCGGGTTCTTCTCCAAGGACGAAATCATCGACAACGTCGGCCACAACGGCTACCAGGCGTTCATGATCGTGGGCCTGAGCGGAGCGTTCCTGACCGCGGCGTACATGACCCGCGCGACCTACCTCACCTTCTTCGGTGAGGCCCGGGGCGCGGCGGCCGGTGAGCATCACGACGAACACGCCGCCCACGACGATCACGATGCGCACGCTGATCACGATGCACATGCGGCCCACGGTGATCACGATGCTCACGCTTCGCACGGCCCGCACGAGAGCCCCAAACTCATCACCGTTCCGTTGATGATCCTCGCGTCACTCGCGCTGGTGGCCGGTCTCGCCAACGCCACTCCCTTCGGTTCCAACTGGGAACGCTTCAAGAAGTACGTCGAACCGAGCTCGGAGTACGTCGCGGTCGAAGCCGCCGTGGCCCACGGCCCGGGTGAGGCTCTGAGTCCGGTGGTGGTCACGGCCGAGGAAGCCGAGGGCGAAGCGAAGTCGGGTTGCTCGTACGAGGCGCCGGGTGCCGGTGAGGCCTGTTACTTCCCGGCGGTCAGCCATGCCGAGTTCAAGTGGAGCAAGGCGGCGCTCTCGCTGCTCATCGTCGCCGCCGGTCTGGTGTCGAGTTGGCTCTTCTGCGTCCAGTACTACACGCGACGCAATCGTCGACTCGTCGGACTCACGTCGCGCAACGTGGTGTTGCGCGGTGGTTACACGTTCCTCTGGAACAAGTACTACCTCGACGCGCTCTACGAAAAGGTCATCGTCCGCGCGGTCGCCCACCCGATCGCCGCGGCCGCCTACTGGTTCAACCAGAACGTCCTCGACGGCATCGTCAACGGTGCCGCCAAGATCTCCCGTCGCACTGCCGGCTGGGTGTATCGGAACATCGATCAGCGCGTCGTCGACGGCGCGGTGAACGGCTCGGGCGCCGCAGCCCGGGGAACGGGCGGAGCATTGCGCCCGGTCCAGTCCGGCAAGGTCAACCAATACGGAGCGCTGCTGTTCGCTGCGGCCGCCATCGGCGCTCTCGTACTCGTCATCATCAACACCTGAGGAGAGACGGCGTGGAAGTACTCCGTGATCAGAACTGGCTGCTGACAGTCGGCACATTCCTGCCGCTGGTCGGCGTGGTGGTGATGCTTTTCATCCCGAAGTCCGACGAAGAGACGCACAAGTTCGTGGCGTTGCTCACCGCCGTCGCCACTTTGGGTGTCGGCATCTACACGCTCACCCAATTCGACTACGACCAGGCCGGAACGCTGCAGTTCTTCGCCGACGCCGAGTGGATCAAGGTGATCTCGAGCAACTACACGATCGGCCTCGACGGTATGAGCCTGCCGCTCTACATCCTGTCGATGATCGTCACGGTCCTCGTGATGATCTATTCGTGGAACCACATTCCGTCACCGGGTAACCCGAAGGCCTTCCTCAGCCTGATGCTGATCCTGCAGACCGGAATGGCCGGCACCTTCATCGCCCAGGACCTCATCCTCTTCTTCGTGTTCTTCGAAGTGGTGCTCCTCCCGATGTACTTCATGATCGGTGTGTGGGGTGGCGAGCAGCGCCAGTACGCGTCGTTGAAGTTCTTCCTCTACACGATGTTCGGTTCGGCGCTGATGCTCGTCGCGTTCATCGCCTTGTTCTTCAAAGTCCGTGGTGCATTGCCCGAAGGCGTGGAGCCTTCGTTCTCGATGCCGCTGCTCGCCGAGTACGGCGGACTCCTCGGCCGTTCGGCGCAGATCTGGATCTTCGCCGGCATGTTCGTGGGCTTCGCGGTGAAGGTCCCGATGTTCCCGTTCCACACGTGGTTGCCCGACGCGCACACGCAGGCCCCCACGCAGGGTTCGGTGATCCTGGCCGCGATCCTGCTGAAGCTCGGCACCTACGGTTTCGTGCGCATCGCCATCCCGACCCTGCCCGAGGCGGCCAAGGAATGGGCTCCGTGGATCGGACTCCTCGCGGTGATCGGCATCATCTACGGAGCTCTCGGATGTCTGGCCCAGACCGACATGAAGCGACTCATCGCCTTCTCGTCGGTTGCGCACATGGGTTTCGTGATGCTCGGTATCTCGACGCTCACCCCGATGGGTTTCAACGCCGCGTTGTTCGGCATGGTCGCCCACGGTCTGATCACCGGCATGCTCTTCTTCATCGCCGGTTCGGTGAAGGAGCGTTACCACACGCTCGAGATCTCGCGCCTCGGCGGCATGCTCAAGCAGATGCCGCGCCTCGGCTGGATCCTCGGCTTCTGCGCCATGGCTTCACTCGGTCTGCCCGGACTCGCCGGTTTCTGGGGTGAGTTCCCGGCGATCCTGTCGGCCTACGAACCGGCCGATGGTCTGCCGGTCGAAACCTTCCGGACGTTCATGATCATCGCCGCCCTCGGTACGGTTCTCGCCGCCGCGTATTTGCTCTGGCTCTTCCAGCGCACGTCGTTCGGCGAGCCCAAGCCCGAGTTCGCCGGTTCGCACCACGGTGATCACCACGACGACCACCACTCCGATCTGCACGACGTCAACCGCTTCGAGTGGATCGCCTGGACTCCGTTCCTGATCGCCATCGTGGTGTTCGGCGTGTATCCGCAGTTGATGTTCAAGATCTTCGACCCCGCCGTTTCGGTTGCGTTGAAGGCATTCGGAGGCTGATCCGTGATCTCGTCGATTCTCGCCCAGGTGCCGTGGCAGTCGCCCACCGTCGACTACCACGCCATCGCGCCCGAGATCGTGCTCGCCGCTGGTATCTGTCTGATCATCCTGGTCGACCTCTTCGTGAGCGAGTCCAAGCGTTGGGTCACGGCTTCGCTCACCGGTTTCGTCATGCTCGGTGCGTTGTTGCCGGTCGTCACCCTGGCGGTGGCCGACGCCGATGTGCGTTCGCTCTTCGACGGGCGCTACGTGATCGACGAGTTCGCCCTCACGTTGAAGGCTTTGTTCCTCATCGCCGGCTACGTGGTCGTGCTCCTGTCGCAGAACCACGTCGAAGAAGGCGACTATCACCGAGGCGAGTACTACACGTTGCTGCTCACCTCGGTGACCGGCATGGTCATGATGGCTTCGAGTCGCGATCTCGTGAGCATCTTCGTGGCCCTCGAATTCCTGAGCATCCCGGCCTACATGCTCGCGGCGTGGCGCAAGCGCGACCGCAAGAGCAACGAAGCCGGTGTGAAGTACTACCTGCTCGGCGTGTTCGCTTCGGCGGTGATGTTGTACGGCATGAGCCTCCTCTACGGCGTCACCGGAAGCACACGGCTCTCCGACATCGGCGCTCAACTCACCGGCAAGGGTGAGTTGAGCGGGGTCGAGGTTCTGGCCGTGGTGTTCGTGATCGTCGGATTCGCATTCAAGGTTTCGGCGGTTCCGTTCCACACCTGGGCCCCCGACACCTACGAAGGTGCGCCCACTCCGATCACCGCGTTCTTGTCGGTCGCGAGCAAGGCGGCCGGCTTCGTGGCCTTGGTGACGATCCTCTACGTCGGCGTGCCCGAAGCCAAGGACGTGTGGCAGCCGTTCTTGTGGGTGCTTTCGGCGCTCACGATGACGGTCGGCAACCTGTTGGCTCTGCGTCAGTCGAACATCGTCCGCATGCTCGCTTACTCGTCGATCAGCCAGGGCGGGTTCATCCTGATGCCACTCGCCGTGGCCGGCGTGGGCGATGCCGCCGAACCGGCCCTGCGCGCGGTCGTGGTGTACCTCATCGTGTACGCGGCCATGAACCTCGGCATGTTCGCGGTCGTGATCGCCGCTTCGCGCAACACGCGCAGCGGTGAGATCGGCAGCCTCGGTGGTCTGTTCTCGTACGCCCCCGGACTCGGTGTGCTCATGACGATCTTCCTCGCGTCACTCGCCGGCATTCCGCCGCTCGGTGGCTGGATCGCCAAGTTCGGCGCGTTCCGCGCGGTGCTCGAAGCCGGTAACGGCTGGGCCTATGCCATCGCCGTGATCGGTGCGGTGAACTCGGTCGTCGCCTTCGGTTACTACGGAAGCGTCATGCGCGAGGTCTGGATGAAGCCCACACCGCACGGAGAGACCACGGCGGTTCGCACACCC
>Ga0255081_1000016_pt1 | contig 37308 bp, 40 predicted proteins | sample Colum_Colum_RepA_FD_188456 | JGI IMG/M metagenome (GOLD analysis project Ga0255081, IMG submission 188456) | Freshwater microbial communities from Columbia River, Oregon, United States - Colum_Colum_RepA_8h | ecosystem: Environmental > Aquatic > Freshwater > River | place: USA: Oregon... | reverse complement strand
CTTCAGGTGACGGGTGACGGCCACGGGCGTCGGCGGCTCGGGTATCGGCCTCTCGGCTACCAGCAGCGGGAAACTGGAGCCGGCTGCCGAAGGCTGAACGGCTGAAACCCGAAAGGCTGAGGCCCCGGTGGCCGGCACCCGTCACCTAAGGCTTTTGTTACGTTCCCAACCGCCAACCGCTAACCGCCAACACCTTACATTTGCACCTTTGCACAGGCCGCAGGCCGATTTGCACTTTTGCACTTACGGGAAGCCGCTCACTCCAGCGCATACTCTTCCCCGTCCACGAAGAAACTCTTCGCCTCGAGGCGGAGCGAACAGCCGAGGGCGGTGACGAAGGTGACATCACGGCCGGTGGCGGTGATGCGACGGCACCAGGAAGGTTCTTTGGAGCCGTAATGCGTCGAGTGCCACCCTTCCCCGCCGTCGGGCAAGGCGGTGACGTATGCTTCGGTCGAGGGCGCGGAGCAGGCGACGGTGAGCTGCTCGAGGCCGGCGCGAGAACGGCCATGCCAGCGAAGCGTGCATTGCCCTTCCTGCTTCAGGAGTCCGCTCAGGCGGTCGACGATGACGAAACCGTTCGCGGTCTTGATCACCCGGCGCTGGGACTTGAAACCCGGGAAGCCAAGGTGAGATGCGACGAGTCCGTCGGCCTGCCAGCGAGGCGCGCAGGTCACCCACGGGAGCCAGAGGAAGCGTCCGACGCGACGCATGGAGTCGAAGCCGCCGACGGTGACGAGATTATGGAAACGCGAGCCGGCGAAACCATCCCAGCCGCCCGGGGCGTTGTAGGAATAGGTCCCCGGGTCTTCGGCGATCCACTCGCCGTCCCAGCGCAGCGAGACATGCAGCTGGTCGGCATGCGACGGACGCGTGCGGAATGCCTGCGGAGCGCGGAAGAAGAGCGTGCCCCGCGGGTGACGGAGCGTGAAGACGCCGGCCGAGGGATAGTCGGCATCAGGGCGAAGCGCGGGAGCCGCACTGGCCGCCGTCGGTCCGAGCAGGAGCAAGGCGGTCTCATCCCAAGGTCCGACGGGCAGACGCTCGCCCTTGAAGATCGCGAGGGCTGCGCCGACCGCCGGGCGGAAGTCATCATAGGCGCAACCACTCAGCGGGAACAGATTGGCTCCGTCGTCGGCGCCGTAGCGAGGGACGGTGCCGTCGGTCTCCATCAGCGAGGCGAGGAAGTCCGTCGCCGCGACGGCCTGGGCGCGGACGGCTTCCGGCAAGGTGCTGCGCACGGAACGCTCGACGATCTCGGACCAGGTCAACAGCTGCAGGAGCAGCCGATGATAGTTGGTGGAGTGCTGGCTGAAACCGCCGTCAGGGCCGATGAGTTCGGCGCACTGTTCGGTGAGCTCCGACATTCCCTGCCGATAGGTGCCCAACAAGCCGGGGCGATAAGCCCAGTAGACCGCGGCGGTCTGCAAGCCGATCGCTTCGGCGATGCCATGGTTGTTCTGCTGGGATAGCGCGTAATCGAAATGGAAACGGATGCGGCGCGCGGTGGCGTCGGCCAGGCGGGCGACCAGCGTCAGGCGTTCGTCGGTCGAGGCCGGGTGGTCCCGGAAGGCCTGCACCGCGAACGTGACCGCGATCAGACGGAAGGCGGCTTCCTGGCCGCACATCCAGTTGGGTCCGCGGTTCGGCGGATTGCGCGTCATCCAGTCCTCGAGTGTAGACCAGAAGAGCTCGACGTGGCGATCGTCGCCGTCGCGCAACCAGGCGCGGACGAGCGCGAAGGCGAAGCTGAAGCGGGAAAGTTCCCAGACGCCCTTGATGTCATCGGAACCCGCATCGCGGAGGCGGGACCAGTGGGCGTAAGGGTCCGTCGAATGACCGGTCAGGACGCTGCGGGTCCAGCGGTCCGGACGACCGACCTCGACGAGCTGATGCGAGAAGATCCGGGCATATCCGCGGGCGAAGGCATCGGCTTCCGCGACCGGCGTGTGACCGGAGGCGACGGACCAGGCTTCGAGCGGCGGCGCGAGGTGCGCACGGTCGAGGAGCGCGATCGGGAGCCGCGGCGCGTACTTACGCCAAGCCGCGGGGTTGAATCCGACGGCGAAATCCTTCCACGGGCGTCGCGGCGAACGCCATTCCCAGAGTCCGAGCTTACGCTCGCACGCCCACCAAGCGCGACGAGCGAGCCAGCGCGGACCAAGGTGATGGAGGAGAGGGAGGAGCAATGGACGAGGGCCGGAGGGCCCGAGGACAGGAGGGCTGGACTAAAGGCCGTGCAAAGGTGGTGCGACGGAGTCGCAGGGGACACGCTGGCACGTGGGCCAGTGGACAAGGGGGATACGAGAGTATCGAGTATGGAGTATTGAGTATAGACTAGTTGAGGGCTCGAGGACCCGAGGGCTCGAGGACCTGTATAGCCTTTTGGCGCTGATGTGTTCCCAGCCGCCAACCGCTAACCGCTATTACCTGACATAGGTAGGGACGTGATCACTATCGCGTCCGCCCTCACTCCGAACGGATGCGATGTCATCGCATCCCTACCTGTTGAGCGGGCCGCTCAACCCTACCCAAGGCAAGCACTCCCCCGATACTCGATACTCAATACTCCATACTCGCCTTCCACGTTTGCACTTTTGCACTTCAACTCCGAATCGCACCGCGCGTATCAATCAACTTCTTCCCTTTGAGCTGCTCAAGGGTGAGGCCGGCGAAGGCGCGGTGATCGACGAGGAGGACGACGACGCTGGCACGGGCCAGCGCGTCGGCGAGGGAAACGAGTTCCGCCCTGCCCTGCAGCGCTTTCGGTAAAACGGTCACGTGCGGTTCGACGGCGAGGACTTTCAACCCGGCGGCGGCGAGATGCGTCGCGATCTCGACGGCGGGAGATTCACGGAGGTCGTCGACGTTCGCCTTGAAGGCGAGGCCGAGACACGCGACGGCGGCGCCCGGAGCGGCGGCGGCGCGGACTTGGGCGACGACATGGTGCGGCTTGGAGTCATTGACCTCGCGGGCGGTGCGCAAGAGACGCGCTTCGGCGGGCGCGGCGTCGACGATGAACCATGGGTCGACGGCGATGCAATGTCCGCCCACGCCCGGGCCGGGCTGGAGGATCTTCACGCGAGGGTGACGGTTCGCCAGACGGATGAGCTCCCAGACATCGACGCCCAACTTATCGCAGATGAGCGAGAGCTCGTTGGCGAAGGCGATGTTGACGTCGCGGAAGGCGTTCTCGGTCAGCTTGGCGAGTTCGGCCGTGCGGGCGTCGGTGAGGAAGATCTGCGCGGTGCAGAACGTCGCGTAAAGGTCGCGGGCCTGTTGGGCGGCGACCGGCGTGAGGCCGCCGCAGATCCGATCGTTGGAGACGAGCTCCTTGAGCATCTGGCCGGGGAGGATGCGCTCCGGGCAATGGGCGTAGAGCAAGCCGTCGACCTTGCGGCCGAGCTTCGCGAGTTCGGCTTCGAGCCAGGCTTTCACCTTCTCGGTCGTACCGACCGGAGAAGTGGATTCCAAGATGATCAGATTGCCGGCGGCGACGAACGGAGCAATCGAGCGGGTAGCGGCTTCGACGAACGAGAGATCCGGTACGCGGGCGCTGTCGGCCGAGGCCAGGAAAGGCGTCGGGACGGCGAGGATGAAGACGTCGGCCGGCGCGGGCAGCGTCGCGGCCTTGAGATTGCCGGACTGCACGGCGGCGCGCACGAGCACGTCGAGGTCAGGTTCCTGGATATGGATGCGACCGCTATTGATCGTCTCGACCACCGACGCGGATACGTCGACGCCGAGCACGCGGCGTCCTTTCGTCGCGAAGATGGACGCGGTCGGGAGGCCGATGTAGCCGAGGCCGAGGACGCAGAGGGAGGGCATTTTAGTTTAGGGGGCAGGCTGGCACGGGGACACGTGGGCAAGGGGGATACGCGAGTATCGAGTATGGAGTATAGACTAGTTGAGGGCTCGAGGCCCCGAGGACTGGAGGGCTGACTAGAGGCAGTGCAAAGGTGCAAATCGGAGCGGAGCTCCTGTGCAAAAGTGCAAAGGTGGCGCGACGGAGTCGCAGGGGACAAGCTGGCACGTGGGCCAGTGGACAAGGGGAGGCGTCTTGAGGTAGGGACGCGTCGGTGACGCGTCCGTCTATTCTCTAAAGGTCGCGACACCGTCGCGCCCCTACCTCGGAACTCGGCACCCGTCACCTTAGGCTTTTGTTACGTTCCCAACCGCCAACCGCTAACCGCCAACACCTTACTTTTGCACCTTTGCACAGGCCGAAGGCCGATTTGCACTTTTGCACTTCAGTTCACACCTTCATTCCCTGCATCCGAATGCTCCACCGGGAGACTTCTTCGATTTCGGAGAGAGGGACGGTGGTGCCGGCGAGGAAGGCGGCGAGGGCTTGGTCGTGGCCTTTGCCGCGGGCAGGGCCGCCGAGCCAGGCCGGGAGCGCGGAGGCACCAGGCAGATTCGTGGAACGGAGCGAACGCCAGTTGTCGATGACGGCCGAGTAGCCTTCGCCAGTGACGGCGATCCGCTCCTTGGGCAGATGCGCCGGGAGATCGGTGCGGTAATGGAGCGTGGCGAGGTCGCCGTTGGCGAAGGTGAGCTCGAAGCAGCCTCCGTCTTGTCCGTCGAGATCGCGCGACAGGGCACGGGCGGAGACGATGGCGCTGCCGGAGAGGAAACGCAGCAGGTCCACGAAGTGGCAGGCTTCGCCGACGATGCGTCCCCCGCCCTGCTGCGGATCAAGCGTCCAGTGGTCCGCGGGTAGGCGGCCGGCATTGACGTCGATCGTGAACCGACGCGGGCCCGGACGAGCCGCGAGCGCGGACCGGAGACGGACGGCGAGCGGGGCGAAGCGGCGGTTGAAACCGACGGCGAGGACGGCCGAGCTCGCGCGCGCGGCGGCCAGCGTGGCGTCGAGGTCGGCTTCCGTCAGGGCGAGCGGCTTCTCGACCCAGACGGATTTGCCGGCACCAAGCGCGGCACGGGCGAGTTCGCCATGTTCGTCGTGGCGGGTGGCGATGAAGACCTTCATCAGCCCCGGCTGAGCGAGCAGTACGGAAACGTCGGTCGTCGACGTGGCGGCGGCACCGGCGAGCAGGCGCGCGGAAAGTCCGTTGGCGGAAGCGAAGATTCCAGGCGAGGCGCCGTGGCGACGGAGCGCCGGGACGAGCACGCGGGCGGCGAAGTTGCCGCAGCCGATGACGCCGACGCCGCCGACGGACCGGCCGTCCCCATCGGTGCCGGGGACCGTGCGAGCGAGGGCGGTGTCCGGGACGGCGTATGCGATGAGGAGACCAAAGGTGCCCGGACGACGGAGGTCGGCGTAGAGCTGCGGTGCTTCGCTGAACGGATGAGCGGAAGTCAGCAGCGGGGAGACATCGAGTCCGCCCGAAGCCATCAGCGCCAGGACTTCGTCGAAGTTGGCGCGAGCGGAGGACGGGTCGGCCGGATCGGCGGAACCGTAGGAGCGCGAGACCTGGAAAGAGACCTCGTTCTGATAGAAGTCAGCCCGGTTGAGCGTGAGCCCCGTGACGCCGACCAGGACGACGCGTCCGCGACGACGGCAGAGGCGCGCGGCGAGGTTGACGGGTTCGTCGGAAGAAGTGCTGGCCGTGATGAGCACGCCGGTCGCCCCGGTGCGCAGGAGCGCCGAAAGGCCCGTCGCTCCGTCGGGGATGATCGCGCCCGCCTGCGCGGCGACGGCGCGCTTGGCCTCATCGGGATCTACGCCGACGACCACGATGCCGCGGGCGAGGAGGAGCCGGACCGCGAGCTGACCGATGAGCCCGAGGCCCATGACCACGACCGTCTCGCCACGCCGGGCATCGACCAAACGCAGGCCTTGCAGGGCGATGGCCGCGAGAGGCGTGAAGGCGGCATGCTCGGAGGAGACCGCCGCAGGCACGCGCGCGGCGAAGGCCGGATCCGCCGACACCACTTCCGCATGCGGTGAATTGGAGACCACCCGGTCGCCGACGGCGAAGCCCGGGACCTGGCCGGCGTCGAGGACTTCACCCACGTGACAATAGCCGAGCGGGATCGGCTGGGCGAGCTTGCTACGGACGGCGGCAAGCGTCGGGAACAGGCCTTCGGTCCGGACCTTCGCGAGGACCGCGCGGAATTTCTCGGGCTGCTGCCGGGCCTTGCTCAACCAGCCGGCGCGCCCGAACTCGACGAGCATGCGCTCCGTGCCGAGCGAGACCAACGAACGCGAGGCGCGGACGAGCAGGCGTCCGCGGCGCGGGCCGGGCGCGGGCGCGTCGACGAGTTCGGTGCGACCCGAACCCAGATGCTGGATGAGCTGGCGCAAGGTCAGGAACGGGCCCGGTCCTGCTCGAAGGAGGACTGCTCGGTGAAGGTCGTCATCGCCGCGAGCACGAAGCCCGCCGTGAACATCAGCGGCGTGAACCAGATGAGCAGGTCGATCGTGGCGTGCAGGCCGAGGAAGATGAGCCCGAGCGCGAGCGGGTAAGTCTCCGGATGGCCGGGACGGAAGGCGCGGAAGAGTTTGCGGCCGAGCCATCCGAAGAAGACCAAGAGCGGGAGCAGGCCGATCACGCCGACCTCGGCGAGCAGCTCAAGCCAGTCGTTGTGGGCGTGGATCGCGCGCAAGTACAGCTTGCCCTCGCGGCGGAGCTCCGGCTGCAGCGCCTGGTAAGGCGGAGAGACCCAGCGGTAGGAACCCGCGCCGTAACCGACCCAGACGCGACCCGTCCAGCCGCCTTCGGTGGCGAGCGCCCACGTCGCGCGGCGCAACGGCGCCCGGTCGTCGAAGCCGGTCGCCTGATAGGTCGTCGCCTTGACCTTGAAACGGTTGAGGAGCGGCTGAAGGTCCGCGACGAGCAGGACCGACACCGCGGCCAGCGCGAGGGCGGCGCCGGTGATCAGCATGATGCGCCGACGCGAGCCGCTCGAGCCCGGGAAGCCGAACCAGTAGGCGGCGAGCGGAGCGACGACGAGCAGCAGCATCGCGAACGCCGCGGCCGCCGTGCTGTTGGTCAGGCTGGCGAGGAGCGCGAGGGCGAAGGCGAGGAAGGCGGCGGCGAGATGCGGGCCGCCGCGGAGGACATTATCGCCGGCGCGCCGGATGTGCCAGAAGGTGAGCGCCAGCGCGATGCCCGCATGCAGGTAGAGATACACGCCCGCGTGGTTACGGTTCATGAACGTGCCGAAGGACAGCGCGTTGGCGGGCACCGTGAAGCCGAGGACGGTCCCGTACGATTTCTGGTTCAGCACCCCGAAGGCCCCTACCGCGAGGGCGGCGAGCACGGTGATCCAGCCGAGGATCAGGTAACCGCGCCGACGACGGAGTCCGTGACGCAGCGCAAGGAAGAGCAGCCACGGCGCGCCGAACACCATCATCTGGCGCCAGGCGTTCATCGGCGGCTGCTTGGTGTCGGATGCGGAGAACGGTGCCTGCAGGCCCGAAGGCAGCCAGCTCACATAGGGCTGGGGGCGCACGTCGAACTTGCCGACGTCGATGCCGGGAAGGCCTTGCGCGGCCCAGAACGCTTCGCGGTCCACGGCGACGCCCCATGCGTTCCAGTCCTGGATCGCGAAGTAGGCGAAGAGCAGGACGCCCGCCCAGAAGGGGATCGAACGGAAGAGGTCGGCGCGGGCTTCGGCGGCGGGACGCGAGACGAGATCACGCGAGAGCAAGAACCAGGCGAGCGTCGAACCGGCGAGCAAGGCGGCCGGGAAGCAGACGTGGTCGAGCCAGCGATAAGTGAACGGCTCATAGCCGTCGGCAGCGGCGATCCCGACGGCGACCAGCAGGCCGGCGAAGGCGAGCGCCATCACGACGCGCTGCGCGCGGGCTTCGGCGCAGACGGCGAAGAAAGCGGCGGAAGCGAAACCGAGTGCCGCGGCGACCGTCCAGAGCACCACGCCGGCCCAACCCCACGGCGCGACGACGAGGACGAGCCCCGCGAGGAGCATCACGGTGCGTTCACGGGCGGTGAATTGGGATTGGGACGAGTGGGAGGGCATGAACTAAAAATGGAGGACACGAGGGCCGGAGGGCCGGAGGGCTGGAGGACAAATGAGAGGCTTAGTTGATCGGGGGCTCGGAGGCTCTGGCCATACGAGAGTATCGAGTATGGAGTATTGAGTATAGGTCGGCGGAGGGCACAAGGACCCGAGGGCCGGAGGGCTCGAGGCGCCCGTATCAGCTTTTGGCTCTGATGTGCTCCCAGCCGCCATTACCTGACATAGGTAGGGACGTGATCACTATCGCGTCCGCCCTGGTGCCTGACGGATGCGATGTCATCGCATCCCTACCCGTTGCAGCTAGGGCAGCACGCGGTGCTGCCCCTACCTTAAGGCAAGCACTCCCCCGATACTCCATACTCAATACTCCATACTCTCATCGGACTTCTGGCCCTCCGGCCCTCGAGCCCACCAATCCTCGAATCACACAATCCCCGCCTGATAAATATCGTGGATGCGGATGAGGCCGAGGCAGCGTTGGGTGGCGGCGTCGGTGACGGGGAGGACGGAGATCTGCGAGGGGCGGTCCTCCATGATGCGGGCGGCTTCGGCGAGGGACATCGGCGCGTGGGCACGGATGGGGTTGACCGTCATGATGTCGGCCGCTCGGGCGGTGTTGATGTCGACGCCACGGCCGAGCGCGCGGCGGAGGTCGCCGTCGGTGATGAGACCGGCGAGCGTGCCGTCGGCCGCGAGCACGCAGGCGGCGCCGTGCGGGTGACGGGTCATCGCGATGACCGTATCACGGAGGGCGTCGCCCGGCTTGGCGACCGCGCAACGTTCGAGCGGCTGGAGCGCTTCGCCGACCGTGAGGGTCAGGTTACGGCCGAGCTGGCCGGCGGGATGGAAGCGGGCGAAGTCGGAAGGACCGAAGCCGCGCTTCGTCATGAGCGCGGCGGCGAGGGCGTCGCCGAGCGCGAGGGTCAGGAGCGCGCTCGTCGTCGGCACGAGGCCGAGCGGATCGGCTTCGGGGCGGGCGCCGATGTCGAGGACGACGTCGGCCTGGGTCGCGAGCGGCGACTGGGTGTTGCCGACGATCGCGATGATCGGGGACTTGAAGGAGCGGAGGACCGGGATGAGGCGGACCAGCTCGGCCGTGGTGCCGGAGCGCGAGATGAGCACGACCGGATCGCCGGCCTGCAGGATGCCGAGGTCGCCGTGCACGGCGTCGGCCGCGTGAAGGAAGATGGCGGGCGTGCCCGTGCTGCAGAGCGTCGCGGCGACCTTCTGGCCGATCAGGCCGGATTTGCCGACGCCGCAGAGCACGACCTTGCCGGGATGCGCGGCGATGAGGTCGACCGTCTGCGTGAACGCGCCGTCGAGACGCGTGGCGAGCTCGGCGAGCGCGGAGGCTTCGGCCTGGAGAAGGGCGCGGGCGGATTGGAGGGGAGTGGACATGGGCGTTAAAGAAAGAGGGATGAATGGAGGGCGGAATGGATTAGGCTGCTAGAGGCAGTGCAAAGGTGCAAACCGGAGCGGAGCTCCTGTGCAAAAGTGCAAAGGTGGAACCAACTTCAGGTGACGGGTGACGGGCACGGGAGTCGGCGACTCAGGCGTCGGCATCTCGGCCATCAGCCGCGGGAGCCGGAGCCGGCAACCGAAGGCCGAACGGCTGACACCCGAAAGGCTGATGCCCTGGTGGCCGGCACCCGTCACCTAAGGCTTTTGTTACGCTCCCAACCGCCAACCGCTAACCGCCAACACCTTACATTTGCACCTTTGCACAGGCCGAAGGCCGATTTGCACTTTTGCACTGCGGCGCTTTGCGCGCCGCACGCGTCACATCATCTTCCGCGCGGCTTCGAGATCCTCAGGAGTATCGATGGCGACGGGATGATAATCGGTGACGACGGTCTGGAAGGTGAGGCCGTGGGCGAGGAAGCGGAGCTGCTCGAGCGATTCGACGGCTTCGAGTTCGGTGGCCTTGAGCTGCGCGTAACCGGCGAGCGTGGCGCGGTCGTAACCATAGACGCCGACGTGCACCCAGTAGTCGCGGCGCGTGACCCATTCGGCGGGATCGACGCCACGGAGGTGCGGGATCGGGCTGCGGGAGAAGTAGATGGCCTCGCCGTTCTCGGCGCGCACGACCTTGACCACGCTGGTCGCGAGCAGGCGCTCGGTCGCGTGGATCTTGGAGACCGCGGTGACCAGCGGGCACTTCGTCTCCTTCCAGCGCGTGATGAGTCCGTCAAGGAGGTCAGGCTGGATGAAGGGCTCGTCGCCCTGGACGTTGAGGAAGAAATCACCCGGCAGGCGTTCGATGACGCTGGCCATGCGGGCCGTGCCCGAAGGACAGGCCGGATCGGTCATCAGGACCTCGGCGCCGAAACCACGGGCGACGCCGGCGACTTCTTCGGAATCCGTGAGGAGGACGACGCGGTCCGCCTGACGGACCTGCTTGGCACGCTCCCAGACATGCTGGACGACGGGCTTGCCGCCGAGATCGAGCAGGACCTTGCGGGGCAGGCGCGTGGAAGCGATGCGGGCGGGGATGCAGAGGGTGACGGAGGGCATGGGAACGAGGGATGGAGGACCGGAGGGCCGGAGGCTTAGGAGGAGAGGCAGTGCAAAGGTGCAAATCGGAGCGGAGCTCCTGTGCAAAAGTGGACCCAACTTCAGGTGACGGGTGACGGGCACGGGAGTCGGCGACTCAGGCGTCGGCATCTCGGCCATCGGCCGCAGGAACCCGGAGCTGGCTGCCGAAGGCTGAACGGCCGACATCCGAAGAGCTGATGCTCTGGTGGCCGGCACCCGTCACCTAATGCTTTTGTTACGCTCCCAACCGCCAACCGCTAACCGCCAACACCTTACATTTGCACCTTTGCACAGGCCGAAGGCCGATTTGCACTTTTGCACCAAAGCGCGGCGCTCAGCGCCTCGCTTCGGCGTAATGCGCGAGATACCAGGCGTAAGCATCGCGGATACCGTCGGCCATGGTGATGCGATGCTTCCAACCGAGGGCGCGGATGCGCGAGACGTCCATGAGCTTGCGCGGCGTGCCATCGGGCATCGACGGGTCGAATTCGAGGCGGCCGGTGAAACCGACGGCCTGGGCGACAAGACCGGCGAGGTCGCGGATGGTGAGCTCTTCGCCGGAGCCGACGTTGATGTGCCCGGGCTGGGAATAGCGACCGAGGAGCATCAGGCAGGCTTCGGCGAGGTCGTCGGCGTGCAGGAATTCGCGGAGCGGCGTGCCCGTGCCCCAGAGCTTGAGCGACGCGTCGCCGCGGAGCTTCGCCTCGTGCATCTTGCGGATCATGGCCGGCAGCACGTGGGAGTTCTCGAGGGAGAAGTTGTCGCCCGTGCCGTAGAGATTGCACGGCATCGCGCTGATGTAATCGCAGCCGTACTGCGCGCGAGCGTGGTCGCAGAGCTTGATGCCCGCGATCTTCGCGACGGCGTAGGCCTCGTTGGTGACCTCGAGCGGGCCGGTGAGCAGCGAATCCTCGCGGATCGGCTGAGGGGCGAGCTTCGGGTAGATGCAGCTCGAGCCCAGGAAGAGCAGCTTGCGCACGCCGGCGTGCCGGGCGCCCTCGACGACGTTGGCCGCCATGACGAGGTTATCGTAGAGGAAGTCGTAGGGCTGGGCCGAGTTGGCCTTGATGCCGCCGACGCGGGCGGCGGCCATGACGACATAGGCCGGCCGCTCCGCGGCCAGGAAGGCGCGGGTGGCCGCGCCGTCGCGGAGGTCGAGTTCGGCGGACGGGCGCGTGAGCACGGACGTGTGGCCGGCGGCGCGCAGCGCGCGGACGATGGCCGAGCCCACCATCCCGCGATGGCCGGCGACGTAGATCTTCGCGGAGCGGTCCATCAGCGGTTTTCGTGCGCGACGTGCTTCAGGTCATGGTCGACCATCTTCTGCACCAGCTGTTCGAAGGAGGTCTGCTGCGGATTCCAGCCGAGTTCGCGGACGGCCTTGGCCGGGTTGCCGAGCAGCTGCTCGACCTCGGTCGGGCGGAAGTAACGCGGGTCGACGGCGACGAGCGTCTTGCCCGTCTTGCGGTCGACGCCCTTCTCGTCGGCGCCCGTGCCCTGCCAGTCGAGCTCGATGCCGGCGCGGCGGAAGGCGTGCGCGCAGAATTCGCGGACGGTGTACATCTTGCCCGTCGCGATGACGAAATCGTCGGGCTGCTTGTGCTGCAGGATGAGCCACATGCACTGCACGAAGTCCGGAGCGTAACCCCAGTCGCGCTGCGCGGAGAGGTTGCCGAGGAAGAGGCAGTCCTGGCGGCCGTGGACGATGTTGGCGACCGCGAGGGAGATCTTACGGGTGACGAACGTCTCGCCGCGGCGCTCGGACTCGTGGTTGAAGAGGATGCCGTTGGAGGCGAACATCCCGTAGGCTTCGCGGTAGTTGCGGGTGATCCAGTAGGCGTAGATCTTGGCGACGCCATACGGGCTGCGCGGGTAGAAAGGCGTCGTCTCGGACTGCGGGACTTCGACGACCTTGCCGTAGAGCTCGGAGGTCGAGGCCTGGTAGATGCGAACCTTCTTCTCCATCTTCAGGATGCGGATCGCCTCGAGCAGGCGCAGCGTGCCGAGGCCGTCCGTGTCGGCGGTGTATTCCGGGATGTCGAACGACACCTTCACGTGGGACATCGCGCCGAGGTTGTAGATCTCGTCGGGCTGGATGTCGCCGATGAGACGGATCAGGCCGGTCGCGTCGCCGAGGTCGCCGTAGTGGAGTTGGATCTTCTTCGTGTGGATGTCGCGCACGAGGTCCTCCATGTAGAGGTGCTCGATCCGCGAGGTGTTGAAGGAAGACGAACGGCGGATGACGCCGTGGACCTCGTAGCCCTTGCCGAGGAGGAATTCGGCGAGATAGGAGCCGTCCTGGCCCGTGATGCCGGTGATGAGCGCGCGCTTTTTCATGTGATGATTAGGTAAAGAGGGTTCGTTTCAGGCGGAAGGCTTTTTCGCGCCGGCGATGATGCGGGAGCTGCTGTCGATCTTGGCGCCGAGGCCGTCGATGAGCTTCGCGCGGTGCTTGTTCAGCACGGTCATCTCCGGGATGTTGCCGGCGTTGCGGTCACCGCCCTTGCAGAAGACCGCCTCATGGCCCTGGGCCTTGGCTTCGCCGATGAGCCAATCGAGCGTCGCGCAGACCGAGCCATCGGTGTCGATCGAGAGCACCGCGCGGTCGACCACGCGGAGGGCGGCGGACACCGCGAGACGCGTATCCTGATCGATGAAGGCCTTACCCTTCTTGAGGGCGGCCTGGGCGTCAGTGTTGACGATGACCCAGAGGACGTCGCCCTGGGCGCGTGAAAGATCCAGCAACTCCAGGTGCCCGCGGTGCATCGGGTCGAAGTAGCCGGAAGTGATGGCGATACGCATTTTATAAAAGGTGGTGGCGGTTAGCGGATAGCGGGTGGCGATTGGGAAGATGAAGATGAACGCTACTAACGGGTTACGGCGGTTAGCGGTTGGCGGATAGCGGATGGGAAGATGACTGCGGAGGACAGAGGGCAGATGATGCGACCGTGTGACCGCGGTTGGGGGGCGTCGCATGGCCTAACCGCTATCCGCTTACCGCTACCACCTATTCTCATTGGTGACAGGTGCCGGCCACCGGGGCATCAGTCATTCGGGTGTCAGCCGTTCAGCTTTCGGCAGCTGGCTCCGGGTTCCTGCGGCTGATGGCCGAGAGGCCGACTCCTGAGTCGCTGACAACCGTGGCTGTCACCCGTCACCCGAAATAGTCCAACCGCCAACCGCTATCCGCTTACCGCTACCACCTATTCTCATTGGTGACAGGTGCCGGCCACCGGGGCATCAGCCATTCGGGTGTCAGCCGTTCAGCTTTCGGCAGCTGGCTCCGGGTTCCTGCGGCTGATGGCCGAGAGGCCGACTCCTGAGTCGCTGACAACCGTGGCTGTCACCCGTCACCCGAAATAGTCCATCCGCTATCCGCTAACCGCTACTACCTATTTTTTAACTACTTGGGCAGGCTACCGCACGTGGAGGCGAATTTCGCAGGCACGTACGGGAAGGAAGGACTGTCACCGGCCGAGCCGGCAGAAAGGGTCAGGCCCCGGGGGGCGGAAGGAGGAGAGGCGCGAGCTCGAGGGCCCGGCTGTTCCAACGATTGAGGCGGCTGAGCCGCTCGATGACTTCGGGTTGGGAGCCGCGGGCTTGGGCGTCGGCGAGGACACGTTGCAGGCCGGGTTGGGCTTGCTCGAGGGCGGGCAGGACTTGGCTACGGAGGAGCGCGACCAAGGAGGCCGCCAGGGATGGCGTCGGCTGCCAGCGCTCGCGGCGAGAGCCTGGTTCTTTGACCGAGAGGATCATCTCGTGGTCGCGGAGGAACTTAAGTCCTTGGCTGACAGAGCCTTTGCTAATGCCTAGCCGCCCTTGGACGTGGTCGAAATCGACCGGACCCGAGGAAACGTAGAGCAGGGCGTAGATTTCGGCCACCGAGCGCGGCACACCCAGGATACCGGCCATCCGGACAAAGAAATCCGCGAGCTCGATCTCATGCGGCTGCAGGGGCTCATAAGAGGGGCGGCTCGGACGCCGGCCGGCGGACTTTTCTGAGGGGGGCTTCATCAGGTTTAGGCCCTGCGGTCGGGGGCTTCCTGATGTTTCAATAATTTTTGAACTTAGGCAAGGGGCAATGTGAACAACCCGGAAATAGCGACCCGCCCTCCCCTGTCGGAAGGTGCGGATCTGAAAAGCTTCCACCTGGCGCCCCCTTGGGGATTCGAACCCCAGTTACCTCAGTGAAAACGAGGTGTCCTGGACCGGGCTAGACGAAGGAGGCGGTCGGTGGAAGCGAAGAACGTAGGAACGAAGTCCCGCTGGTCAAGTTTTTAGAAACAAGCCCGCCGGACCCCGATCAACGCCCGAAAAGGCTGCGATCCTCGTAGGGATTCTTCGGCTGGCCGTCGTTCTTGGCCCCGTGGAGGCGCTGCTGCTGCACGCCGAACCAAGCCATCCAGGCCGCGGAGGCGATGAACAGGATCAGGAAGACCCGGATGGCCCATTTGCGGGCGGCGGAAGGCTCGTCGGTTTCGGTCATCTCCCCCGACCATGGGTGAGGAATGGGGCTTGGCAACCTCGGCGACTTTTTTACAAATGTGATTACCCCCTTAGTCTTACCCCCTTTCCCAAGATTCTGCATGAGTCCCAAGCAGAAGCCGTTGGTGGTCATCATTGAAGACGATCGCAGTCTCGCCGCCGCGCTCGCCGATCAACTCCTGAACGCCGGCCTCTCCACCCAAGTCTTCCACAAAGGCGCCACCGCGCTCAAGTTCGTCGGTGAGTCGTATGTGCACCTCGTCCTGCTCGATCCGAACCTGCCGGACCTCGACGGACTCGCGGTGTTGGACAAGATCCGCCGCCTGGCGCATTCGCCGGCGGTGATCTTCCTCTCCGCCCTGCGCGACGGCGAGCATGTGGCCCAGGCGCTCGAAGCGGGCGCGGACGATTTCGTCGGCAAGCCGCACCATCCCGCGGAACTCATCGCGCGCATCCACGCCGTGCTACGACGCAGCGAGACCGCGGGCGACAGCCGGCTCACCGTCAACGCCGCGCTCGGCACCGACGTGTTCCGGTTCAACGGCGCGGAAGTCCATCCCGAGCGGCTCGAACTCATCTTCCCCAGCGGCAAGAAGCACAAGCTCGGGCGCAAGGAGCTCGGCATCCTCTACCACCTGCACGCCAACCCCGGCGTGATCATCAGCCGGCACAGCCTGATCCACGCCGTCTGGGGCGTACACGCCGACATCCGCAGCCGTTCGCTGGACCAATACGTGGCCAAGATCCGCGACGCCTTCGAGGACCATGGCCGTAAGCTGGACAGCCTGCGGACGATCCACGGCATCGGCTATTGGTACGAACCAGCCCCGGCCGGCGGGGAAAACGGCGGCCGAAAGACCCGCCGGGCTTGATTCCCGGGAGAACGCCGCCATTGGTGGGGGCATGGATATCCGTTGTTACCTCAAACCCAGCTGCGGCTGGAGCAACGGCGTGCGCGCCATCATGGCGAAGTACGCCCTGAACTACGTCGACGTGGACATCATCAACAACCCGGCGAACTACGCCGAGATGGTCGAGAAGTCCGGTCAGCGCCTCTCCCCTTGCGTCGAAATCGACGGCGTCATGCTGCCCGACATCTCCGGCGCCGAAGTGGAACAGTATCTCCTGGCCAATAAGCTCGTCGTCCCGAACGACAAGGCTCCGGCCGTGCCGATCGACGCCCCGTGCACCGACGAGGAGCACGAGAAGATGCGGATCAAGACGATCCGGTTTTTCTGAGCGCGTAAGCGCCTAGGTAGTGGCGGTTAGCGGTTGGAGGATAGATCCGGATCAACGGGAAACCGGAGACCGGATGTGAAGCCGTGCACAGGTGGCGCGACGGAGTCGCAGGTGACAGGCTGGCACGTGGGCCAGTGGACAAGGGGGTACGCGAGTATCGAGTATGGAGTATTGAGTATAGACTAGTTGAGGGCTCGAGGACCCGAGGACTGGAGGGCTCGAGGACATGTATAGGCTTTGGGCGCTGATGTGTCACCAGCCGCCAACCGCTAACCGCCATTAACTGACATAGGTAGGGACGTGATCACTATCGCGTCCGCCCTGATGCCTAACGGATGCGATGTCATCGCATCCCTACCCGATGCAGCTAAGGCAGCACGCGGTGCTGCCCCTACCAATTGCATTCCTTGCCAACCGGCCAACGGGCTAACGGTTCAATTAACCATCCGGTTTCCCTTTGCGTTGATTCCAACCGCTTACCGCCAACCGCTAACCGCTAAAACCTCTTATTCGCCCTTCCCTGCCGCGAAATCGGCGAGCGAGTCGGCGACCCACTGGCGCTGTTCGCCGCTGAGTTCGGGGAAGATGGGGATGCTGAGCACTTCGGCGGCGAGCTGTTCGGAGACGGGCACGCGGTCGAAACCGCGGTACTTCTGGTCGACGAAGCACTGCTGGCGGTGGAGCGGGATCGGGTAATAGATCTCGCAGCCGATCTTGCGGCCGGTGAGGAAGGCCTTGAGCGCGTCGCGACGACCCCCGAGCACGCGGAGCGTGAACTGGTTCCAGATGCCCTGGCCGGAGTAATCGACGGGGAGGAGGATCTTCGCGGCCTTGTCGAAGCCGGGACGGTTCTCGGCGATGCCACGCACGCCCTTCAGGGTCGTCTGGTAGAAGATCGCATTGCCCGCGCGCGCGCAATTGTACGACGGCAGGTGCGGGAGCTTGAGGTGCAGGAGCGCCGCCTGGAGCGGGTCCATGCGGAAGTTCGCGCCGACCTCGCGGTGGAAATACTTCGGCTGCATGCCGTGGACGCGGAGGATGCGGGCGCGCTCGGCGAGAGCGTCGTCCTGCGTCGTGACCAGGCCGGAGTCACCCATGCCGCCGAGGTTCTTCGACGGGAAGAAGCTCGTCGCGCCGAAGTCGCCGGACGACATCGTCGATCGACCCTTCCAGCGGGCGCCCATGGACTGGGCGGCGTCTTCGATCACGCGGAGGCGATACTTCGTGGCGAAAGCCTGCAGGGCGTCGAGGTCGCCGGACTGACCGAAGAGGTGCACCGGCATGATCGCGCGGGTGCGCGGGCCGACCTTCCGGGCGGCGTCTTCCAGGTCGATGTTGAAGTGGTGCGGGTTGACGTCGACCCAGACCGGCGTGGCGCCGAGACGGGCAACGGAGCCGGCGGTGGCGAAGAAGGTGAACGACGGGATCAGCACCTCGTCGCCTTCGCCGATATCGAGCGCCATGAGCGCGAGCAGGAGCGCATCGGTGCCGGACGAGACCCCGAGGGCGTGCTTCACTCCGAGGAACGCGGCGCAGTCCTTCTCGAAGGCCTCGAGCCGCGGGCCCATGATGAACATGTTCGAGCGAAGGACCTCGCGGAAGGCGTTCTCGAACTGCGCTTCGAGGGCGCGGTTCTGCGGGCCGAGGTCAAGGAGCGGGACGTTCGTCATGGCGCAAGGGGGTTTTCCCACCGTCGGCCCGCACGGGCAACATCATTCAGTCCGACGACGGGCGCGCCAGACCAGCCAGGCGCCGAAGGCGGCGAGCGGGAGCGTCCAGAACTGACCGGCCGTGAGGCCGAGGACGAAGCCGTCATCGGGGGAGCGGAAGGCCTCGCAGACGATGCGACCGACGGAATAGAGCAGCAGGAATTCGCCGGCGAGACGACCGGGCGACAGCCGCAAGGGATAGCGACGGAGCACCCAGAGCAACGGCAGCAGCCCTTCGGCGAAAGCCTCGTAGAGCTGCGATGGGTGACGCGGCTCGGCGCCTTCACGCGGGAAGATCACCGCCCAGGGGAGATAAGATGGGTCGCCGACGAGCTCGCCGTTGATGAAGTTGGCGAGGCGGCCGAAGAGGAGGCCCGCCGGGGCGAGGGCGCAAATCAGGTCGCCGATGGCGTAGAAGTCGGCCTTGATGCGCCGCGCGAACCAGGCGCCGGCGAGCAGGACGCCGAGGAAGCCGCCGTGGCTGGCCATGCCGCCTTCCCAGACGCGGAAGAGCATCAGCGGATCCGCCGCGAATTCGGCGCGCGCGTAGAGGAAGACGTGGCCGCAACGGCCACCGGCGATGACGCCGACCATGATGGCGGTGATGAGCGTCGATTCGTCGAGCGCCGTGCGCAGCGGCGTGAGGCCCGCGCGACGCCAGCGGCCAAGGAGCCAGGCGGCCACGAGGAAGCCCGCCGCGTAGGCCAGTCCGTACCAATGCACGCCCCGTAGGCCCCAGCTCTCGGGGAAACGGAACGCGACCGGATCAAGGTCGTGCGTCCAGTAAGCGAGCATGGCCGCGTTCATGCGCCAGGCTTAGGGGCGTCCGGACGACGACCGACGCGGTGGCCACGCTGGCGCGCGAGCTCACGCATGTCGGGATGCGGGTCGTCCTTCTCGTAGATCTCGACGCCGAGGAGCGACTCGAAGACGTCCTCGAGGGTGACGACGCCCGCGAAGGCGCCGAACTCGTCGACCACCACGGCCAAGTGCTGGTGCGCGCGGACGAGGTCGTGGAGGGCGTCGGACAAGGTGGCGTTCTCGGGTACGACGTGGGCCTTGCCCATGAGCTCGCGCACGCGCACGTCGCGGCGGCCTTCGCCGGCGGCCTTCAGCAGGTCGCGACGCCGGACGACGCCGACGATGCGGTCCGGGTTCTGTTCCCAGACCGGCATGCGGCCGTGCGGGACGGTCGGGTGGAGACGAAGGACATCGGCCACCGTGAGGTCGGCCTCGATGGACGTGACGACGGAACGGGGCGTGAGCACGTGCGAGACCGGGATATCGTCGAGCCGGACGGCGTTGGCGACGAGGTTGCTCTCGGCCTGGGTGATCTTGCCTTCGCGGGCGGCGGCCTGGGCGAGGCTCCCGATGTCGGCATCGGCGCGGTCGACGCCGGGCTCCTCGGGCGGGGCGAGCGAGTCATGCAGCTTGCCGAGCATGCGGAGCATCTTGGCGGCGCCGCGGACGAGCGGGAGGGACGAGGCGATGCGCGGGGCCAGCGCCACGCGGAAATGCATGCCGAGCTTGCGCGGAAGCATGATCGTCAGCCAGGCCATGAAGAAGGAGATCGCGATGACGACGAGCACCGTGGCCAAGGCGAAGCCCCAGCTCTCGCCGACGCGGGGCAGGAAGCGCACGCCGACGAGCACGCCGCCGAGCAAGGCGCTCATGCCGACGAAGGCGGCGGACAGGACTTCGAAAGCGGCGAGGGTGTTGCCCTGGTCGCCGCGGCAACGTTCGAGCGCGACGGCGGCGGTGGCCTGACGGCGGCGAAGGTCCTCGAGTTCGGCGTGCGAGAGGGCCGAGACGACGCCGGCGACGAGGGAGATTCCCGCCGCGCTGCCGTTGAGGAGCACGAAGACTAGCCAGAGATACCAGACGGATTCCATGTCCTGCTGGGATAGGCGAGAGGCGCCGACTTGGCGAGGGAGAATCCCGGCGTTGACCCTGCGGAAGCGGGGCGGATACTGCGCTCATGACCCCCCGCGAGCTCCGGATCATCTCCGCCCTGGCCGTCTTCCTCACCGCCGGACTTCCCGCGGCCGCCGGCGCGATCGCCTTCCGCGCGCAACCCGTGCTCGTCGGCGCCATCATCGGCGAACCCGGCGCCCTGCCCGGCCTCACCGGACTCTTCTTCAACCACTTCACCGGCGCGCTGCTCGGCCTGCTCGCCGTCGGCCTCGGCGTGACGCTCTACGCCGCCCGCGCCCACCTGCGCGAGACGGACGAAGTCGTGCGCATGACCAAGCTCCTCGCCGCGACCTGCTTCGCGGCCCTCGTCAGCGTCTCTTTCCTCGCGCTCTTCGTGCTCGCCGCGGCCTTGCCGGCCTACGCGAAGCTGATGCAGCGCTGAGCACGCCAGGCGGCCAGCGCGGCGAGCAACGGGCGCGCGACGGCGGGATCGCCTGACCAGAGCGGGCGGCCGTCGACGTCGTCCCAATGCGAGACGGCTGACGCGCCGCCCGGCAGGGTCGAGCGCAGGACCAGCATCGCTTCGGCGCGGACGGGGACCGTCGACGCGACCTCGCGCGTCGGCAGGCCGGCGCAACGGATCAACTGGCCGAGCGCCGTGCCCGGCAGGCGAGCGGTGGTCTCGGCCGGGACATGCAGCACGCCGCCCTCCACCCAAGCCAGGCTCGAGCGGGAACCTTCGCTGACGAACCCACGCGCATCGAACTGCACGCCTTCGACGCCGGCGCCGGCGCCGAGCGAACGCAGCTCGACGGAGGCGGCCATGGAGTTCGCCCACGGGGCGGATTTAGGGCGCGGGAGCCATTCCGCGGCATCGCGCACCGTGCGAAGCGAACGCAGACGGAAGACCTCCGGCGAAGGAAGCAGCGCACGGAGACCGAGTTCCTCGAAATCGGAGCCGACGACGAGACGCAGCACGCCCTCTTGTCCGCCCAGCAGACGGAGCGCCGCGCGCCAGGCCGGCAGGTCACCGGCGGCGAGCGGGCCGGGCGCGAAACCGGCGCGGGCCATGCCGGCACGCAGACGCGCCAGATGGTCGTCGAGGCACTCCACCGTACCCGCGCGCAGGGCGATCGTTTCAAAGAAGGCCGCGCCAGCCGGGAAGCTGCCCGGCATGGCATCGCCCTCGGCGAGGACGCCGTTGCGACAGACGCGGCTCATGGGAGCGCCGCGCGGGCGGCGGCAAGGAGCGGAGCCTGGGCCTTGCGCAGGCTCTCGGCGTATTCGCGGGCGGGCACCGAGTCGGCGACGACGCCCGCGCCCGCTTGGACGAAGGCGCGGCCCTCGGCGGACCAGAGCGAGCGGATGATGATGTTGAGGCAGAGTTCGCCGGAGGCGCCGATCCAACCGAGGGAGCCCGTGTAGTAGGCGCGGGCCACCGGTTCGAGTTCGGCGATGACCTGCATCGTCCGCACCTTCGGCGCGCCCGTGACCGTGCCGCCCGGGAAGAGCGCGCGGACCACGTCGGCCGGACCGGCGCCTGCGGCGAGGTCGCCTTCGACCTGTGAGACGAGGTGCATCACGTGGGAGTAGCGTTCGACCGCCATGAACTCAGGCACGCGCACCGTACCGGGACGGGAGACGCGGCCGACGTCATTGCGCAGGAGATCGACGAGCATCAGGTGCTCCGCCTTCTCCTTCGTATCGCCCGAGAGTTCGCGAGCCCAGGCGAGGTCCGCCGCTTCGTCGGCGCCGCGCGGGCGCGTGCCGGCGATCGGCCGCGAGACGACGCGGCCGCCCGCGACCTCGACGAGGAGCTCGGGCGAACCACAGGCGAGGGACACGCCGGGCAGGCGCACGAAGCCCATGTACGGCGAAGGATTGGCGGAACGCAGCGCCTCGTAGGCGCCGAGCGTATCGACCGCCGGGACTTCGAGCCGCGTGGAGAGATTGACCTGATACGTATCGCCCGCGGCGATGTATTCCTGACAGCGCGCGACCGCGCGGACGAAGCCGGCTTCGTCGAATGACACCGCCAGCGGGAATGCCGGCGCACCGGCCGGTGGTAGCGCGGGCGCGGGGGCGGCGCAGGCGGCGGACCAACGCGCGGCGTGCTCGAGGGCGCGGGCGCGGGCCGCGCGGAGGGCCGAGTTCGGCGAGCCGACGGGACAGAGCACGACGACCGTGAGCTCCTGCTTCGCGGCATCGAAGACGCAGGCCTCATGGGCTTCGAGGAAGGCGGCGAGCGGCACGCGGACGTCGGCCAGGGCGGAACGCACCGGCTCGAACTGCGCCGCCAGGTCGTAGCCCAGCAGCGCGATCAGGCCGCCTTGGAAGGCGGGCCAGCCGGCGAGACGCGGCGCGCGGACCTCGCGGGACCAACGTCGCAGATAGGCCAGCGGCTTCTCCGTGGCTTCCTCATGCGCGCCGTCCTCGGCGTGGAGCACCACCCGTCCGTCGGCGAAGAAGAGCGTCGCGCGCGGGGCGGCCGGGACCGCGATCGTGAGGCTGCCCGTGCGACCGCTCTCGAGCACCGCATGGTGGCGGCCCGTGAAGAAGGCTTCCCAGGAAGCCGGCAGGCGATCGGCGCGGAAGCGCGCGAGGTAAGGCAGGTGCGTCCAACCTGAGCCGGCGGCGGTCCAGTCGGCGGCCGTGACCTCGGCGACGATGACGGGCGCGTCATTCATCGGCGAAGTTCAGTTTGTAGCCCGAGAAGTCGGGACCCGAAAGGATCTCGCCGGCGCGTTCGGCCGTGATGCCGTAGACGTGGAGCTCCTGACGCGAGCCCTTCGAGACGACCGTCAGGCGCAGGCCGCCGCCCAGCTTCATGACCTTGATCGAGAGACCCTTCGCGCCCACGCGGGCGGCGATCACCCCGCGAGAGACGCGGCCATGGCGCTCGAGGGCTTCGGCCACAGGACGGGCGGCGTCGGTCAGCGACGTATGCGTGCCCGCCCTGCCCCGGCCCTTGGCCATGCTCAGGCGATCTCCCAGTGATAGGGATGGGAGGAGAGGAAGTCGCAGCCCTTCTTCGTGACCACCACGCAGTCTTCGAAGCGGCAGCCGCCGATGCCCGGGTAGTAGAGACCCGGCTCGACCGTGACCGCATGGCCCGCGACGAGCGGGAGCGGATTGCGCGTGGAGAGCGCCGGGTCTTCGTGGATGTCGTAGCCCAGGCCGTGACCCGTGCCGTGGAAGAAGCCGACGTAGACGCCCTTCTTCAGGCCGGTCTCATAGCCGAGCGACTTGAAATATTCCTGCACCACCGTGTGGACCTTGGCGCCGGTCACGCCCGCGCGGATGGCCTTGATCGCGCGGCGCTGGGCCTCGAGCACCGCCAGCACCATCTTGCGCTGCTTCGGATTGGCCTTCCCCTTGAGGTAGGTGCGGGTCATGTCGCCGTAGTGATGCGACGCGATGTGGCGGGGATAGATATCGCAGACGATGAGCTCGTTGGCGCGGACCGGACCGGAGCCGGAGCAATGGCAGTCCACCGCCTGGTCGCCGGGGGCGATGATCAGGCCGATGTCGCAGAGCGCGCCCTTACGGAGGATCGCGACCTGCGCCTCCTCCTTGAGAATCTCCGCCGTGAGCGTCTTGCCCTTCCACTGCAGCACGCCCTTCTTGTCGGCGCGGGATTCCGCGAGGACCTGCTCGACCGCCGTGAAGCCGGCGACCGCCGCGACATTGCCCGCGCGGATGCCGGCGAGTTCGGCCTTCGACTTCACCTGACGTTCCGGGAAGAGCTCGGGCGCGCCGCGCTCGTTCTGCTGGGCGCCGACGGCGTGGAGCTCGAGGCCGAGTTCGCGGAGGCGCTGGAAGAGGCCCACCGGGAAGTCGGCCGGCACGCGGAAGCGCTGGACGCCGCGCTCGAGGGCGGCGAAGACGATCGCGTCGGCCACGCCCGCCTTCGGGTTGGTCTTGCGGAGGTCGGCGATGATCGCCGTGAGGTTGAGCACCTCGTCGAAGGCGGATTCATCCTGCGCGCGACCGACTTCCATGCCCGGGAGCAGGCCGATGCGACGACGGCCGACCGAGAAGGCCGGGAACGGGTCCGAGGCGTGGAAGCCGCCGAACCAACGCAGGTCGGCGTTCTTGGAAGGAGTCGCCATCATCAGGACGTCACGGACGGCGGGAGCGGTGGAGCGGGCCATGGGCGCAGGATGACGGAAGTCGGCTCCCCGTGAAGCGCAAACGGCATCGCTCCGGGGGCGGAGCCGGTCATCGTGGACGCCATGCCCCTCCTGACCTTGGCCGCCCGCCAACCCTTCGACCTCGGCACCCTGCTCATCCCCGTGCTCCCGTGGTGGGAGCTCCTGCTGCGCGGCATCATCGTCTACGCCTTCCTCCTCTGCCTCATCCGGATCACCGGCCGCCGGCAGACCGGGATGATGACCCCGTTCGACTTCATCCTCCTGCTCATCCTGAGCAACACCGTCCAGAACGCCATGAACGGCGGCGACAACAGCCTTGGCGGCGGGCTCTTCCTCGCCGGCACGCTCATCGCCATCAACTGGTTCATGCTGCTGCTCTCGCGGCACTACCGTCTCGTGCATTGGGCGCTCGTCGGCCGGCCCGTCTTCCTCGTGCGGGACGGTGATATCCAGGAGAAGGTCATGCACCGGGAACGCATCACCCACCATGAACTCATGTCCGCCCTGCGTTCGGCCGGACTCGCCAATATCGAGCAGGCCAAGGACGTCATCCTCGAGACCAACGGTACCATCAGCGTCATCCACCGGACGGCGGCTTGACGGGCCGGACGGCCCCGGCAGGATGGGCGTGTTCCTGAAGAGGCGGGTATCGTTCAGTGGTAGGACCCCACTTTCCCATAGTGGTGACACCAGTTCGAGTCTGGTTACCCGCTCCAGGACCGCGGGCCGAGGCTTGACCCCGGCGGTCCGGCTCGGGATAGTGGGCGTCCTTGGCCACGCGGGTATCGTTCAGTGGTAGGACACCACTCTTCCAAAGTGGATACACCAGTTCGAATCTGGTTACCCGCACCAAGGAAAACGCCGCTCAGTTGCGCCAAGGCAGCTGACCCGCGGGCGTGACCTCGAGGAATTCCTTCCAGGCCTCGACCTCGTCCGCCGACAGCGACGACGCGACCACCAGGCGCCACTTCGGCTTGGCCGGGGCGCGGCGCAGGGTCATGCCGGCCTGCTCGGGCAGGCGGTTGGCCTTGCGCGAATTGCAGCGCACGCACGCCGTCACGATGTTCTCCCAGTTCGTCTTGCCGCCGACGTCGCGCGGGACGACGTGGTCGAGATTGAGTTCCTCGTCGCGGAAAGTCCGGCCGCAGTACTGGCAGGTGTTGGCATCGCGCAGGTAGACGTTGCGACGGGAGAAGCGGATCTCGCGGCGCGGGACGCGGTCGTATTCGCCGAGCAGCAGGACGCGCGGGACGCGCAGGACGATGCAGGGCGAGCGCACGGATTCGCCGGCGGGCGGCGGCGACTCCGCGGAGAATTTCAGCCACTCCGCGGCGCTGAGGACACGGTGGCCGGCGGTCGGATCGGAATAGATGGCCGAGGCGCGGCCGCGGAAGAGCAGGCTCATCGCGCGGAGCACGCCGACGATGTTCACCGGCTGCCAGAGACGGTTGAGGACGAGGACGCGTTGTTCGAGGCGCGGAGGCACGGCGTCCTTAAGATGACCCGTCATGACAAAGGGTCAACCTCCTCGCGTCATCGACCTTGCGAAGCCGGCACCGGCCGGGGCGCGGGCGGGGACGTCAAGGTGTCGGGCAAGGCCACGTACATCGCTCCGGTCACGTTGGCCGGGATCGGGAACGGGATACCATCGATCTGGACGCGCAGGCTCTCGACCGCCGAGGAACGTAGTTCGCTCGGCCCTTTCACGTTGATGACCACCGGCTTGTCGCGGGGCGACAGCATGCCGCGGCCCGGGACCTCACCGGTGTGCTGTTCGATGACCTGATACTGGACGCCGGCCTTGACGGACCGGAGCGTGATCTGGTGAGGACGGCTCGCCGGCGAGACAGGCGAGACGACCGTGGGAGCCGGAGGCTCAGGTCGCCGGGCCGGCGACGGCGAGCTTAGAGAAAAAACGCCAGCAAGATCGCGACGGCCGCGATGCCGATGATGCCGTAGATCAACGTGTCGCGGCTGATCGTCAGCGGCGCGCCGGCGGCCTCGGGCTCGAAAGCCGCGTCTTCGTCGGCGCCGGCTTCGAGCGGGCGGCGGGAAGCCTTGGCGGAATGGTGCGTGTTGAAGTCGGCGCCGGCCTTCTCGTCATCGAGACGGAGGTACTTCGCATAGACCTTCACGAAGCCGCGCTTGTAGACGTCGGCGAGCGGGATGGACTCGAACTGGTTGGCCTCCATGGACTGGAGGTAGTCGGTGCGGATCTTGGTGAACTCCGCGGCTTCGCGGAGGGTCACGCCCAGTCGCTGACGGGCTTCTTGGAGGCGTTCGCCGAGGGTTTGCATGGGCCGACTTTCGCCCGCGGACGGGAAATAGGCAAGCCTCTCGTGGCCGGCCGGATCAGGCGAGGAGGCTCCAGAGCCAGAACCAAGGCGTCGCGACCACGCCGACCGCCGTACTCATGAACGCCCGGAAGAAAGGCAGGTTGACCGCGACGAGCAGGATGATGAACCCCCAGCGGGCGAGCATCAGGAAGGTCTCCTCGGAATAGAGGCCGAGCCGGACGGCGATGCGCGAGCCGTCGAGCGGCGGGATCGGGATGAGGTTGAAGACGACCAGGCTGGCGTTGAGGAAGACGCCCATCTGCAAGAAATCGATGATCACCGCCTGCGAGCGGGGGTCGAAGTCGCCTAGGCCGCCGATGACGGCGAAGACGAAGCAGAGCACGAGGTTCATCCCCGGGCCGGCCAGGGTGATGTAGATGTCGTCCATCCGGCGGGTCTTCGGATTGGGCAGGGAGATCTGCACCGGTTTGCCCCAGCCGATGAGGCCGAAGCCCGGGCTGAGGAAGATCATGACCGCCGGGAGGATGATGGTCCCGATCAGGTCGGTGTGGGCGAAGGGGTTGAGGGTCACGCGGCCCTGCAGGCGCGGGAGCGGGTCGCCGCGCACGTCCGCCATCCAGGCGTGGCCGAACTCATGGAGCCCGATCGAGATGATCAGCAGGATGAGCTGGAGGGCGCCCCAGCGGAAGTGCTCGAGGTCCATCTCAGTTACCGCAGCCTCCGCGGGGCTGGCCGCAGCCGCAGCCGTTCGTGTGGACGTGGTCGAACTTCAGTCCCTTGACCGCCACCATCGGGAGCTGCTTCGCCAGCTTGTCTGAACCGCAGTGCGGGCAGGCCGGCTTGTCCTGGGAGCTGCGGACGAGCAACTCGCTGGTCTTGCCGCAGTCGGCGCAGGTGTAATCGAAGATCGGCATGGCGGACGCCGTCGAGCAAACGCCGGGGGCCGGATTAGCCAATCCGAAAGCACCGACGCACTCGCTCCTTGAGCCATCGTCGGCAGGCGCATAGACCTGAACCCATGTCGTCCGCCGCCCGCACCCGACTCGCCCAACGGAGAGGCCTCAGCCTGTCCGCGGCGCGTACGCTCGCGCGGCTCGCCACCCCACAGGCCATCCAGGACTTCCTCGTCGATTTCCCGCAGAACTTCGAACCCGAGGGCGATACCGCCCGCTCGGTGGAGCAGACCTTGAAGCATCGCCGCGCCCATTGCATCGAAGGCGCCATGGTGGCCGCCTTCGCCCTCTGGCTGCAAGGCCACCCTCCCCTGCTCCTGGACTTCAGCGCGCATCAGGACATGGATCACGTCATCGCGCCCTTCCGCGTGAACGGCAAATGGGGCGCGATCTCCAAGACCAATTACGTCTGCCTACGCTGGCGCGATCCGGTCTACCGCAGCGTGCGCGAGCTCGCGATGTCGTACTTCCACGAATACGCCAAGGGTCCGCGCAAAACCCTGCGGAGCTATTCGAAGCCGTACGACCTCAGCCGCCTGCCGGCCGAGAAGTGGGTCAATAACCCGAAGGACTGCTGGGAGATCGCCGACCTCATCACCGCCGCGCCGCATTACGAGATCGTCACCGCCGCGGAGGCCAAGCGCCTGCGGCACCGCGATGACGTCGAACTGCGGTCCGACAAGGTCACGGTCTTCCCGATCCCGAAGTGGAAGCGCCAGCGGCTTTGAGCCTCAGCGCCGTCCGTCGTACCAGATCTCGCAGTTCTCCGGCCGCTTCGCCGCGCGCCCGGCGGTGAAAAGCATGCGGAAGAAGAAGCGGCCCGCCTCCGGGAGCGTGTAGAGCTTCAGCTTGCGCGAAGACGTCCGCAGCGGGTGGTCGGCGAGGATGACGAAGCGACGGCCGGAGCGGCGGGCGAGAGACTTCAGGCGACGGCTAAGGAAGACCTCTTCGCCCGCGTAGTATTCGGTGCCGAAACCGCCCACGGCGCGGAAGGCGGCCGCTTCGACCCAGACGCACGAGCCGGCGGCCCAGCCCGCCAGGCGGCTCCAGAGATTCCAGAGCCCGCAGACGAAGCGGGCGTAGCGCGGCGTGCCTGGCTCGAGTTCGACCGTGCTGCCGCCGCCCAGCGCGCGGCCTTCGGCGATACGGGTCGCGATGGATGCGAAGAGTTCCGCCGAAGGCGTGGAGTCCGCGTCGATGAAGACGAGCCATTCGCCCGTGGCGACACGCGCGCCGGCGTCACGCGCCCGGCCGATCTGGTTGACCGGCTCGAACACCACCGTCGCGCCCGCCGCGCGGGCGACCGCGGACGTGCCGTCGGTCGAATTATTGTCGCAGACCAGGCATTCCCATTCCCAGCCGCGGGCCGTGAACGCCGAAGCGGCCGCCTTCACCGACGCGAGGGCGGCCGGAAGGAGCTTCTCTTCGTTGAAAGCCGGGAGGACGACGGAGACGCGCATCACCGGCGGGCTTGTCAGCTGACGTGCTCGAAGGCGCAGGCGGCGGCTCCGACGACGCCGACATTGCCGCCGAGGCCGGCGGGGACGATCGAGCAGACCGCCGACAGACGCGGGAAGGCGTACTGGTTGGCGCTCTTGCGCATCGGGACGAAGAGCGCGTCACCGGCCGCGGTGACGCCGCCGCCGACCACGATGACGTCGGGGTTGAAGGTATTGATCACCGCGCCGAGGCCGCGACCGAGGTAGTTGATCGACTCCGCCCAGATCTCGTTGGCGAGCGCGTCGCCTTCGGCCATGGCCTGGAAGAGGTGGTGGGTCGTGACCTGCTCGATGCTGCCGGCGAACTTCACGATGCTCGACGCGCGACCGGACGCGAGGGCCTCGCGAGTGCGACGGGCGATGGCGGTACCGGAAGCATAGACTTCCCAGCAGCCGGGGTTGCCGCAGCCGCAGCGGGGTCCGTCCATCGTGAGCGGGATATGGCCGAGCTCGGCCGCATTGCCATTGGAGCCACGCATCAGGCGACCATCGATGACCGCGCCGCCGCCGATGCCGGTGGAGACCGTGATGTAGACGACGTTCTTCTTGCCCTTGCCGGCGCCGAAGCGGTATTCGCCGAGCGCGGCGGCGTTGCAGTCGTTATCGATGCGCGCGGGCAGGCCGCCGAAGGAGTTGCTCAGGTGTTCCGTGATCGAGAAGCCCGTCCAGCCGGGGAGGTTGGGCGAACCGTCGACGCAACCACGGGCGATGTCGAGAGGGCCAGGGGAGGCGACGCCGATGGCGACGAAGTCGACCGGCTTGAGCTTGAGTTCGGCGAGGAGCGCGTGCGCGGCGGCGGCGACGCGTTCGCAGGCCTGCTGCGGACCCTTTTCGGCGAACGTTTCGACGCGGCCGGAACCGAGGACGCTGCCGTCTTCGTTGACGACGCCGAAGGCGAACTTCGTGCCGCCGAGATCAAAGGCCAATACTTTACGCATGAGAGGAATGATAGGTCAGTCGCGGGCCGGCCGGGCGAAATCATCCTGCAGCCGGACGACGTCGGTGAGCTCAGGCGTGGAGACTTCGAGCAGGACGCTGTCTTCGAGGGCCTCGAAGCGATGAATCGTGCGGGCCGGGATATGGACAGCCCGGCCGGGCAGCCAGACGCTCTGGTCGGCTGGAGTGACGAGTGAAGGCGCGGGAGTCTCGCCGGCGGCGAGCGCGCGGAGCGTCAGGAGCACCTTGCCGGAAAGAAGGAAGAGGGTCTCCGTCTTGCGTTCATGGTATTGGAGGCTGAGACGGCAGCCCTTCTTCACTTCGAGCACCTTGCCGGCGTAGGCGGCCTGATCGGCATACCAGATCTCGCGGCCCCACGGCTTCTCCACGATTTTCGGGTTATGCGTGGGCTCGGCCATGGCTCTGGTCTGTCGAAAAACGGTCCGTTAGCCAAGCAAATCCCCGAAGAAGTCCGGCTGATCCATCGCGCCGACCAAGGGCCGGACGAGATGCTCGGCGTCGACCGCGACGCGATTGACGTCGGGCGTGACGCGATGAAGCGAAAGCGTGCGATCGGGCGCGGTGACGGCGAGGGCGGCGAAATCGTCCGGCGTGAACGCCCGTTCGGAAAGCCAGGCTTGGCGGGCGGCGCCCGTGAGCACGACCGGCATGCGCGAGTGGACCTCGCCCGCTTCGCGGTTCGGCGCGACCGTGACGAGGCAGAGCGTCCGGCGCGAGGTGCCGTCGGCGGCGAGGTGGAGCGACCAGAGACCCCCGACCGCGAGCGGGCCGCCGTCGGTCGCGCGAAAATAATACGGCACCTTCAGCTTACCTTCGGTCTTCCATTCGTAATAGCCGTCGAGCGGCACGACGCAGCGACGGAGACGCGCGGCGTCGCGGAAGGTCGGCCGTTCGAAGATTCCCTCGACGCGCGCGTTGGCGTGACCGGCGGGCTCGTCGGCCGGCGCCCAAGCCGGCACGAAGCCCCACGGCAGCGCCTCGGTGCGGAACACGCCCTGCTCGCGACGGACGGAGAGGAGCGGCGTGCCCGGAGAGATGTTATACCGGGGCGCGACGTCGACTGACGGAGCGCCGAGGCTTTTCACGATTTCGGCCCAGCGGGAAAACTGGGTGACGCGGCCGCACATATCCGGGATTTACCAGTGGGGCGGACGTTCGTCGGCGGGCGCAGCTTGGTCACCGGCGTCGGCGGACTGGGTCAGCTTCGCCTCGGCCCGGACGAGCCGGTCGGCCAATTTCGAGACCTCGCGGGAGAGCTCGAGGATGATGCGGTCCTGCTGTTCGACGTGTCGTTGCAAGAAAGTGAGGCGTTCCTCGAGGGCGCGCTGGTGTTCATCCATACCGGCAAGATGAAGGCGGGTCCCGGCAGGGCAAGACGCTATGATGATTCCGCCCGTTGGCGGCCGGGGTCTAGGTTTGGGGGTTGAACCACTAGCCCTGACCTAGTGTAATGCTCCTATGTCCGAACCCCAGGACACATCCCCCGTGGAAACCGGAGCGGAGCCTTTGGCCCGCCCCCGACGCACCCTTTGGCAACGCCTCGGGGGCGAAGGACTCGCGCTATCCGTCCTCTTGCACGTCTTCCTCGTGCTGATCGCGATCGTCTGGGTGGTCTCCACCGTGACCGACGGCGCCGGCAAGAAGGACCCGAACGCCTTCGCCACGGGCGCAGGCGGCGGTGCGGGCGGCGCTAAGGCCAAAGAGTTCAAGACCAAGGTGGTGCCCAAGAACATCAAGTCGCTGGCCAAGACGAACAGCCGTATCACCAGTAAGAACGCCAACGCCACACTGGCGATCGCCAGCCTGCCGAGCATGTCCAACCCCCTGCTCTCCGCGGGCGCGATCGGCGGCGGCGCCTCGAAAGGCTTCGGCGGCGGTTCCGGCGGCGGCATCGGCGCCGGCAAAGGTATCGGCTCAGGCGGCGGCCGTAACTTCGTCTCGTTGTTCGGGATGAAGGGAATGGGGGTCAACTATGGCGTCGTCGGAAATTTCTACGACTTCAAGCAGACCCGGGCAGGCAAGCCGTCGGAGATGTTCGGTAACCCCGACGCCGCCAGCCACAAGGACCCGGTGAACGCCAAGCCCAACAGCCTTTACGCCAAGGAAGTGAAGGAGTTCCTGGTGGATAAAAACTGGGGCGTGGTTTCGCTGGCGGATAAGTTCCGGGCACCGGACTCCCTCTACGCGTCGCAGATCTTCATCCCGGCCAGCTCTGCGACAATCTGCCCGAAGGCCTATGGGGTGGAGAAGACGGTGAAGCCTTCGCGCTGGCTGGCCCATTACAAGGGGACGGTGAAGGTGCCGCAGACAGGGAAAGTCCGTTTCGTGGGGTCCGGTGACGATCTCCTGGTCATCCGATGGGGCCGGAAAGTCGCATTGGACTCCGGCTTTTACCAGCCGGTGGTCGGAGCTTCCAATGTCTACAAAGATTTCGACGGGGTAAAGTGCGACGAGACCCATCGATCGACCACCGGTCGGCCGCTCCGCTGCGGACCATGGATCCAGATGACCGCCGGCGCCGAAATCCCGATCGAAATCGCCCTCGGAGAGATGCCTGGCGGCAACTTCTACGGCGTTCTCTGCATCGAAGTCATGGGCTCTGACGGCAAGGGTAGCGGCATGAAACTCCTTCGTTTCACGAACCAACCGCTTCCCAAGGAAATCCAGAACCCGCGAGCCATCGGCGCGAAGATTGACATGGAAGCGAACGGGTGGATCTTCACGCCCGTCAAGAGTCTCCGATGATCGGACGACTTCAACGCACGCCGTAGAAACGCACGCAGTTACCGCCGAAGAGGCCGGCGCGTTCGGCGTCCGTCAGTCCCTGGGCGTAGTCATCGACGAGCCGGAAGGCCTGCTCGTAGCTACCGGCGAAGAGACAGACCGGCCAGTCGGAGCCATACATCAGGCGCGACGGGCCGAAGGTCTCGAAGACCGTCTCGAGATAGGGACGGAACTGCTCGGGCTGCCACGCCTGGTGGTCGGCCTCCGTGAGCATGCCCGAGACCTTGCAATGGACGTTCGAGAGTTTGGCCAACCGGCGGAGCTGCGACTTCCAGGGCTCGATCGTGCCGTCCTTGATATGCGGCTTCGCGATGTGATCGAGGACGAAGGGCTGGAGCGGGAAGGCCTCCGCGAGCCGGATCGCGGCCTCGAGCTGCTTGGGGTAGATCAGGATATCGTAGGTCAGTCCGTGGGCATGGAGCTTCGAGATCCCGCGCTGAAAATCTTTGCCGATCATGAAGTCCACGTCGGGCTCTTCCTGGACGACGTGACGGACGCCGACGAACTTCGGGTGCGCCGCGAGGCGGGCGAGGTCGGCCTCGACGTGATCGGAACGGAGGTCGACCCAGCCGACGACGCCCTTCACATTCGCGTGCTGATCCGCGAGGGCGAGCAACCAATCGGATTCGCCGACGACCTGACGCGCCTGCACGGCAATCGAGCCGTCGAAGCCGAGTGGCTTCTGCAGCGCGGCAAGATTCTCGGGCAACCAGCTGCGGTGCAGCGGGGAGCCCGGCGGGATCCACGGGTATTGCGCCGCGTCGTACGACCAGAAGTGCTGGTGGGCGTCGAGGCGCATGGCGTCAGACCACGTCGACGATCGCCTTGATCACGCCGGTCTCCGGCTTGAGCCAGGTCGGGAAGGTCGCGATGAGGTCATCGAACTTCGCGTGGTGCGTAATCCACGGTTTCGTATCGATCACGCCGTCTTCGATCAGCTGGATGATACGGGCGAAGTCCTTCGAAAGGGCGTTACGGCTGGCCATGATCGTCAGCTCGCGGCGGTGGAGGTGCGGGGCGTGCGGGAAGGTCAGGTCCTGCTGCGTGATGCCCACGTAGACCACGCGGGCCGCGAAGGCCGCGTAGGCGAAGCAGGCGACCATCGACTTGTTGCTCCCTGTGGCGTCGATGACCACGTCGGCCAGCTGGCCGTTGGTCAGGGCCGCGAGCGCGGCGACTTCGGAACCGTCGCCTTTGGCCAGGATGACGCCGTCCACCTTCATCACGTCCGTACAGAACTTCAGGCGGTCGGCGTTCATGTCCATCACCACGCACTTCGCGCCGGAGACCTTCACGAACTCCACGGCCGAGAGCCCGATCGGGCCGGAGCCGATGACAAGGACCGTCTCGCCGGGCTTGGGCGCGGCGCGATCGACGGCGTGGCAGCCGATGGCGAGGGTCTCGACGAGCGCGAGCTGGTCGTAGGAAAGCTTCGTGGAAATGTGGAGCTTGCGGGCCGGCAGCAGGAACTTCTCCGCCATGCCGCCGTCGCACATCACGCCGAGCGTCTGATGGTTCTCGCAGCAGTTGGTGAAGCCGCGGCGGCAGCTGTAGCACGTCTGACAGTTGATGTAGGGCTCGACCGAGCAGCGGTCGCCCGGCTTCACGTTCGTCACGCCCGGACCGACCGCGAGGACCTCGACGCCGAGCTCGTGGCCGGGAATGCGCGGGTAGGAATAGAACGGCATCTTGCCGAGGTAGCCGCCGTAGTCGGTGCCGCAGATGCCGATGCGATGCACGCGCACGACCGCTTCGCCGGCCGCGGGCGCGGGCGGCTCCGGGATGTCGATGCGCGCGAACTGACCGGGCTGATCGAGACGGATGGCCTTCATCGGCTCAGTTGTTCTCCTTCAGGCCTTCGAGGTGGCCGAGGTTCTTGACCGGGGCGAAGATTGCCTGGACTTCAGAGAGGAGCTGCTGGTCGATCGGCTCCGCGGCCCACTTGGCCCAGTTGCGGATGTTCGTCGGATTGGCGCTGCCTGAGACCGTCGTGGTGATGTCGGGATGCTGGAGCGAGAACTGCAGGGCGAGCTTCGCGATGTCGCTGCCTTTCGCGGCACAATGGGCGGCAGCGGCGCGGGCGGCGGCCTTCACTTCCTCCGGCTCCTTGAGCCAGGCCGGGAGCGGGGCGTTGGTGAGCAGGCGGGCGCTGAACGGGCCGGCGTTCATCACGCCGACGCCCTTCGCCTTCAGGTACGGCACCGTCTCGTCGGAGAAGCGGGTGTTCTGGAGCGTGTGCTGGTTATAGCTCAGCACGCAATCGACCTCGGTCTGGTCGCAGATGAACTTGAAGATCTTCTGCGGGTAGCCGCTGAAGCCGATGGCCTTCACCTTCCCCGCCTGCTTCGCCTTACGGAGGGCCGGGATCGTCTCGTCGACGATCTGCTGCATCGGGACGAACTCGATGTCGTGACAGAGGATGATGTCGAGGTGGTCCGTGCCGAGGCGGTGCAGGGAGACATCGATGCTCTCCGCGACGCGCTTGGCGCTGAAGTCGAAGTGCGGGAGATCGTAGCGGCCGAGCTTCGTGCAGAGCTTATAGCTGTCGCGCGGCACGCCGCGGAGGGCGATCCCGAGGAGCACTTCGGACATCCCGCGTCCGTAGAACGGCGACGTGTCGATGAAGTTGAGGCCGCAGTCGAGGGCGACCTGGACGGACTTCAGGGCGTCGTCGAGGGCGACGCTGCGGAATTCCTGGCCGAGCGACGAGGCACCGAAGCTGAGGATCGGGAGTTCGATCCCGGTCTTACCGAGGGTACGGGTCTTCATAGGGCGAAAGTTCAGGCGGTGCGGCAGCCGACGGTGAGGAGCACGTTGCCCCAGAGGGCCTGGTCGCCGGTCTGGATGGTGAGGATGTGATCGGCGGATTCGACGGCCTTGTAGAAATCCCACTTCAGGACCGGTTGCAGTTCAAGCTTCAGGCCGGCGGCCTTCACTTCCTGGCGGAACTCGGCCCACACGGGCGGCTCGCCCTTCTGCGCGTAGGAGTCGTCGGGCGGGATGCCCATCGTGTTGACCGCGTCGACCGGCACGGCGCTGAGCACCGCGCGCAACACTTGGGCGACGGTCGGGATGCCCGGCGAAAGATTGAGCGAGACCAGCTCGGCGTTCGGACCCTTCTTTCCCCAGACCGGGTAGTTGCCGTCGGCGATCAGGATCACGGAGTGGTGGCCCGCGCGGGCGAGCACTTCGGAGATCTTCGGATGGATGAGCTGGTGCTTGAGCATGGTCTTAGCGGGGTAAGTGGGTGCGGATGGCCTTGATTGTCTGCGCGGCGGCGGCTTCGGAGTCAGGTAGCGGCAGGATCTCGCCGGACAGATAACCGGCGAAGCCGATGTCCTTGAGCGCGGCGATCACCGAGGCGGCGTCCGTGTGGCCGAAGCCGATCGCCTGACGATTGCTGTCAGCGAAGTGGACGTGGCCGACGTGGCGTCCGCAGGCGCGGAGCGTGGCGGCGTTGGAGACTTCCTCGATGTTCATGTGGAACAGGTCGCAGAGCAGCTTCACGTTCGCGATCTGGCGCGCTTCGAGGAACTGGGCGGCGTCGAGCTGGCGGTTGAGGAGGTTGGTCTCGTAGCGGTTGAGCGGCTCGTAGAGCAGCGGCACACCGTAGCGGGCGGCGTGGGCGCCGAGATCGGTGAGCGCGTCGGCGAGCCAGGTGAGCGCCTGCTCGCGGGAGACGTCGCCTTCGGCCTTGCCCTGCATCGAACCGATGATCGCGGGGGCCTTGAATTCGCCGCCGACGTCGATGATCGCGCGAATGAACTCGCGGGCCTGCTGGCGGATCGCGGGGTCGGCGTGGGTCAGGTGCCACTTGTGGACGAGCCAGCCACCACCGGTGCCGAAGGCCGCGGCCGCGAGATCGTGCTGCTTCAGTAGGGCGTGGAGCGCCGGACGATCGATGGACGCGGCGGAGGGGGCAAAGACCTCGATCGCATCGAAACCCAGCTTCGCGGCGGAAGCCGCGGCGGGGGCGAGGCCGTCCCAATAGACGAACGGACCACCCTTGGCTTGGGCGACGAGGGAGACCGTGATCGCAGATTTAATCACAGGTGAACACTGCCCCACCGTGGAAGGTGGGGCAAGTTCCGCTTAAATGACTTTAAACGAAAAACGGAGCGAAGAGGCCGAGAAGCGGCAACTTACTCCGACATTCCCTGCGAGGTGCGGCTCTTAACGAGACGCTGCACCAAGGCGAAGCGGAGGATCTGCTCCATCTTCGCGACCTCGACCGGGTCGACGTCCTTCTGATTGCGGGCGGCCTCGACGGCCTGACGGGCGCGGGCTTCGGCGTTCTCGACGGCCTTCAGGTCGATCTTCGCTTCGTCGATGGCGGCTTCGGTCACGACCGAGACCTTGTCGGAGACGACGCGGACGAAACCCTGGTCGATGGCGAGGCGCGTGACCTTGCCTTCGACCGTGAGGATGACTTCGCCGGCGGCGATGACCGCGGTGATGGGCTGGTGGCCGGGCAGGATGCCGATGCTGCCCAACGCGGTGGGCAGGGTCACCTTGTCCGCCGTGCCTTCGTAGGCGCGGCGGTCAGGGGTGACGATTTCGACCTTAAGGGACATCGGGTCGGATTACTTGGACTTACCCGAAGCGGCGAGGACCTCGTCGATGCCGCCCTTCATGTAGAAGTCGTTCTCGTTCACGTGGTCGAGCTCGCCGGAGAGGATCATCTCGAAGCCGCGCAGCGTGTCGTCGAGGGCGACGTACTTGCCGGGCGAGCCCGTGAAGATTTCGGCGACGTGGAACGGCTGGGAGAGGAACTTCTGCACCTTACGGGCGCGGAAGACGACGAGCTTGTCCTCGGGGGACAGTTCGTCGAGGCC
>Ga0255081_1000015_pt1 | contig 37621 bp, 36 predicted proteins | sample Colum_Colum_RepA_FD_188456 | JGI IMG/M metagenome (GOLD analysis project Ga0255081, IMG submission 188456) | Freshwater microbial communities from Columbia River, Oregon, United States - Colum_Colum_RepA_8h | ecosystem: Environmental > Aquatic > Freshwater > River | place: USA: Oregon... | reverse complement strand
GTCGCCGACGGATCGCGAGTCGTGAGCATCGCCCTCGCCGAGTTCGGCGCCAACGACGCGCTGCGACCGAATGTGAAGGGAGAGCGCAACGGACAACAGATCCGGATCGTCGGGGCCAAGCCGGCCGTGCCCTTCGCCCAGCACGCCGATCTCGTTCTCGTACCGATCACCGTCGCCGACGCGCCGGCCATCGCGCTGGTCCCGATGACGACGCCGGGCATCGTGGTCACCGAGGTCGTCACGACCAATCACGAACCGCATGCGCACCTCGACTTCGACATCACGCTTCCGATCTCGTTGTTGCTCGGCCACGAAGCCGACGGTTCGTGCGCCCACGACGGTCGCGAGATGCTGCGTTCGCTCTTCGAACACGCGGTCGTCGCCTTGGCCGCCCTGCAGGTCGGGGTCGCCGAGGGTTCACTCGGTCTGACCGCCCAACACCTCTCGAACCGCCGTCAGTTCGGCAAACCGTTGTCGGCCTTCCAGGCCACGACGCAGCGCGCCGCCGACGGCTACATCACCACCGAGGCCATCCGCGTCACCGCCCTCAACGCCGCCTGGCGACTCGCCGAAGGATTCGACGCCCGCCGCGACGTCTCCGTGGCCGCGTATTGGGCGAGTGAAGGCGCCCAGCAGGTCGTCACCGCGGCCCAGCACTTGCACGGTGGTATCGGTGCCGACGTCGACTATCCGGTGCACCGCTACTTCCTGTGGGGCATCCAGCTCGCGAACGTTCTCGGTTCGGCGAGTTCGCACCTGGCCCGTCTCGGCAATCTGATCGCGAGGACCTGATCGTGTCGCTCACCGAACTTCCCCCCACGCGCACCTACGCATCCGTGCAAGTGGGTGACGAGATCCCGGCCCTCGAGGTACCGCTCACGCGCACGCTCATCGTCGCCACCGCCATCGCCACGCGCGACTACCAAGTGGTGCATCACGATCCGACGGTCGCCGCCGAACGCGGTTCGAAGGACATCATCATGAACATCCTCACTTCGAATGCCTTCGTCGGCCGTCTGGTGACCGACTGGGCCGGACCGAACTCGTTCCTCCGTTCGGTCAAGGTCCGCCTCGGTGCACCCAACTACCCGGGTGACACGATGACCATGACGGGTGCCGTGACCATCAAGGACGACACCTCGCGAACCGTCACGGTTGCGGTCAAGGGTTCGAACTCACTCGGCGACCACGTGAACGCGACCGTGGAGGTCGTGCTGCCATGAGTGTGAAGCGAATCGGCAACGACCTCGGTGGTCGGGCGGCCATCGTGGGTATCGGCGCCACGGAGTTCTCCAAGGACTCGGGTCGCAGTGAGATGAGCCTCGCGTGTGAGGCGGTCGCCGCAGCCATCGCCGACGCCGGTCTGCAGCCGTCCGACGTGGACGGCATGGTCACGTACTCGACCGACAACAATCCCGACGTCGAGATCGCCCGTCACGTGGGTATCGGATCGCTCCGCCACTTCAGCCGCGTGCACTACGGCGGCGGCGCGGCTTGCGGGACCATCGTGATGGCCGCCATGGCCGTGGCGACCGGCGTCGCCGATGCCGTCGTGTGTTACCGGGCGTTCAACGAACGCAGTGGTCGGCGTTTCGGAGCCGGCGTTCAGGATCTCCCGATGGCCGCCACCGCCGAGCGAGCCCAGTTCTCCTGGACCACTCCTTCGGGTCAACTCACTCCGGCCTCGTGGGTCGCCATGGTCGCCCGGCGCTACATGCATCTCTACGGAGCCACCTCGGAGGACTTCGGCCGCGTCGCCGTGGCCGGCCGCAAGCACGCGGCCACCAACCCGAAGGCCTGGTTCTACGAACAACCGATCACCCTGGAAGATCACCAGAACTCGCGCTGGATCGTCGACCCGCTGCACCTCATGGATTGCTGTCAGGAGAGCGACGGCGGCCAGGCCCTCGTGGTCACCAGCGTGGAGCGCGCCCGCGATCTACCGAACAAGCCCGCGGTGATCGTGGCCGGCGCACAGGGAGCCGGCGCCGAACAATGGACCATGACGTCGTTCTACCGCGACGACATCGCCCAACTCCCCGAGATGAAGGTCGTGGCCGACGAACTCTGGAAGTCGTCGGGTCTGACCCCGGCCGACATCCAGACAGCGATCCTCTACGACCACTTCACGCCCTACGTCCTCATGCAACTCGAGGAATTCGGCTTCTGCGCGCGCGGTGAGGCCAAGGACTTCATCCGCGGGGGCGGCCTGGAACTCGGCGGCCGACTCCCCGCCAACACGCACGGCGGCCAACTCGGCGAGGCCTACATCCACGGCATGAACGGCATCGCCGAAGGTGTACGCCAGGTGCGGGGAACCAGCGTCAATCAGGTGGATAGTGTCGAGAACGTGCTCGTGACAGCCGGGACGGGTGTGCCGACGAGCGGATTGATCTTGGGGGTTGACCGATGAAATACGACTTGAGCTTCGACAAACTCGACGTTATCTCGCACGCGTCGTACAAGGACGGCCCGCCTTACGAGCTCTATCGCCAACTGCGCGCCGAAGCGCCAGTCATCCGTTGCCGTGGCATGGAGCCGATGTACACCGACGAGTTCTGGGCCATCACTCGCTACACCGACGTCGTCGAAGTGAGTCGCAAGTTCCAGACCTATTCGTCGGCCAAGAAGGGCTCGCTCATGAACGAGCAGGCCACCGAGATCGACAATGACGCGGCCCGACTCATGATCGACCTCGATCCCCCGGATCACACTCGTCTCAAGACCCTCGTGAACCGCGGTTTCACACCCAAGGCCATGCGTATGCTCGAGTCGCACTTCCGCGACGTCGCCGTACAACTCATCGAGGAAGCACTCGACGAGGGTTCGGTGGAGTTCGTCGACAAGGTCTCGGCCGAACTCCCCCTCATCGCCATCGCCGAACTGGTGGGCATTCCGGTCGAGGATCGCCGCAAGGTGTTCGACTGGTCGAACGCCATGATCGGCTCGAACGATCCCGAGTTCAACGCCGACCCACAAGCCGGCCAGATCGCGGCCACCGAGTTGTACATGTACTCGAACCAACTCGCCATCGAACGTCGACAGAACCCCAAGGACGACATCATCACGACGCTCATCAGCGAACACGACGGTGACGTTCTGACCGAGCACGAGTTCGATCTCTTCATGCTCCTGCTCGCCGTGGCCGGCAACGAGACCACGCGCAACGGGATCAGCCACGGAGTGGTGGCCATGGTCGAGAACCGCGACCAGTGGCGCAAGATGCAGGCCGATCCGTCACTCGTGCCGAGCGCGGTCGAGGAGATCCTTCGGTGGGCCACGCCGGTCAACTACTTCCGGCGCGCCGCCACGTGCGACGTGGAACTCCACGGTGTCACGATCAAGGAAGGCGAGTCGGTGACGATGTTCTACCCGTCGGCCAACCGCGACGAGACCGCGTTCACGAATCCCGACGTCTTCGACATCACCCGCACTCCGAACCAGCACGTCACCTTCGGCGGCGGTGGCCCGCACTTCTGCCTGGGTGCCAACCTCGCGCGCCTCGAGATGCGGATCCTGTTCGAAGAGCTCTCGCGTCGTACCGCCGACATCGAGTTCACCGGACCGGTCAAGAAGTTGCAGTCGAGCTTCATTCACGGCATCAAGTCGTTGCCGGTCCAACTCACCCGCCGCGGCTGATCCCGCGACCCTTCCCGAGGAGACAACTCACACCATGGGCAATCCCGTCATCGTCGAGGCCGGACGTTCGGCCATCGGTAAGCGCAACGGATACTTCGGCGATCTGCACGCCGCCACCCTGCTCGGTCGCATTCAGGCCGGCGTCCTCGAGCGCACCGGCATCGATCCGCTCACGCTCGGCCAGATCGTCGGCGGCTGCGTGACCCAGGCCGGTGAACAGGCGAGCAACGTGTCGCGTACGGCTTGGTTGAACCAGGGCCTGCCCTGGCAGGTCGCGGCGACCACCATCGACTGCCAGTGCGGTTCGAGCCAGCAGGCCAATCACATGATCCACAACATGATCGCCGCCGGAGTCATCGACGCCGGAATGGCCTGTGGTGTGGAACACATGAGCAAGGTGTGGCTCGGGGCCAACGTCCCGCGCGTCGGCGAGGGAACCGACATCACGTTTGTCAATGGTTCGTCACGTCCGGCCGAATTCGCTCTCGACATGCCAGATCAGTTCGGAGCCGCCGAGCGCATCGCCGCCCGCCGGGGCATCACCCGCGCCGACGTCGACCACCTCGGACTCATCTCCCAGCAGAAAGCCCTGCGCGCGACCGAAGAGGGTCGCTTCGAACGCGAGATCGTTCCGGTGGAGGTCACCGACGCCGAGGGCAACACCACGGTCATCACCCGTGACGGAGGACTCCGCGAGACCACGGCCGAGAAACTCGCCGCACTCAATCCGGTGGTACCGAACGGAATCCATACGGCGGGCAACTCGAGTCAGATCAGCGACGGCGCCGCCGCGGTGCTCTGGATGGACGAAGCGCGCGCTCGCGCCGAAGGTCTCCGCCCCCGTGCGCGCATCGTCGCGCAGTGTCTCGTGGGTGCCGAGCCCTACTACCACCTCGACGGTCCTGTGCAGGCGACCGAGAAGGTGCTGAAGGACGCCGGCATGACGATGAACGACATCGACATCGTCGAGATCAACGAAGCCTTCGCTTCGGTCGTCCTGTCGTGGGCGCAGGTGCACGGAGTCAGCCGCGACGAACTCTCGACCAAGGTCAACGTGAACGGTGGCGCCATCGCCCTCGGCCACCCCGTCGGTTCCACCGGCAGTCGCCTGATCACCACGGCGTTGCACGAACTCGAGCGCTCCGACAAGGAGTTCGCCCTCGTGACGATGTGCTGCGGCGGTGCCGTGTCCACCGGGACCATCATCCAGCGAATCTCCTGACATGCCGCGCGACGCGGCGTCGACGCGGGATGCGCTGATCGCGGCCGGTCTCGACCTGTTCGCCGAGCAAGGTGTGTACACGACACCGCTGTCGAGAATCGTCGGTGCCGCCGGTCAACGCAACACGTCGGCTCTCCACTATCACTTCGCGGTGAACGGACTCGACGCTCGACACGGACTCCTCTTCGCGATCATCGACGCCCAGAACGAGGCCATCGAAGCCGAGCGTCGCGACATGCTCGACGACGTGGAAGCCGCGGCCGCCACCACCGATCTGCGCCGGCTGGTGTGGGCCTACGTCCAACCGCAGGCGAACCGTCTCGGATCGATCGAAGGTCGACGATTCCTGTCGATCGTGAGCCAACTCGTCGATCTCTTCGACCGTTGGGACGAGGACCCCGAGCGCACACCAGCGCAAGCCATGCGGGCCTTTCGTCTGATCGAACGAGCGCTGCCGACGGGGCTACCACCCCATCTTCGTCGCGAACGTGTGGCGCGTTTCGTCGAGATGGTGTCGGAATCGCTCGGTGCGCGGGCCCGTCGACTCGAGAAGTCGAGGAATGCCCGAACCGAGCACGAGGCCTACGTGTCGAATCTGATCGACATGGCGGTCGGCGCGCTGTCGGCGCCGATGTCAGCGGGTTGAGCGGACGAGTCCGAGGCCGGCCGTGGCCACGAGTTCGCGCTGGATCTCGTTCACTCCACCGCCGAAGGTGTTGATCTGAGCGGCGCGGGCGGCACGCTCGACCTCACCGTGCAGGAGCGCTCCGGGCGAACCGTCGCGCAGATGCGACAGCGGTCCGAGAATGCCCTGCAGGATTCGATAGACCTCGACCGCGCGCTCGGTACCGAACACCTTGACTCCGGAGGCCTCGGCCGGTCCGAGCGTGTTGTCGGCGACGCTCTTGGCGAGCTTCCACGTCATGAGCCGGATGGCGTCGAGCAACGCCGCGCACTTCGCGAGGTCGGCCTGCACCCACGCGAGGTCGATCATCTTCTCGCCGTTGGGTCCGCCCGACGGCGTGACCCGGCTCCACGTGGTGACGTCGTCGCAAAGTCGCTCGGTCAGACCTGACAATGCGGCAAGTCCGACGCGCTCGTGGTTGAGCTGCATCGTGATGAGCTTCCATCCGCCGTTGATGTCGCCGATGACATTGCCCTTCGGTACCCGCACATCGGAGTAATACGTCGCGGTGGTCACCACACCACCGACGGTCACGATCGGCGTCCATTCGAATCCGGGCGTGTTGGTCGGAACGATGATGATCGAGATGCCCTGGTGCTTCGGGGCGTCCTGATCGGTACGGCAGGCCAACCACACGTAATCGGCCTGATTGGCACCTGACGTGTAGACCTTGTTGCCGTTGATGACCCACTCGTCACCGTCGAGAACCGCCGTGGTGCGCAGACTCGCGAGGTCGGTGCCGGCCTCGGGTTCGGTGTACCCGATGGCGAAGTTGATCTCGCCCTTCAGGATGCCGGTGAGGAACTGATCCTTCTGCTCCTGCGTACCGTGCGCCATGATCGCCGGACCGACGGTGTTGACCGTGACGAACGGGAACGGCGCATGCGCGCGCTGGATCTCGTCGAACATGATGAATTGATCGGTGGCCGGACGACCTTGTCCGCCGTACTCGGTCGGCCAACCGAGACCGAGCCAACCATCGGCGCCCATCTTGCGGACGAGTTCACGGAAGATCGGACGACCTTCACCGGATTCGCCGAGTTCGGCGCGAACTTCGGGGGTCAACAACGCGGCGAAGTACTCACGGAGTTCCTTGCGCAACGCCTGCTGGTCGGGTGTCTCGGCCAAGTACATGACCGAACCCTACTGTCGATCGACCCGAGCAGGTAGAAACGAGCCGTGCAGATGTTGCTCCCGGAAGTCCGCGAGATCACGGTCGCCGAGGCCTATGACTCCGGTCACCGTCGACGGATGGGTGATCGTCCGTGGATCGTCCTCTCGATGATCTCCACCGCCGACGGCGCCGTGGCCCTCGAGGGTTCGTCGGCACTCCTCGGCGGCCCGACCGACCGCGAGGTCTTCTTGCACCTTCACCGTTCGGGCGATTCCGTGTTGGTGGGGGCCGAGACGGTCCGGGCCGACGTGTACTCCCCCTTGCCCGCTCGTCAGGAACTCGTGGTCGTCACTTCGAGTGGCGATCTCGGTCGTAACGGTGAGGCACTGCTCGCCGCCGGCAACACCCGCCTCGCCAGTGGCGACGTACGCGACATCGTGTGCACACTCCGGGGCGAGGTGTGCATCCTCGAGGGTGGGCCCACCCTGAACGGACAGATGCTGGCCGCCGATCTCGTCGACGAAGTGTGTCTGGCCATCGCTCCCCGCTTCATCGCCGGGCGCAGTGACCGCGTGGCCGAAGGTCCGTGGGCCGTACGCGAAACCTGGGACCTCGCCCACGTGTGCGAAGACGACGGATATCTCTTCGTGCGTTACCTACGAGGCGCCGAAGCGCACCAGTGAACTCACGGGTGGGCGCACCATCAGGTTGAGCTCCACGTCGTCACCGGTCTTGCGCTTGAGCACCGGTGCGCTGGTGGCGAAATGCGGTGCGTCGGGCAGTCGGGCCAGAAGCGTCGCCGCGACCTCGGCGGCCTGTATGGCGAGGGTCTCGAGTTTGTGATGGCGATGCAGACGCGTCCCCAGATCGACCTCACCGAGACTCTCGATACCGAAGCGGTCGAACATGTCGATGAGAAGACCGATCTCGACTCCCCAACCGGTCGCGAACGGAATCTCCTCGAGCATCGAACGCCGTCCGGCGTATTCGCCGGCGAGCGGCTGCTGGAGTTCGGCGATCTCCGGGAAGAACAACGAGAGCAGGGGTCGGGCGACGAGTTCGGTCGTGCGACCACCACCGCCCAGATGCGAGGGCCGTTCGTAACTCGCCTTGACGAGACCGAGTTCGTGGTCGAGGAGCAACGGCATCACGAGACGCACGATCCAGTCGGGGGTGAAACTCGTGATGTCACCGTCGCACCACACCACGACGTCACCGCTACTCGCGATCAGACTCGACCACAGCGCGTTGCCCTTGCCGCGTGCCGAACCGTGGAAGAAGTGCACGTAGTCGACCGGCACGACCGTGGCCCCGGCCTCGGCCGCGATCTCACCCGTGCCGTCGGTCGAGCCGTCGTCGAGCACGATGAGTTCGTCGACCAGCGTGCCGACGAGTGCGTGGTCGATCATCCGCACGAGATCACCGATGGTCGCCGCTTCGTTACGACACGGCAGACACACCGACACCTTGGTGTCACCCTTGGCGGCGATCGCGGTTCCGAGGGTCCAGCCCGTCGGGTCGAAAGTCTTGATCCCCACCGGGCCGTCTCCTTTCACTCGTAACCTGACCCCATGTTCCTCTACGGGGTCGTGAACGCATCTCCCGATTCGCTCAACACCGATTCAATAGCGACCACACCCGATGCCGCTACTCGGCGGGGTGAATACCTGCTGAACAACGGTTGTCAGGGCATCGATCTCGGGGGCCAGGGTTCGACCGACAACGCGACGGTCGTCTCCTGGGCCGAGGAGTGGGAACGTCTCGCCGACATCGTGCGCGCCCTCGCCGCCTTCGGGGTTCCGCTCAGCATCGACTCGTGGAAGCCCGAGGTCACGCGCCTGGCCCTCGAGAATGGCGCCACGGTGATCAACGCCGCCGACGGTATGCAGTCCGAGGAGATGTGGAAGGTCGCCGCGGACTTCGGCGCGCCGATCGTCCTCCCCTTTCTGTCGGGCCCCAATCCGCGTCAGATGGAACTCGTGCGGGCCGATCCGATCGGTGTGATGGTCGACTTCTTCGACGAGCAGTTGCGCATCGCCGATCGTTACGGACTCCGCGACCAGTGCATCCTCGATCCGGGTACCGGCTTCGCGCCGTCCAACTGGCCGTGGGAAGAGCGCTACGTCTATCAGAAGCGCGTCTATTCGAATCTCGACGAACTCCGACGTTTCGGACTGCCGCTCTACATCGCTCTGCCGTGGAAAGAGACCGCGCAACACGACGAACTGCTCGAGATCGTCCTCGCGCAACGACCCGAGTACGGGCGCGCGCACTATCCGGTCAAGATCCGCCGGGTGGAAGCCGAACTCGGTCTCGCCTAGAGCGACGCCAGCGGGCCGCGCGGGTGCACGGCATCGGGCGGCAAAGTCGACTCCCAACCGATCGGACACCGCGCCGGATCGATCTCACTGAGTGGCGCGAGGACGAAGCGGCGCTCGGCGCATCGCGGATGCGGAATCGTGAGATGCGGATCGGACAGGACGACGTCGTCGTAGAAGATCACGTCGAGGTCGAGAGTTCGGGGACCCCAATGCACCAGACGTTCACGTCCGGCCTCGGCTTCGATCCGGTTCAACTGGCGCAGGAGCGCGTACGGATCGAGTGACGTCTCGACGACCACCGCCATGTTCAGATATGCGCCCTGGTTCTCGGGCCCACCGACCGGATCGGTCTCGAACACCTGTGACGAAGCCACGACCGCACCCCCGAGACGGCCGATCGCGAAGCGCAGATTCGCGACTCGATCGCCGAGGTTGCTGCCGAGCGCGATCACCGCGCGATGACTGCCCCGTCCGATTCGGTTCTCGCGACGGATCCGCACGGCCGTCGCCCCGATGTCTTCGGGGATCGGCGGCTCGAGTTTGGTGACGGTGAGTTCAACGGCCTCGACCCGCGGGAACGCGAGCACGACCTCGGCCATGTGCTCGGCGAGCCGCTCGAGGAGTTGATATCCGGTCGTCCGCGCCAGATCGGCCAGTGCGACGGCGACCTCGCCGTAATGAACCGTCTTGGTGAGATCATCAGTCCGACCGGCCTCGGCGAGATCGATCTCGATGTCGGCATCGATCTGGATCGGTTGCGGTGTCGTGCGTTCATGATCGAGAACGCCGATGATGCACGTGACGCGCAGCGCGTCGATGTACACGTGATCGGTCGTTCGCTCGGACACGGGGGCTCACGGTACCGTTGCCCCATGCCCAGCGTCACCTCGACCTCATTCGATTCCGAACGCGTCGTCGCCGATCTACGAAACCTGGCCGAACGAACCGGCGGCGAAGCCGGTTCGCGTCGACTCTGCTGGACACCCGAATGGGTCGAAGCCCGCAATCTGCTCCGCGAACACCTGGCCACGCTGCCGGTCGAGATCGAAGTGGACGAAGCCGGCAACTTGTGGGCCTATCTGCGCGGCGAGAGCCCCGATCTCCTGGTGGTGGGTAGCCATCTCGACAGCGTTCCCAAGGGTGGTTGGCTCGACGGCGCACTCGGCGTCATGGCCGGGCTCGAACTCCTGCGTTCACTCGCCGCGTCGGGACGACCCCCGATCAGCGTGGCCCTCGTCGACTGGGCCGACGAAGAGGGTGCTCGCTTCAGTCGATCGCTCTTCGGTTCGGCCGCGGTGGCCGGAACGGTCGATGTGGAGATCCTCCGCGGATTGTCCGACAAAGAGGGCAATCGACTCGTCGACATCCTCCCCCAACACGGAGTCGACATCGATCGACTCGACGGCGCTCGGACCCGACTCGCGAACGTCAAGGCGTACGTGGAGGTCCACATCGAACAGGGTCCGGTGCTCGAGTCGATGGGCCGTGGCATCTGCACCGTCACCGGCACCAAGGGGATCGAGCGTGAGCGTCTGATCTTCCGCGGTCAGGCGGCCCACGCCGGCACCATGCCCATGCCCATGCGCCGCGACAGTTTCCGCGCCGCGTCGCGCTTCGCCCTCGCGGCCGCCGAGATCGGCGACCGACACGATGGCGTCACGACTGTCGGTGCCGTGGCGTGCAAGCCCGGTGTCGTCACCGCAGTGGCCGGCGAAACCATGATCACCCTCGACATGCGACACATCGACGCCGGAGAACTCGCGGCGATGTTGGCCGAGTGCCGAACCGCCGCCGACGAAGCCGCGGCCGCCGAGGGCTGCACCGTCGAATGGGAACACATCTTCCGTATCCCGCCCATGCCCTTTCATCCCCGACTCCTCGATGCCGCGCGGGAGAGCGTGCGCGAAGTCGAGGGTCACGACATCGAGTTGCCGAGTGGCGCTCTCCATGACGCGAGTGAGATGGCGCGTCACGTTCCGACGGTGATGATCTTCTCGTCGTCGACCAACGGCCTGAGCCACACCGCCGAGGAGGACACTCCTCACGAACATCTGGTGATGGCCGCCGATGCGTTCCACCGGACGTGCGAACGGACGATCGAACTCGTACGCGCCGGCGAACTCGACTGAACCCGGTTCCGATTCGGCGCTAGGCCGACTGACGCTTCGACTGCAACAGCGCAGTGACGGCCTTGCCGTCGGCCTTGCCCTTGCTGATCTTCATGATCGAGCCCACCAGGGCGCCCATGGCCTTTTCCTCACCGGCGCAGTACTTCGCCCACGCATCGGCCTGGGCGGCGATGACTTCGTCGACCATCGCCTCGAGCGCCGAGGTGTCCATGGCCTCGAAACCCTTCGCGGCCGCGATGCGCTCGGCGTCACCGCCACCATGGGCGACGATCTCGGCGAGCACCTGCTTGGCCTGAGTGGATGTGAGCTTGCCCGATGTCTCCATCGTGATCATGGCGGCGAGATCGGCCGCGGGCACCGTCGGGCTGGCGCCCTGTTCGGCGTAGGCCTCTTTCACGTGCACCAGCGCGCGAGCGGCGTCGGCACCGTGCGACGCGACGTCGAGCACGTAGTCATCCTGACCGCGCTCGACCACGACCATCACGGCTTCACCATCGGCCGGAGCGCCGGTAGACGAGGCGAGACGAGCGCGACGTTCACGCGGCAACATCGGCAAGGCGGCCTTCACCGCTTCGATCCACGACGTCTCGGGGGCCAGCGGGACGAGATCGGGTTCGAGGAAGTACCGGTAGTCGTCGGCGTCTTCCTTGGTCCGCAACGTGTGCGTGCGTCCGTCGGTCTCGTCCCAGTGGCGGGTTTCCTGACGAACGCGTTCACCAGAGTCGATGAGAGCGATCTGGCGTCGGGCTTCGTATTCGATGGCCCGGCCGAGTGAACGAACGGAGTTGACGTTCTTGATCTCGCAACGTGTACCGAGTGGCTGACCGGCCTTGCGCACGCTCACGTTGGCGTCGCAACGCATGGAGCCCTCTTCCATCTTGGCGTCGGACGCACCGACGGCCACGAGGATCTGGCGAAGTTCGGTCACGTACTGCCGAGCCTCGTCGGGGCTCGCGATGTCGGGTCGACCCACGATCTCGACGAGCGGGACACCGGCGCGATTGAAGTCGATGAGCGAATAATCGCTTCCGTGGATGCGTCCGCCGGTGCCACCGATGTGCGTGCTCTTACCCGTGTCCTCTTCGAGGTGGGCGCGCTCCACGCCGATCCGCTTACCACCCGGCAGCTCGAGCCAACCATCGATGTTGAGCGGTTGGTCGTATTGCGAGATCTGATACGCCTTGGGCATGTCGGGATAGAAGTAGTTCTTCCGGTGAAACGTGCAGGGTTGCACCGTGCAGTTGAGGGCCAGTCCGATGCGCATCGCCAACTCCACGGCTTGGCGGTTGAGCACCGGTAACGCTCCGGGAAGTCCGAGGGTCACCGGGTCGATGTGCGTGTTGGGTTCGTCGCCGAAACGATTGGCGCTGGCCGAGAACAACTTGGTGGCGGTCGCGAGTTCGACGTGCACCTCGAGTCCGACCACGAGTTCGTAGTCGTCGATCATGTATTTCTCGGCGCTCATCGGGCACCACCCGGGGCCGAGCGCTCGAGTTGGGCGGCCACCCGGAACATCGCGGCCTCACCGAGCGTGGGCGCGAGCACCTGCACACCCACCGGCAGACCGTCGGCTCCGGTTCCGAAGGGAACACTCATCGCCGGATGACCGGCGAGGTTGGTCGGGATCGTGAAGACGTCGCACAGGTACATCGACAACGGATCGTCGACCTTGGCCCCCACCGGGAAAGCCACGATCGGCGAGGTCGGGGTGATGATCACATCGGCCTTCTGATACGCCCGCGCGAAATCGTCCGAGATCAGTCGGCGAACCTTGAGGGCCTTGCCGTAATACGCGTCGTAGTAGCCAGCCGACAAGGCGTACGTGCCGAGCATGATGCGTCGCTTCACTTCGTCGCCGAAGCCGGCGGCACGCGTGGCGCCGTACATCGAATTGGTGTCGGATGACTCGACGCGCAAGCCGTAGCGCACACCGTCGTATCGAGCGAGGTTGCTGCTCGCTTCCGCAGGGGCGATGAGGTAGTACGCGGTGAGGCCGTACTTCATCGACGGCAGTTCGACGTCGACGATGGTGGCACCGGCCGCGGCCAGCGCGGCGAAGGCCTCGGCGACTCGGGCCTCGACCTCCGGGTCGCTGCCGCCCGGAAGATCGGTGATGCGTCCGATGCGCAGACCCTTCACGTCCTGGTCGAGCGACGACATCAACGACAGCGGCGGCTGCGGAATCGACGTGCTGTCGAGCGGATCGTGTCCGCTCATGACCTCGAGCAGAAGGGCCGAGTCGCGGACGTCGGTCGTGAACGGCCCGATCTGATCGAGGCTGCTCGCGAAGGCGACGAGTCCGTAACGGCTGACCGTTCCGTACGTGGGCTTGACGCCCACGACTCCGCACAGCGCGGCCGGCTGGCGAATCGATCCACCGGTGTCGCTGCCCAGACTCGCGGCCGCGAACTCGGCGGCGACCGCTGCCGCACTGCCGCCACTCGAACCGCCGGCCACGCGTGACGTGTCGTGCGGGTTGTGCGTGACACCGAACGCCGAGTTCTCGGTACTCGAACCCATGGCGAATTCGTCGAGGTTCGTCTTGCCCACGAACACCGCTCCGGCGGCGGCGAGTCGGGTCACGACCGTCGCGTCGTAGGGCGGCTTCCAACCCTCGAGGATCCGCGACGAACACGTGGTGGGCACTCCCCGCGTGCACATGTTGTCCTTGAGCGCGATCGGCACACCGGCCAAGGCCCCGGGATCACGGCCGGCCGCCACATCGGCGTCGACCTTGGCGGCCATGGCCCGCGCCTGCTCGGTGGTCACGAGGTTGAACGCGTGGATGTCCTTCTCGCGGCGCTCGATGTTGGCGAGGTACGACTCGAGGATCTCGGTCGCGGTGCGCTCACCGCGACGCACGGATTCGGCGATGGACGAGGCGGTCGACGGTATGGCCATGTCAGCTGTCCAGCCCGACGATCGGCGGCACCCGGAAGCGACCGTCCTCGGCGGCCGGCGCCGCGGCCAGAACTTCGTCGCGGTCGAGTCCGGTCACCACGACGTCGTCGCGCATGACGTTCACCAGCGGATAGGGCTGGGTCATCGGAGTGACCGCTCCGAGATCGAGAGCATCGATGTCGGCGAAGTGTTCGAGCATGCCCGCGAGTTGGGTCGTGAGTCGGTCGATCTCGGTCGGCGTCACGTCCAGTCGGGCCAGGCGGGCCACTTTGGCCACGGCATCACGGGAGATTCGAGCATCGCCCGTCGGCGATTCGGGGGAGGTCGATGACACGGACCGAATGCTACGAGCCGATGAGGTGGACCACCACGGCCGATTCGGGTCGAACGAGCGGCATGGGGAGTCCCATGGTCGCGAGTTCGCGACCCGTCATCGACACGACCTCACCACGGGCCCACCGGGGTCGAGCCTCTGCGGGACCGACGAGTCCGTCACCATCGGGAACCATCGACACGAGTTCGATGCGATATTCGCGATCGTCGATCAGTCCCGGCACGATCAGTGGCGGAGTGGCCATCACGCTCGACGGCGAGAGCCGCGCGAACGAGATGATCGCCTCGCTCCCATCCAGAGCCTTCACGCCGTGCGCGATGCAATGACCGCTGGCATCCCCGGATGGTTCGAGGCGAACCGAGTCACCGCCGTGGATCAGTTCCCGGAACCGCTTGTAGACGCCGATGCCGTGACGCAACACCTCGCGGTCACGATCCGACAGACGGGTCACGTCGGCCTCGACTCCCATGTGGCCGAACATCGCCGTGGCCGTCCGAAACGCCATGTCGAGCCGACGGCCGGTCGAATGAGCCGGTGATGGTCCGACGTGCGCACCCAGAACCTCGGGGGGCATGACCATCGACGCGCCCCGCTGGATGGTCTGACGATCGAGCGCGTCGTTGTTGTCGCTCGTCCAGAATCGCTCCACCCGCTCGAGGATCCCCATGTCGATCCGCCCGCCGCCCGACGAGCACGATTCGAACTCGACCTCGGGATGCCGCACGCGCAGTTCGTCGATCAGCGAGTACAACGCCAGCACTTGGTCGTGGGCCGCCGACTTGCCATCGGCACCACTCCCCTGAACGACCCAGCGATTCATGTCCCACTTCACGTAGGCGATGGAGTGACGCGCCAGAAGATCATCGAGGCGTTCGAGCACGTGCGCGAAGCATGCGTCGTTGGTCAGATCGAGGACCAACTGATGACGGCCGAGCACCGGCTCGTAACCCGGAGTCGCGAGGACCCAATCGGGGTGGGCACGAAGTATCTCGCTGTCGGGATTGGCCATTTCGGGTTCGACCCAGATCCCGAAGTCCATGCCGAGAGCTCGGACGTGGTCGATGAGCGGCGCGAGTCCGTTCGGATAGATCTCGGTCGAGACCTCCCAATCGCCGAGGCCGGCTCGATCGTTGCGGCGCGCACCGAACCAACCGTCGTCGAGCACGAAACGTTCCACCCCGACGGTCGCTGCCGCGTCGGCGAGGTCCCGCAACTTCTCCTCGTCGTGATCGAAGTAGACGGCTTCCCACGTGTTGAGGTGAACCTTTCGCGGGCCGAGTCGGCGTGGCAACCGACGGCGGGCCTCGCGATGGAACGATTGGCTCGCGCGCGTCCAACCCGAACCGGAAAAGACGGCGATCACGTCGGGTGTGGTGAGTGACTCACCCGCGTAGACGCACATCTCGCCCGGGTGGAACAACTCTCCCGTCTGCACGTAACGCCGTCCGTCGAACATCGTCTCGGCGAACATCACGTGATTGCCGCTCCAGGCGAGGTGCACTCCCCACACGCGACCCGACCACTCACCCGCCCCGGACGTGCACGCCCAGAGGAATGGCGGATGTTCGTGCGAGGTCCGACCGGCGCGGTTCTCACTCGTCCACGCACCGTAGGGCCACGCGAAACGATGGAGGTCGAACTCACGCGACCAGCGGCCGCCGTAGACCGCGAGTTCGGTGGCGTCCACCGGCAACGGCAACGACACGCTGAACGCATCGAGCATCAGTGGAGAGTCACCGTCGTTGATCACGGTCGCGCGGGCGGTGAGCACGCCGTCGCGATGAAGATCGAGTGACGTGACGAGCGTGAGTTCGGCCACCCGATCGACCGCGGTGCAGATCAGCTCGGTGCGGTCCTGGTGTTCGAGCACGTCATGGGACGACGCGACGAAACGCGGCGACCAGTGACGGCCACCCCGGCGATGACCGGCCAGACCGGGCCGACCCGGGAAACCATCACCGTGCATGGGCACCAACGACACCGACGGCACCGCATCGATCGCCCCGGCCATGACACGCGTTTCATCGGGAACGGATGCCGACGATGCGAGCGAACTCCCCCAATGCCGGATCACGGGGACACCGGTCGACACGTCGACGACCACGCTGACGTCGTCGCTGCGGAGGTGCACGTTCGGAACCACCCCTGTTCCCTATCGGCAACTCGGTGTCGGCGTCAACCGCCGGTTCCAGCAGAATGAAGCCATGGAGGTCCGGCCCGACTCGAACCCGGACTCGGCGACCCACGACGTCCGACGCGATCCGACGCTCGGCACGGTGGTTCACGTGGTCGGCCATCGGCAGGCTCGCCCGAATCAACCCACGGCGGTCGCGAGTGACGAATGCCCCTTCTGCCCGGGCGGACTCGAGGCCCCCGATGCGTACGAGGTTCGTTGGTTCGCCAATCGCTGGCCGGCCATGCCCGGTGATCGCTGCGAAGTCGTGCTGTATTCACCGCTCCACGACGCGTCGATGGCGACGCTCGGTACGGCAGCCATCGCCCGGGTGATCGATCTGTGGGCCGAACGCACGGCCGTTCTCGGCGCGCGAGCCGACGTCGACTACGTCCTGGTGTTCGAGAACCGCGGTGCTTCGGTCGGCGCGACCATCGCTCACCCCCACGGACAGATCTACGCCTACGACCACGTGCCCGATCGACCAGCCCGACTCTTCGCCGGTCAGTGGCGACCCGAGACCGATCCGGCTCGACTCGTCGTCGAGTCCGACGAGTGGAGCGTCAGCGTTCCCTACGCATCGGAGTTTCCGGTGGCGTTGTCGATCGCGCCCCGCCGTCACACCGGCGATCTGCCGTCATTGGATGCCACCCAACGCGCACGTCTCGCCGAGATTCTCGTCGACACGTTCGGAAGGCTCGATGCTCTCTACGGCGAACCGCTTCCGTACATGATGTGGATCAATCAACGCCCGTTCGACGGAACAGCCCGCGATGCCTGGATGAGCATCGACATCGTGTCGCCGTGGCGGCGGGCCGGTCTGGCGCGGTACATCGCCGCCGCCGAAGTCGGGGCCGGCGAGTACTTCAATCCGGTCGCGCCCGAGGAAATCGCCGCGCGACTACGCGCGATCGTCGTCGCTCAGTCGGAGTAGGGCGCGAACCGCGGCGCTCGCTTGTCGAGGAACGACTGCACGCCCTCCTGGAAGTCCTCGCGCTTCACCGATTCGTTCATCAGTCCGATGGCGTTCGAGGTGGCCGTGTCGGCGTCGATTCCCCAATCGCCGTACACCTGCTTCTTCATGATCGCGAAACTCGTCGGACAACAGTTCTCGGCCAGATCGGCGGCGTAGGCCAGGACGTGACCCATCAGCGCATCGGGTTCGACGACCTCGTTGACCATTCCGAGTCGTTCGGCTTCCTCGGCGGTGATGACCCGACCCGACAGCAACAGGTCGAGGGCGCGAGCCGAACCGATCAGACGCGGCAGCGCCCACGACGAGCCGTACTCGGCGATCAGTCCGCGTCGACTGAACGCGGTCGTCATCTTGACTCCCTTGGCCGCGAAGCGCAGATCACAGAACAACGCCATCACCAGACCCACGCCGGCCACCGCACCGTTGATCGCGGCGATGACGGGCTTGGGGTAGTCGAGGAGATCGCTGAATCGTCCGGCCCCCGTGGCCGGACCCGCGCCTCCCGCCGGATTGGCCCGGATCTGGTTGAGCGCGTCCATGTCGGCGCCCGGACAAAAGCCCTTACCGGCACCGGTCACCACCACGACCCGGATGTCGGGATTGGCACGCGCTTCGTCGAGTCGGGCGAAGAATCGCGCCGCCATGCGCGCGCTCCACGCGTTCATGCGATCGGGGTTGTTGAGGGTGATCAGGCCCACACCCGGTGCGGCGACGGAGAGAAGGACGAGATCGTTGTCGTCGGAGGTCATTCCGAGGACGGTACTTGATGATCCCCTTCGACTCCGAGTGCGGATCGTCTGATGCGCCAACGCGCATAGGCGAGATATCCGAGCCCGCCGACGATCAACACGATGGCGGTCCATTGATTGAGGCGGAGTCCACCACCCGCCTTGGCCGGGTCGATACGTAGTCCTTCGATCCAGAACCGGCCGACGCCGTACCCGATGCAATAGAGAGCGAGAAGTCGGGCCGGTTTGCGATACATGAAACGCCAGCCGACGGCCACGAGAATCGCCGCCAACCCGAGATTCCACAACGACTCGTAGAGGAACGTCGGATGGAAGAGAGTGCCCGGCGCGTAGCCCAACCGGGCCACCGTGTCGGCATCGATCTCGAGCCCCCAGGGCAGCGAAGTGGGTCGACCGAACAATTCCTGGTTCCACCAGTTACCCCAACGCCCGATGGCTTGCGCGACCGGTATCGCCGGTGCGGCGGCCCACAGAAGTGAATGGCCGTCGATTCCGCGCCGACGCGACACCACGAGCGCCACGAGAACACCGAGCAGAATTCCGCCCGGCACACCGAGTCCGCCCTTCCAGATCTTCACGATGTCCCCCGGCGCATCGGAAAAGCGTTCCCACTCGGTGGCGACGTGATACAGCCGCGCCCCGATCACACCGGCCGGCACGGCCCACACGAGGATGGCGGCCGCGTCATCGGACCGACCGACACCGAGGTACGCGAGGCGGCGACCGAATATCCGCGCCGCCACGACGACGCCGATGGCGATCATCAGACCGTACGCGCGGAGTTGTAGCGGTCCGATGTGAATGGCGTTGTCACCCGGACTCGGCAGTGACGCGAGCAGTTCGGCGATCATGCGGAACTCGAGACGTCGTTCAGGAGGCGGTGACCTTGGCGCCGAAGGCGACCGCGGCCTCGAAGATCAGTTCCTTGTCGAAGTCCTGAGTGGCCACGTGGAAACTCCGGTCGAGCAGGATTCGCTCCACCGGACCGCCCCACTGCGCCGCCAACTGATCGCTCTGCACGGGATCGACCACGTGATCGTTACGCGAGGTGATGAGGAGCATGGGCACGGTGCACGAGCCGTAGCGCTCGACCATCGGAGTGACACCGTCCTTCACGAGCGACAACAACGGACGCAAAGGCGTTTCGGGATACGCGCTCTCCTTCACCGATTGATCGGCGATGTCCGAGCCGATACCCGGAAAGACGTCGGTGCCCTCGGCGACGAGTCCCTCGACCATCTCGACCATTTCGGCGGCCTGCGGCTGGGCCGCCGGGTTCACACACACGATGCCGCTGACTTCGGGATGCTGGAGCGCGGTCCACAAGGTGAGCGAACCACCCATGGAAAGTCCGCACACCACGACCTTGTCGCAACGAGACGCGAGTCGCTGGTACGCGGCCTCGACTTCGGCCGACCAATGCGACCACCGAGTATCGAGCATGTCCGACACCGCGGTGCCGTGACCGGGGAGCCGGGGAAGTTCCACGTGATAGCCAGCCGCGGCGAATGCTTCGGCCACACCCCGCATCGACGAAGGGTTACCGGTGAAGCCGTGGATGCACAGCGCTCCGAGACGGCTCGACCCCTGATGACTCCATGCTTCGGCGCCCGGCATCACCGGGGCCTGATCCACGTGCTCGCTCATGCGTCTGTTCTACTCCACTTCGTGGCGAGCCTGGGCAACGGCCAGGCGCAGGCGCACGATTTCGGTGCGCTGTCGGGAGTTCTCGGCATCGTGGGCGATCTGCATGGTGCGCACGCGGTTGTCGAGACCGTCCTTGGCCAACCGTTCGGCGACGTCGCAGCGCGCTTCCAGGAAGGCCACCGCTTCGGCGAGTCGACCGACCTGTTTGGTCAACGTGGCGAGCGCGGCGATCGACGTCAGTTCGATCTGACGGGCGCCGATGACCTGGGCCAGACCCAGCGCCTCGCGGAGGTGTTCCTCGGCTACGTCGATCCGACCGGACTGCGTCTCGAGACGGCCGGTCGCCAATTCGACCTCGGCGCGCAACGCGTCATCGAAGGCGATAGCGGAGTCATCGAGCAGACGACGGGCTTCGCCGAGCGCCTCACGCGCCGCTTCGGTGTCGTCACGTTCCGGATCGGCTCGACGCGCGAGTGATTCGGCGAACGACGTGAGCAGTCGGGGCAGGAACCCCGGCGCGTGCCGGCGTCCGACGTCCACCGCCCGACGTCCGAGTTCGATCCCCTCGTCGAGATCCCCGCGCTCCACGCGGAGCGATCCGATGTTCGACAACGCAATGGCTTCGAAATCCGAACGACCATCCCGTGCGTTCGCTTTGCGCGCCGCGTCGTAATTCAGGATCGCCCGGTCCACGTCACCGAGTTCGTGGTGGATGGTCGCGAGCGTGTTCAGAATGTTGCCCTCGTCGAGCACGTGATCGGTCGATCGATAGAGGGTCAAGGCGCGCAGACACAGTGCGAGGGCCTCGGCGTGGTTGCCGGAATCGGAGTGCACGACGGCCATCAGGTGGAGCGACCACGCCTGTACCAACACGACGCCGCGTTCATCGGCGAACTCCAGAGCTTCAGCCGCGAGCGCGAGCGCGTCACCGGGCTGCCCGTCGTAATGAGCGAGCGACGCGAGGCGATAGAGCGATTCGGCCTCGTAGGCGACGTCTCCGCTCTCCCGTGCGAGGAGCCGGGCGGACTGCACGAACACTCGGGCTCCCGAGGGATCGGTGGTCTCGATGGCGCGGGCCCGAGCGATCAGATCAGCGGCATCAGCACCGATCGACCGGCTGATCGACTGGCCGAACGAAATAGACGAACGTCGGCCCTTCATCGTGGACGCTCCAGAAGCACGTACGTTCATCGTCGGTTCTTCGGCCCGACTTGAGCAATTTCCCCGAAGTCGTGGCGGTCCCCCGACCGATTGGCCAAGATGAGCGTCGTGGCAACCTTCCGGAGGCGCGACATCGACCGGGCGGCGGTGATGGCCTTCGTCCCCGTGTTGGCCGTCCTCCCCCTCTGGGCCCTGGCCATGGTGCCGTTCTGGCTGGTCCTGCGGGCGGCGACCGGTATCGGCTACGGAGGGGCGCTCCTCGTCTATCTCGCCGCCGGTCTCGTCCTCGTCGTGCCGGCAGTCCAGCGCCGACTGGTCTCGGCGCTCATGGGCGCCCGTCCACCGAGCGCGTCCGAGGCCCCCCGGCTGCAGCGAGCCTTCGACGAAGTGGCCCAAGCCCTGCACGTACGGGACCGCCATTTCGCGGTCGGCGTGGTCGACGCCGACGATCTCAACGCCTTCGCCTGCGGCGGGCACCTCGTGGTCGTGACGTCGTACGCGATCCGCGAACTCGACCATCGTTCGTTGTGCGGCGTTCTCGCCCACGAACTCTGTCACCACCTCGGGTCGCACACCGTCGCCCTGACCGTGCAGCAATGGCTCATGCTTCCGGTGAGCACCCTCACGTGGCTCGGATCGACCTTGCGCAACGTCTCGGTGGCCGCCGCCGACACCTTCGGGACCCGATCACGCACCATCGACGTCGGTGGCCGAGTGGCCGCTCCGATGTTCAACGCGTTGTCACGGTTCTTCGCGTTCGGCGGATCGATCGGCGTGGTTCTCGCCAACGTGGTCGGCCGCTCGGCCGAGTTCCAGGCCGACCGTCGCGTGATCTCCTTCGGCTACGGACGACACCTGGCCGATGCACTTCGCCGAATGGTCGACAACGGTCGTGTGACCACGCACCGATCAGGTTGGCAACGACTCTTGGAGTCGCATCCACCGGCTCGCACACGTGTGGCGCGCATCGAAGCCGCTCTACGACGCGGCGGTCGACACCACCCCACCACCGGTCTGTGACTAGTCCCCTTCTCGAGCCAACGCGTCGAGAGCTTCGACGACATCGTCGTTCTCGACCGCTCCGAGGTGTCGCCAGACGATCTCCCCCTGCTCGTCGAAGATGAAGGTGGCCGGCACCGCCGGAACATCGAGCAACTCGAGTACACCACCGTCCGCGTCGAGGACCACAGGGAGGTCGATTTCGATTTCCAACAGGAATTGCCGCACCGCCGAGGTTTCGTCGCCGATATCGATGGCCAGTAGTCCGATGTCCGAACGCTCGTCGGCGAGCCGAGCCAATGCCGGCAACTCACGCCGACACGGTTGACACCACACGGCCCACAGGGACACGACGGTCGTCCGACCCGAGACCATGTCTCGGAGACTCGATTCAGCACCGTCGAGCGTTCGAACCAAGACGTCGGACGAGGAAGGTTCGGTCGAGACCCCACCTCGGCAGGCAACCACGAAGAGGATGATGAGAACGTGGACCACTAGCCATCGACGCGAGGAGATGACCATCAGACGACCGTGATCGTCACGGTTTCATGGTTGCCCACCGTGCAGACCCCGAAGTAGTAGCCCGGTTCGTCGAACTTCATGCGTTGTGTCTCCCCGGGACGCACGGTGAACGGACCGAAGGAGTGGATCACGTCGTCGAGGTTGACCACGACGATCGTGTCACCTCGACCGATCGTGTACTGCTCGGGAAGGATCTCCTCGGTCAGCAATCCCTTCTTCATGCGCTCCGCGGTTCCCTTCGGAATCTCGAACGAATGCGTCGTCCCGACCACCTCGACCTCCGAAGAGGAGCCATTGGTCGCGATCACGACGATCGTGATCGCGAGCGCGATCGGAAGGAAGAAGGCGATGGACGCAAGGAGCAGGCGCTTCACGGTGCTTCGGAACGCACCTCGACCGGAACCACGACCTCACCGGCGACGGCGAATCGCAAAGTGATCTCGAAGGTCGAACCGACTTCGAGCGGAGCCACGAGATCCATGAGCATGATGTGGAATCCACCCGGTGCCAATTCGAGCGGCACGCCTGCGGTCAGATCGATGCGATCGACTTCCTGCATCATCATCTCACCACTCATCGGGGCACTCATCGGGCTTCCGCCCATTCCCGACGTCACGGCCGGAGCCATCACCGTCTCATGCACCTGGGCCATTCCGGCGACCGCGGAATCCACGGTCGCACCGATGAGTTGGTCGTCTGACGTGACCTCGATCGTCATGTAGGCCGCACCGGCTGTGACCATCGACGGGCTCGTCCGGGCCCACGCTCCAGTGACTTCGACCCCGGATCCATCGGCCTCGGAGCTCGCGACTTCCGGGTTCGAACCCGAATTCGAATCTCCATCGTCACCGCCACATGCCACAAGTGAGGCCAACAGGACAACAGTCCCGCCGAGGAGGAGGTGTCGTTTCCCATTGCTCTTGTTCATTTCATTCCCTTCATGTTCAAGGTCGTTTTCAAGGTTGTTTTCGAGTGATCAACTTCGATCATCCGACTGATCGATCGGTGAGAAGAATGTGCAAGTCGTCGTACATTCCCTCGACGCCGTGACCAAAGGGCCACTCCACGACGACCCGGCCTGACTCGTCGACCACGTAGGCGTTGGCACTGTGGCTCACTTCGACCACACCGTCTGTTCCGACCCTGACATTCGATGACGCGAGAAACGCATCCTCCACTGTCTGCAACTCATCGGTCGATACCGGACGCAACGCGTGGAAACGTTCGGAGAAACTGGACAGGAATCCGTTCATCACCGACGCCGTGTCGCGATCGGGATCCACCGTGATCATGGCCAGGTCGACTCTCGAAGAATCGTCGCCGAGACGGCGGGTGGCCGCCCGCAATTCGGCGAGTGTCGTCGGACAGAGATCCGGGCAGTTCGTGTATCCGAAGTACACGACCAACAGGGAGTCCGGCCGGGCGACGAACTCGAAACGTTCGTCGTGTTCCGCGAACACCCCAGTGGACGTCACATCGGTCACCTGCACGGCACCGACATCGAGCGGGGTGTCCCGCACCAAGCCCGTGATCGACCGCTCATCGGTCGAGCCACACGCGACGAGTGAGAACGTGAGCGTGACCGCGATCAGCACCCGGTGTCTCAGCACGTCTTCATCGTGTCCGGAAGTCGTCCCGACGGCTCACGGACCAAAGTCCCGAATCGAGGACTTTGGTCCCATGAGGGTTGGGCGACCTCCGAGGGGTCACCGCTAGCGTCGACCGCGATGTCCCGCGACTTCCTCGACGCCGCCACTGGGGGTCGCCCACGGAGAACTCCGGTGTGGTTCATGCGTCAAGCCGGTCGCAGCCTCCCCGAGTATCGGGCCGTTCGCGGGCCGGGAAGCATCCTCGATGCGATCAAGAAACCCGACCTCGCGGCTGAGATCACCATGCAGCCGGTGCGGCGCTACGGAGTCGACGCGGCCGTCCTCTACAGCGACATCGTGGTTCCGGCCCATGCGGTGGGCTTCGGCATCGACGTGGCACCAGGCACCGGACCCGTGGCCGAGCGGCCGTTGCGTTCGGCCGACGATCTCGAACGCCTGCGGATTCTCGATCCCGATCGCGATCTCCCGTACGTGACCGAGACGGTCCGGATCCTCGCGCGCGAACTATCGGTTCCGGTTCTGGCCTTCGCCGGCGCCCCGTTCACCGTGGCGAGCTATCTGATCGAGGGTCGTCCGTCGCGCACGTACGAGAACACCAAGGGAATGATGCTCCGCGCCCCCGACCTCTGGCACCGGGTGATGGAACGTCTCACCCAACACGCGGTCTCGTTCATCGACGCCCAACTCGCTTCGGGCGCAGCCGCCTTCCAACTCTTCGACTCGTGGGCCGGCAGTTTGTCGGTCGCCGACTATCGCGAATTCGTCCTGCCGCACAGTCGCAACGTCTTCGCTCGCCTCGCCGAACTCCACCCGAATGCACCCGGCATCCACTTCGGGATCGGTTGCGATCACCTGCTCGAGTCCATGCGTGCGGCCGGTCCGCGAGTGCTCGGTCTCGATTGGCGCACGCCGATCGACGACGCCCGCCGTCGCATGGGTGCCGACCTCGTGGTTCAGGGCAACCTCGATCCGGCACTCGTTCTCGCCGGCGTCGACACGGCGCTGGAAGGCACCCACCGCGTTCTCGCCGACAACGCAGGTCACCCCGGCCACATCTTCAACCTCGGACACGGCGTGTCGCCGAACACCGACCCCGACGTTCTCGCCGAGGTCGTCCGACTCGTCCACGAATCGACCGACGGGAGCCCCCGATGACCAAGACCGCCGTCCTTCTCATGGCCTACGGGACACCGCGCACTCCGGCCGAGATCGAGCCGTATTACACCGACATCCGCCGCGGTCGGGCTCCGACTCCCGAACTGCTCGCCGAACTCGTCGGCCGTTACGACGCCATCGGCGGTATCTCGCCACTCGCCGCGCGTACCGAAGCCCAGCGCGCCGCCCTGCAGAACGCACTCGATCGACTCGCGCCCGGGCAATACGAAGTCGCGCTCGGACTCAAACATGCCGAACCCAAGATCGAGACCGCGGTGGCCGAACTCGCCGCACGAGGCACGCGGCGAATCATCGGACTCGTTCTCGCCCCGCACTACTCGTCGTATTCGATCGGCCAGTACATGGATCGCACCCGCGCCGCCGCCGAACCATTCGGCATCGAGGTGAGCGGTATCGACTCGTGGGCGACCGAACCGGCTTTCGTCGATTTCCTCGCCGCCGATATGCGCGAACGACTCGGTCGGATGCCGAGCAACACCAAAGTTCTCTTCACCGCGCACTCACTGCCCCAGCGGATCATCGACGCCGGTGATCCGTATCCGCAGGAACTCCGATCCACGGCCGAACTCGTGGCCGAGCGAGCCGGCCTCGACTCGTGGTCTTCGTGGGCGATCGCGTGGCAGTCGGCGGGCCGAACCCCCGAACCCTGGCTCGGACCCGACATCCTCACCGTCATCGACGAACTGGCCGCGAGCGAGAACGCGAGCGGAGTGTTGGTGAGTGCGTGTGGTTTCGTGGCCGACCACCTCGAGGTGCTCTACGACCTCGACATCGAGGCCAAGAAGCACGCCAACGACCGTGGTCTGACCTTCGATCGCACCGCGTGCGTCAACGACGATCCGAAGGTGATGGAAGCCCTCGCCCATCGGGTGATCGCACTCGGGTGATCGCTTGAGTCCGGTCGACTCTCCCCACGTCGTCGTGGTCGGCGGCGGCATCACGGGTCTCACCGCCGCGTACCGGTTGTCGCAAGTCGGAGCGCGCGTGAGCGTGCTCGAGGCCGACGACGTCGTCGGTGGACGTATTCGTACGGGATCGTTCGCCGGACTCCGTCACGTCGAAGAGGGACCGGACGCATACCTGGCCCGCGTGCCCCATGCGGTCCGTCTCGTTCGCGACCTCGGTCTCGACACCACGAACCCCCGCACAGGCCACGCCGCCGTTCATCACCGCGGTCTGCATCGCATACCCGAAGGGCTCGTACTCGGCGTACCGAGCGACATCGGCCGTCTCGCCGCGAGCGATCTCCTGTCGCGACGCGGCAAGTTGCGAGCAGCATTCGAGCCCTTCCTCCCCCGAACCGATCACCGCGACTCGATCGGAGCCTTGGTGCGCGGTCGCTTCGGCGACGAGGTGCATGAACGCCTCGTCGATCCACTCGTGGGCAGCATCTACGCGGCCGACACCGATCGCTTCAGCCTGGCCATGGTCCCGCAACTCGCCGAACTCGCGTCGTCACGGAGCCTTCTGCTCGCGGCCCGCCGTCGTCTCGGTTCGCATCGACCCGAAGGACCGGTGTTCGAGACCCCGGCGTCCGGACTCGGCACGGTCATCACCGCACTCGTCACCGCGATCAATGCCGCCGGTGGTGTCGTGCGTTCGTCGGCGGGGGTCGAATCGATCGAGCGTGATGCGGCGCGCTACCGACTGCAGACGATCGATGGCCGCGAGGAAGTCGCCGACGCGGTCGTGGTGACCTCACCGGCGCGTCACAGCAGCCGCATGTTGGCCGACCTCTCACCCGCGGCGAGCCAAGGTCTGGCGATGATGGATCACGCATCGGTGGCCATGGCGATCCTGCGCGTCGAGGCTCGTCCCTTGGTGGCCTTCGACGAACTGAGCGGCTATCTCGTGCCCAAGCCCGACCAACGGCACGTCACCGCGGTGTCGTTCGCGTCGAACAAGTGGGCCCATTGGCGACCGGCCGATGGTTCGCGCATCCTGCGAATCTCGATCGGCCGCGATGGTGTCGACGAGTCACCGGTTCGTGAATGGTCCGACGACCGAATCGTCACGACGGTCGTCGACGAAGTCGAGACACATCTCGGCGTCACCGTTCGGCCCACCGAGACGAAAGTCGTGCGCTGGGTCGAATCATTTCCGCAATATCGACCGGGCCATCTCGATCGCCTCGATGCCATCGAGAAGGCACTGCGCGATTCCGCGCCCGGAGTGGTTCTCGCCGGCGCGAGCCATCGGGGCATCGGACTTCCGGCGTGTGTGGCCCAGGCCGAGGTCGCGGCATCGACGATCGCCGAATTCACCGGTGTTCTGCGACAATGACGGCGTGACTCGTACACGCGTCGTTCTCGCTCTGGGTTTGGCCCTGGTGACGATCACCGCTTGCGGAGAGTCGTCGTCACCAGCCGAGTCGACGTCAGTGTCAACAACTACGGAAGCAGCGACGACCGCGGTCACGACAACGAACGCGGCCACCACCACGACCGTCTACTCCGGACCACCGACACTCGCACCCGGAGCCACGCTGCCGACTCCCGAAGCGCCACCCGCTCCCGATGCACCCGACCCCGACATCCTCATCGGCCGCATCGAGATTCCGGCGATCATGCTCGACACCTCGATCTACCAAGGCATCAGTGAACCGACCCTCGATCGCGGTGTCGGCTGGTGGCCGGGCACGGCACTCCCCGGCAACGTGGGCAACATCGTCCTCGGCGGGCACCGCACCAGCCACGACAGGCCGTTCCGTTATCTCGATCTGCTCCAGCCCGGTGACGAGATCGTCTTCACGACCACGCTCGGTCGTTTCGTGTACACGGTGTCCCGAACCGAGATCGTCGAGCCCGAGGACGTCTGGATCATCGATCAGACCGAGAAGGCGACCGCGACTCTCTTCGCCTGTCATCCACCGCATTCGGTGAAGCAACGCATCGTCGTGTTCGCCGACTATGTGTCCGGAACTCCGACATGACCGTCACATCCGCGCCACGCGAGTCACGTCGCTCGTTGGTGCTCCGTGCGATCGCCGCCGGTGGCCTGATCGCCCTGTCACTTCCGCCATGGGGTTGGTGGCCGCTCGCCGTGGTCGGTCTGGCGTGGTGGACCCGTCTCGAACATCGCGCGGAAGGACGACGTTTCCTCGTCGGCTTCGGCGCCGGTATCGGCTGGTTCCTGCCGGGGCTGGCCTGGATGTGGTTCCTGACCGCGCCCGGCTACCTCATCGCCGCCGTACTCTTCGCTCTTCTGCACGGTGCCGCCTCGGTGATCGTGGGTCGGGTTCCGAGCCACTGGCGCGTCATCGCGGCACCGAGTGCGCACGTGCTCGTCGAATCGCTACGCCTGGCGTTTCCGTTCGGTGGCGTTCCCCTCGCCTCGATCGCCATCGCGCAAGTGGCCGGACCGTTGGCCACTTTGGCGAGCGTGGGTGGCGTGATCCTCTTGTCGTGGTTCACGTGGCAACTCGCGTCGCTCATCGCTCTGCGTTCGACCACATCGCGTTCCATCCGACGCCCAGTGGTGCTCGCCCTCATCGCACTGCTCGTCGTGTCACGACTCGCCCCCGATGGCGAGAACACCGGCGAGACCCTGACCGTGGCCGCGGTGCAAGGCGGCGGCCCGCAGGGCACCCGCGCGATTCACACCGACCCCCGCGACGTCGTCGAACGACACCTTGACGCCACGCGAACCCTCCTCGACTCTGGCGCCACACCCGATCTCGTCGTGTGGCCCGAGAACGTGATCGACGTCGCCGAATTCGAACGCAGTCGTGAGATCAACGAGGTGGCTCGACTGTCGAGCGAGTTGGATGCGCCGTTCCTGGTGGGCATCACCGAAGACGTCGACGCCGAGTCCTTCACCAATGCCCAAGTGGTGGTCGACTCGTCGGCGACGGTTCTCGATCGCTACGACAAGGTCCGCCGGGTTCCCTTCGGCGAGTACATGCCACTGCGCGGCTTCCTGCAGTCGCTCGGCGCGCCAGTGGATCTCGTACCCCGTGACGCAGTGGCCGGCACCGGAACGGCCGTCCTTTCGGTGCCCGCCGACATCGGTCAGGGCATCAGCGAGTCGACCCGTCGGGCCGCGGTCGTGATCTCGTGGGAGGTGTTCTTCGGTGGGCGGGCCCGCGAGGGCGTGAAAGCCGGTGGTGGCTACATCGTGAATCCGACCAACGGATCCAGTTACACGTGGACCATCCTGCAATCGCAACAGGTCGCATCGTCGCGACTCCGCGCGATCGAGACCGGACGTTGGGTCGTGCAGGTCGCGCCCACCGGATTCAGCGCCTTCGTCGATCCGACCGGTCACGTCCACGATCGCACCGCGGTGAGCGAGCAGAAGGTCATCACGCACGAGATCGACGTCCGTCGTGGGCGAACGATTTACGTGAACACCGGAGATGGTCCGTGGATCGTCGCACTCGTCGGTCTGCTCGCCCTCGCCGTCGTGGGAGAGCGGATCAGATCTCGATCATCACGGTCGTCGGACCGTCGTTGACGAGCGACACCTTCATCGTCGTACGAAAGCGACCGGTCGCCACGTCGGCCCCCAGTGATCGCAAGGTGTCCACCACCCGACGAACGAGTGGTTCGGCGACCTCGGGTCGCGCGGCGCCGATCCAACTCGGGCGGCGGCCCGAATTGGTGTCGCCGTAGAGCGTGAACTGACTCACCACGAGAATCGCCCGCGACGTGTCCTTCACGGCGAGATTCATCACGCCGTTCTCGTCGTCCATGATTCGAAGGTTCCAGATCTTGTCGGCCAACTTGTCGGCGACGCGCTCGTCGTCGGTGTGCGTGACCCCCACCAGAACCGCGAGACCCGGTCCGATCTCGCCGACGGTCTCGCTCACTCCATCGACGATCGACTCGACCGCGGCCGACTCGACCCGTTGCACCAGTGCTCGCACCGCCCCATCGTGCCACGCCACCCGACGGGAAGGTCAGAATGAACAGGTGATCGAGCTCCGCTCCGGACGTGCGTCGTGCACGGTCGCCCCCGCCCACGGCGCCCGACTCGCCCAACTCACCATCGATGACCATCCGATGCTCGTCGACCGCCACGACGACTCGCTGGGTTGGGGCTGCTATCCCATGGTTCCGTACGCCGGCCGAGTGCGGAACGGACAGCTCAGTTTCCACGGGCAACTTCACGAACTCCCCCGTCGACTACCTCCGCACGCCATCCACGGAACGGTGTTCGAGAAGGAATGGACGCTCGAGGAAAGCTCGACGCGACATTGTCGACTCGTCACCGATCTCGCACCCGGTTGGCCCTTTGGTGGCACGGTCGTGCACGACGTGGAACTGCACGACGATCGATTGACCATGCGGCTCGCGGTGACCGCGACCGCTGACATGCCGGTTCAGATCGGCTGGCATCCGTGGTTTCGCAAACCTGCGGATCGACGACTCGGATTCGCGGCGTCGTTCCGTCGCGATCACGACGGCATCGCTCTTCCCGAACGCGTCCACCCGGCCGCCCTGGGGCCCGACGGCACCAACGACGACTGTTTCGCCGATCCTGACGGAGTCTTGAGAATCACCGTCGATCATCACGATCTCGTGTTGTCGAGTTCGTGCCCCTACTGGGTCGTGTACGACCAGCCGCCGTCGGCGACCTGCGTGGAACCCCAATCCGGCCCGCCCAACGGCATCAACGACGATCCCTACGTCCTGCCGGCCGGCCGGACTCTGACCCACGAATTCACCATCGCGTGGTCAGCGCACGCCGATCACGCCGAACGCGCCACTCGATCGGGGCAATAGTTTCTGTCAGAACCGGCCGGCTGAGGACTCTCCTCCTCCGTGCCGATCGATCACCATGACGACCACCACGACCGACGCCCAACTCGTTTCGTCGTATCTGGCTGGCGATCGTTCGGCCCTCACCGCCATCTACGACCGATACGCGCCGGGTCTGTACGACACCGCGCGGGCCATGCTCTCGAACTCGCACGATGCGAGCGACATGGTGCAGGACGTCTTCTGTCTCGCCGCCGAACGACTCGGTCAGTTGCGCGATCACGACCGGCTCAAGCCATGGCTCTACGCGGTGTTGCGCAACGAGGTCTACAAACGCACCAAACGCCGCCGCCGCGCCACACCGACCGACTTCCAAGCCGAGGGAACCCCTGACGTGCCGGCCGCCTACGACCCCCGAGGCGCCGGTGAAGGTGTGGCCTACGAAGAGCTCGCCGAACTCGTGCGCGCCGCCGCGGCCGGCCTCGACGAGCGCGATCGTCTCGTGCTCGAACTCTCCATCCGGCAGGGTCTGGGTGGACGCGACCTCGCCGATGCGTTGGGCGTGACCGCGGATCAGAGTTACTCACTCGTCCACCGCATGCGCGACCGGGTCGAGAAGAGCCTGGGAGCGCTCACGGTCGCCAAGGCTGGTCGTCGTGATTGTCCCGATCTCGATCGGGTTCTCGAGGGATGGGACGGCGAGTTCACGGTTCTCATCCGCAAACGCGTCAATCGCCACATCGAGGATTGCCCCACCTGCGACGGCAACCGTCGCAAACTCGCGCCACTCGCGCTCTTCGGCGCTGCACCGGCCTTCGCCATGCCACTCGGCCTGCGCGATCGGGTGTTGGCGGCCACCGCGCAGAGCATCGGTTCGTCCGTGCCGCGTGGCCGACGACAGTGGCGCTCCGATGGCTTCCCGACGATTCGCCGTGGCCTGTCCGTCTGGTTCGCCGGTGGTGCCGCGGCGGTGCTCGTGGTCGGTGGAGTCGTGGCCGTGGCCGCACGTGGCGACTCGCGCCCTCTCGTCGACGGCGTCGACGTCGCTCCGACCACCATCGCGGACTCCAGCACAAATGTCGACGTCGATTCGTTGCCGTCGCTCACCACCGAGGTTCTCGACGACGCGACGGCCTCGCCCACCACCCTCGTCGTCGTGCCGTCGTCGCCGAACACCGACGCACCGATTCCGACCACGTCACCGAACGGCGCACCGTCCACCGCGCCGACGACCGCACCCGTGATCGTCCCGACCGTCGCGCCGGTCGCCACCACCAAGGCACCGCGCTCGACGACCGTCGCCCCGAGCACGGCACCGTCGACCACTGCTCCGGTGATCGTGCGTCCACTGGTCACGAGCGCTACCAAACTCGATTTCGGAACGACGGCGACCTCGCTCGCGCTGACGATCAGCAATCCGAACGCAGTGTCGGTCGCGATCGACGTGAGCTCACCTTCGGGACTCTTCAGGATCACGGGAGCGCCGGCGAATCTCGCCGCCGGACGTTCGGCCGTTCTCACCGTGACCTTCGCGCGAACCGCCGCCGAGTCGTACGCACAGACCACGGCGTTTCCCGAGGGACGTTTCGACAAGACCCTCGTGATCGATGCCTCCACCTCGACCTCGGCGGCGTCGAACGCGATCACTCTCAGCGGCGCGGTCACCCGATCCCCGATGGTGGGCAAACTCGCGATCTCGTTCTCGGCGACCGGCTGCACGAGCGTGCGGGTCCAAGTGGCGGTCACCGACGAGAGCGCTCTGAAGGGCGTCACGGCCACCGTCACCGTTGGTGGCACCCCGCGGTCGTTCTCGCTGAGCCTGGTCGCCGGCACCACCTACGCCGGCACCCTCTCGGGCCTGCCCACCGGGGCGGGTTCGGTTTCCATCAGCGTGACTCGACGGGTCGGTCGGGTTCGGCCTCGGCCAGCACCACCCAGCCGACCTCCTGCTGAACCCCGCCCTCGGGGCTCGCCGGTAGCGTTGACCCCCTATGTCGTCCGTCCTCGACCCCGACGGGCCGCTGCGTCTGGCCTACCTCACCTACCGGGGTAAGCCGCACGTCGGTGGGCAGGGCGTCTACACCCGGCACCTCACCAAGGCCCTCGTGGACCTCGGGCACTCGGTCGAGGTCTTCGGTGGCCAGCCGTACCCCGTCCTCGACGACCGGGTCCCGCTCACCAAACTTCCGAGCCTCGATCTCGTCAACGATCACTACCCCTTCCGCTTTCCGGCGATCTGGGAACTCAAGACCCGCGAGGACTGGCTCGAAGTCGGTCTCTTCCTGACCGGAACCTTCGGCGAACCCCAGGCCTTCAGTTCGCGGGTGCGTCGCCATCTGGCCGGTCGGGTGAACGAATTCGATCTCGTGCACGACAACCAGTGTCTCGGTTACGGAATCCTCGGCGTCGAGAAGATGATCCCGACGATCGTCACCCTTCACCACCCGATCACCCGCGATCGCGCGCTCGAGATGGATCACGCCCCGAACTGGTGGAAGAAGCTCGGCGTCAACCGCTTCTATTCGTTCGTCAAGATGCAGGGACGCGTCGCGAGCCGCATGCCGCGCATCGTCGTCGTGAGCGAGAACAGCATCAAGGACATCCACGAGGACATGGGAGTTTCGTTCGACCGCATGCGACTCGTGCCCGTGGGCGTCGATCCCGACCTCTTCAAACCCCGACCCGACGTCACCCGTGTTCCTGGTCGTCTCATCACCACGGCGTCGGCCGACGTGGCCCTGAAGGGTCTCTCGTATCTGCTCGAGGCCATGGCCAAGTTGCGCACCGAGCGCGACGTCACGCTCACGATCATCGGCAAACCCAAGCCCGGCAAGAGCATGGATCTGATCGACAAACTCGGATTGCGTCCGCACATCCAGTTCGTCTCGGGCGTGTCCGACGAGCGCATCGTCGAGTTGTACGCCGAAGCCGAACTCGCCGTGGTTCCGTCGCTCTACGAGGGTTTCAGCCTGCCGGCCATCGAGGCCATGTGCACGGGCATCTGCCTCGTGGCCACCGATGGCGGTGCTCTACCCGAAGTCACCGGCCAGGACGGTGACACCGTGCTGCAGTGCGTCGCCGGCGATACCGAGGCCCTCGCCACCACCATCCGCCGCGGCCTCGACGATCCCGCACTCCGCGCTCGCGTCGGCGCGAATGGACGCGCGCGCGTCGTCGACCGTTGGACCTGGCGCCGCTGCGCCGAGCTCACCGTCGATCAGTACCGCGAGGTCCTTTCGATGCCGGCCAACATCGAGAAGTTGCGTCGCAACGGACGGCTGAAGGACTGATCGTGCTCACCGTTCGCTTCGCCCGTCTCGGACTCGCCCCCGGTGATCTCGTTCTCGATGCCGGTGCCGGTTTCGGTCGTCATGCGTTCGAGGTCGCCCGGCTCGGTGGTCGCATCGTTGCCCTCGATTACGCCGACGACGAAGTGCGCGCGACCCGCGCCACGTTCGGTGCCATGATCGCCGAAGGTCAGATCACCCCCGATCGGTACGTGGGTGCGTTGCGCGGTGACGCCACCCGACTCCCCTTCCCCGACGGAACCTTCGATCGCGTGATCACGTCCGAAGTGCTCGAACACATCCAGGACGACGTGGCGGCCATCGCCGAACTCGCCCGGGTGCTGCGACCGGGTGGAACCTTCGCCTGCACCGTTCCGTCGTGGTGGCCCGAGAAGGTCAACTGGATGCTGTCCGACGAGTACCACGCACCCAAGTCGGTCGGTGGGCACGTTCGGATCTACAGCGAGACCGAACTCACCGCGAAGCTCCGCGCCGCCGGACTCGACGTTCGCGGTTCGCATCACGCGCACGCCCTTCACTCGCCCTATTGGTGGTTGAAGTGCGCCGTCGGCCCGCGCCGTGACGACCACAAACTCGTGAACGCCTACAAGCGCTTCCTCGAGTGGGACATCGTGAAGCAACCGCGATCGGTCAAGATCGCCGAACGCGCCTTGTCGCCGCTGATGGGCAAGAGCCTCATCGTCTACGCGACCAAACTCCCCGTCGACCGGGCCTCCGGTTCGCGTCCGACGGCGACCGACCGGGAACTGGTGGACGCATGAGCCGTATACCGCACATCGAAGGTGTGATCAGCGCCGACGAGATCGTGCAGACCGCCGAGTCGATCGCCGCTCTCCAACTCGACAACGGAATGATTCCGTGGTTCGAGAACGGGCACTGCGATCCGTGGAATCACGTCGAGACCGCCATGGCCCTCGACATCGCCGGACTGCACGACGAAGCCGAACGCGCTTACGAATGGCTCGTCGACACGCAACACGGTGACGGCTGGTGGTTCAACTACTACCTGCCCGGCGGTTGCGTGGAAGAACCCAAACTCGACACCAACGTGTGCGCCTACATCGCCGCCGGCGCGTGGCACCACTGGCTGTGCACCTGGGACCGCGGCTTCGTCGATCACATCTGGCCGACCGTCGATCGCGCCGTGGAATGGGTGCTCTCGATGACCCGTCACGACGGCACCATCTTGTGGGCGCGCGAGGAACATGCGAGCCCGTGGGACTACGCGCTGCTCACCGGATCGTCGTCGATCTGGCATGCGCTCACCAGTGCGGTCAATCTCGCCGAACTCGCCAACGAGCACCGACCGCACTGGGCGCTCGCCGCCGATTCACTGCGCGCGGCCATCGTCGAGCGTCCCGATGCCTTCGAACCCAAGGATCGTTGGGCCATGGACTGGTACTACCCCGTTCTCACCAACGCTATGGAGGGCGAACAAGCCAAGGCCCGACTGGCCGAGGGATGGTCGACCTTCGCCATGGAGGGCCGCGGTATCCGCTGCGTGAGCGACGAACCGTGGGTGACCGCCGCCGAGACCGCCGAATGCTCACTCGCCCACACGGCGATCGGTGACATCAGCACCGCCACCGACCTCTTGGCCTGGACGCGTGCTCATCGCCACGACGACGGCTCGTATTGGACGGGTGTGGTGTATCCGGCGCGTGAGAACTTCCCGGCTGGCGAACGCACGGCCTACACGGGTGCCGCGGTGATCCTCGCCGCCGATGCCATCGCGGCCGGTTCGCCCGCATCGCGGATCTTCGTCCCGTCACTCGTGGTCGACTGACCACTTTCCGACCATCGGTTCGGATGGGTGAGAATGGACCATGACCTTCTCCGCGTCGTCCTCGTCGTCGATCCTCGAAACCGCGCGTCGGGCCCTCGACGCGCTCGGTGCCGATGACGCGCTGACGGGGTCGTCGGCCCCGGCTCGCTCCCCCATCACCGGTGAGAACTACGGCGAGGTCGGTGGACCGCTCGTCGCACCGAGTCTCGACGGTGCTCTCGATCGCGCTCAGGAAGTGTTCGCCGCTTGGCGAGTCGTGCCCGCACCCAAGCGCGCCGAAGTCGTCCGCCATCTGGCCGACGAGTTGCGGCGACACAAGGACGATCTGGCCACCATCGTGCAGATCGAGGCCGGCAAGATCCGTTCCGAGGCCCTCGGCGAAGTGCAAGAGATGATCGACATCTGCGACTTCGCAGTCGGACTCGCGCGTCAACTGCACGGTCTCTCGATCGCCTCGGAACGACCCCTGCACCGCCTCACCGAGACATGGCATCCGATGGGACCGATCGGCGTGATCACCGCCTTCAACTTCCCGGTCGCCGTGTGGTCGTGGAACGCCGCCTTGGCGATCATCTGTGGCGATCCCGTGGTCTGGAAACCATCCGATGCATCCACGGTCACCGCCGCGGCCTGCACCGCGCTCGCCCGTCGAGCGGCCACGGCCGCTGGCGCGCCCGTCGATCTCTGCCAACTCGTGATCGGTGGCGCCGACCTCGGTGCCGCGATGGCCGCCGACACTCGGCTACCGATCGTCTCGGCCACCGGCTCGACGCGTATGGGCCGTTCGGTGGCGCCGGTGGTTGCGGCGCGTTTCGGCCGTTCGATTCTCGAACTGGGTGGGAACAACGCGGCCATCGTCACGCCGAGCGCCGATCTCGATCTCGCCGTGCGAGGCATCACGTTCGCCGCCGCCGGCACGGCCGGTCAGCGCTGCACGAGCCTGCGCCGACTGATCGTGCACGAGTCCCGAGTCGACGACGTGGCCGATCGGGTGAGCCGGGCCTTCGCCCAACTCCGCGTCGGCAACCCGCTCATCGACGATCCGCTCGTGGGGCCGCTCATCTCGCTCTCGTCCTTCGAGACGATGCAGTCCGCGCTGCGTGCCGCCGCGGCTGATGGCGGAACCGTCGTCGGCGGCGATCGTCTGCACGCCGACCTCGCTCCGAACGCCGCCTACGTCCGACCGGCCGTGGTTCGCCTGTCGAAGCAGACCGACATCGTTCGCACCGAGACCTTCGCGCCGATCCTCTACGTCATGCCGTACCGCGATCTCGACGAGGCCATCGCCATCCAGAACGACGTTCCCCAAGGACTTGCTTCGTCGATCTTCACGACCGACGTGCGCGAGGCCGAAAGGTTCACCGGCCCGGCCGGCAGCGACTGCGGTATCGCCAACGTGAACATCGGACCTTCGGGGGCCGAGATCGGTGGTGCCTTCGGTGGTGAGAAGGAGACCGGTGGTGGGCG
>Ga0255081_1000004_pt1 | contig 58562 bp, 77 predicted proteins | sample Colum_Colum_RepA_FD_188456 | JGI IMG/M metagenome (GOLD analysis project Ga0255081, IMG submission 188456) | Freshwater microbial communities from Columbia River, Oregon, United States - Colum_Colum_RepA_8h | ecosystem: Environmental > Aquatic > Freshwater > River | place: USA: Oregon... | reverse complement strand
CAGCAGCAGATGCGCTGACCACCCAACTGGACGGGGTTGCAACTATTGACGAGGCCGCAATAGCCGAAGCGTTAGCGGTTGGCAACATCATAACTACTTTGCAAATTAATGAAGGTGCGACTATTCTGGATGAGTCGTTGGTACGGCTTTTGTGGGAACTAATCAACGACAATCAGTTACCGGGATGGCAAGTAATACAGAACGCGCAGGGCACGGGCTGGACGGTAATTAACACCAACACAGGAACAAGCTGGACTGATATTGATACGGTATGATTGATCCTTTGACAATTGGTCTGGCGGTTGCGGGGGTTAAGGCGGTTGTCACAGGTATTAAAGAGGCCGCTACCTTAGCCCGTGAAGCGTTTGACGAGATTAACGGCGCAGTTGAGTCAGGTAAAACGCTGGCCGACTCCATGTCGGGGGTGACTAAGTTCTTCTCCGCCGCTGGCAAGTATGAAACCAAGCGCAGCCAACTGGAAGAAGCCAAGGTAGCGCAGGAAGAAGCAATAGAAAAAGGCGAGACGGTGGCTGACCATATGTCAGACGCCGAGTATGTGATGGAGTTGATGGCAATAGACCGGCAGATTAAACAGTACTACGCCGACATCAAGCACATCTTTATCTATCACTTCCAAGAAGCTGGGATGTGGGACGAGTTCTGGCAGCGGATGGATAAGGTGCGCTCTGACCGTGAAGCCAAGGCAGAAGCCAAGCGCCGGGCAGAAACTGAGAAACGGTTGCACGAGAAGGCGGTGGCAATGAAGAAACGCCGCGCTAGACAACACCTGATTGATAATGTTGAGATGGTGGGTGCGGGCATTGTGATTGTGGGCATCGTCTTTGTTTTCTTTTGGGCGATGTGGTGGATGTTCCAACAAGGAGGTTGACATGCTAGGACTTGACGCGCTGCTGGGTATCGGCGGCAAACTGATTGATAAGCTAATCCCAGACCCGGAACAGAAAGCCCGTGCGCAACTGGAACTTGCCAAGATGGCGCAGGATGGTGAGCTTGCCAAGATGGCAAATGACACAGACTTATATAAGACCGAGCAGAATAACCTGACCCAGCGCCAGCAAGCCGACATGGCAAGCGATAGCTGGCTGTCAAAGAACATCAGACCCTTAACCCTAGTCTACATCTTGGTAGCCTACATGGCACTCGCCGTCCTCGACGCTTCTGCTCTGGATATTGCTGACTCTTTCGTGGAACTGCTGGGGCAGTGGGGCATGTTGGTGATGTCGTTTTACTTCGGCGGGCGCACCCTTGAGAAGATCATTGATATGAAGAGTAAAAAATGACAGAGAACTTTGACGATGCCCTTAAAGCCATCCTGAAGCATGAAGGGGGTTTCGTAAACCATCCCAAAGACCCCGGCGGCATGACAAACCTTGGCGTGACCAAAAAAGTCTGGGAAGAGTGGGTAGGCCACCCTGTTGACGAAAAAGCAATGCGCGCTCTGACGCCTGAGACAGTAGGCCCGATGTACAAAAAGAAGTACTGGGATGCTGTGAAAGCTGACGACCTGCCTGACGGTCTGGATTACCTGATGTTTGACTTCGCTATTAACGCTGGCCCCGGTCGTGCGATTAAGACCATGCAGAAAGCTATTGGGACAACTCCGGACGGCGCTATTGGCCCCAAGACCATGGCGGCATTAAAAGCTGCCAATCAGAGCGAATTAGTGGCAAAATTCAGTGCAGAAAAGGAAGCGTTTTACCGCAGTCTGCCTACGTTTGCGACGTTCGGTAAAGGGTGGCTGCGCCGGGTGGCAGAAGCCAAGACCCACGCTGAAACCATGCTGGCTTAATAAGGAACGACGATGCCAAGTTCATATTCACCCGATCTACGGATCGAACTCATTGCCAACGGTGAAAAGACCGGTACGTGGGGCACCATCACCAATGACAACCTCGGCGTGATTATCGAGGACGCTATCTCTGGCTTGGCATCGGTCACCACAGCTTCAGCCAACCAAGCCCTAACTGCTCAGAACGGTGCGGTAGACCAAGCGCGATGCGCTGCGGTGTCTCTCGACACTTCAACAGGTGCCAACTTCGCGGTGTACGTCCCGCCGGTTACCAAACTCTACGTCATCATCAACGCCTCGGCTTATGTAGCCACTATCTACTGCTCAACTGTTCTTGGTAATACCACAGCAGCAGGTACAGGTGTTGCGGTTCCCGCAGGTAAGAGTGTCTTGCTTCGTGCTGACGGCACCAACATTACTGAGCAGTTGAGTCATGTGGTCGGGGCCTTTAGCGTTGGTGGTAATTTGTCCGTGACGGGTAATGCCGTAGTTACAGGAACAACTACGTTGTCTGATGATCTTATATTGAACGGGTCATCAGGCACCGCCGGACAGGTAGTTGTGTCTCAAGGCGCGGGTACTTATCCAGTATGGGGTAATGCTTTTGTTGCGGGCATGATTATGTTGTGGTCGGGCACTATTGCTACGATCCCTTCCGGCTGGCTGCTTTGTAATGGCTCTAGTGGTACGCCTGACTTGCGCGACATGTTTATTGTTGGGGCATCCTCCGACGACTCCGGCGTGGCTAAAACGAACATTACCGGATCGCTTACTCAGACAGGCGGCACTAAAGATGCGGTTATTGTAAGTCATACACACACCGCTACGGTTACTGACCCCGGCCACTTCCACGTATACGATAAAGCGTCAAACAAAATATCTTATGACCCCGGTGGCGAAACATTTAATTCCCACACCCCAACAAATACAACTACAAATACGACAGGAATAACCGTTGCAAATAGTACGGAAGGTGTATCAGGTACCAATGCAAATCTCCCACCGTACTACGCGCTTGCCTACATCATGAAGGCATAAAATGCCACTACAAAAACTACAGTTCAGACCCGGCGTAAATCGTGAAGGCACAACGCTTTCTAACGAGGGCGGCTGGTATGACTGCGACAAGATTCGTTTCCGCTCTGGCTACCCTGAGAAGATCGGCGGCTGGGCTGCGCTGTCTTACAACACCTTCCTTGGTGTGTGCCGGTCGTTGTGGAATTGGGTGACGCTAAAGCAGTACAACCTGCTGGGTGTAGGCACGAACCTGAAGTTCTACGTGGAAGATGGTGGCGACTATTACGACATCACTCCGTTGCGAGAAACTAACACAAACCCATCAAACCAAATTACGTTAGCCATAACAAACGGCTTAAACATACTGACCATCACCGACACTGGCGCAAACTCGCTGGAAGTAAATGACTTTGTCACGCTGGCTGGCGCTGTTGACTTGGGTTCAGCGGGTACAAACGTGACGGCTGCGGTGCTAAATCAAGAGTTTCAAATTCTGTCAGTTATTTCTGGCACCCAGTACACAGTGCAGTTATCGGTAGTATCTAACCGTACAGCCTCATCAAGCACGATGACTGGACTAACAATTGCCTACCAGATCAATACAGGTTTGCCTATCTACACTATCGGCACTGGTTGGGGCGCAGGTCCTTGGAGTCGCTTGAGTTGGGGTTCGGGTTTTACTACTGGGTTTGGTTTGCAGTTGCGTCTGTGGAGTCAGGCTAACTTTGGTGAAGACTTGCTGTTTTCCCCTCGTGGCGGCGCTTTTTATCTATGGCAACCGGGTGGGGGCGCAACACCTGCGTATGGTACTCGTGGGACTGCGGTTACCGGTACCGACGTGCCTTCTAAGATCAACCAGATTATGGTGTCGGACACCTCCCGCATCGTGATTTGCTTTGGGTGCAATGACCTTGGTGCATATGACAGCACGCCGCAAGACCCACTGCTTATTCGTTGGTCTGAACAAGAGAGTTATACCGGCTGGACTCCAGCAGCCACAAACCAAGCGGGGAGTTATAGACTTTCTCATGGCTCTACAATTGTTGCTGCGCTTCAGACTCGTCAAGAAATCGTGGTGTGGACAGATGCGTCCATCTACTCTATGCAGTATCTTGGCCCACCGTTGGTGTATGGCTTTACACTCCTTGCGGACAACATCTCAATTGTCTCCCCCAACGCTATGGCAACCGCTGCCGGTGTGGTGTACTGGATGGGCGTGGACAAGTTCTATATCTACTCAGGCCGGGTGGAAACGCTGCCCTGCTCGGTGCGTCAGTTCATATTCAACGACATCAACCGGGATCAGGAAGCGCAGTTCAACGCGGGGACGAACGAAGGCTATTCCGAAATTTGGTGGAACTACTGCTCCAAGAACTCGACCGTTGTTGACCGCTACGTCATCTTTAATTATCTGGACCGCGTTTGGTACTACGGCACGTTAGATCGTACGGCTTGGCTAGACTCCCCACTGCGTCAGCTTCCTATGGCTGCAACCTCTGGAAATATTGTGGTGTTCCATGAAGCGGCGGTGGATGATGGCAGTACTAACCCACCAAGCCCGATCAATGCTTATATTCAGTCGTCGGACTTTGATATTGAGGACGGGCACAACTACGGTTTTGTATGGCGCATCATCCCCGACATTACGTTTGACGGATCGGATACAACAGGTGCCACATCGGACAAGCCATTCGTGCAGTTCACGGTACGTCCCAAGCAAAATCCCGGTTCAAACTACGGAACAGCCTTGTCCCCCACAGTAACTTCAGCGCAGAGCTACGCGGGGCAGACGACCTACAACGTGCAGCAGTTCACTGAGATTGTCTACAGCCGGGTGCGTGGTCGTCAGATGGCGTTTAAGATTGAATCAAACAGTATTGGTACACAGTGGCAGTTGGGTGTACCCCGTATTGATGTGCGGCCTGATGGTAGAAACTAATGGCTGGTAAAGACAAACTTGACTCTACCAAAGCACCCGCAATCCCCTTTGCGCCGGTTCAGTACGACCGGGGGGCGGTGGACACGACGCACAATATTCTACGCCAGTACTTCAACACGCTTGATAACTTCGTACAACAACTACTAGGGCGCAGCGGCACTCGGTTTCTTAATGCCCCTTACGGCGCTTTTGAGGACAATACAACTCAGACGGCAGCGGCGAATGTACCTACGTCAATGTTGTTTAATGTAGTAAGTTATTCAAACGAAGTAGCTATCGTAAGTAACTCGCGCATAACCGTCACCCACGCAGGTATGTATAACTTGCAGTGGTCTGGACAGTTTCAGAACGCGGACAACGCAATTCACGATATTTCGGTGTGGCTACGTAAAAACGGGGCGGGGCCGGGGTCTGACATTTCGGGGTCTCGTGGAGTCATTTCTGTACCCGCTAGGAAAAGCGCAACCGCCGGGGATGAGGGCAAAATTATTGCGGGTTGGAACTACTTTGTAGAGCTTCAGGCGGGGGAGTTTGTGGAAATCTGGTGGGATACAGACAACGCCTTAGTTACGTTACAGGCATATCCAGCAGACTCCGCAGTTTTCACTGGCTCTATATCGGGCACAACCATGACGGTTAGTGCAGTAACCTCCGGCACTATTAAGCGCTATTCAAGCGTGGTTGGTACAGGAGTAGCGGTGCCAACATTTATTACCGCTTTGGGCACGGGCACTGGCGGGGTCGGGACATACATTGTGGACACATCGCAGACGGTAGGTAGTACAACTATGACAAGTACCTTTTACCCCAGCACGGCTTCGTCCGTAGTAACACTGAGCTTTGTATCGGCGATATGACGCCCCAAGACCGCGCCTTGATTATGATCTATGAGTCTGTTAAAGGTAGGCTAAATATTGGCGTTGCAGAGTATATTGAAGCAGTTAAGGATTGGGATGTGGTGCCTTTAACTGAGCGGGGCGAAGTAATTGGCGGGGTGTTGTCAAAAGGTAACGAGCTACACGTTGGGTATGGCAAAAAACCACGGGCAACCATCCGCCCGTTTGTAAAACAGATTTTGGGTGGTGCGTTAGATAAGTATGGCTACGTGGTGACCTCGGTAATGGCAGAAAATAAGGCTGGGCTGCGCTTCTGTGAGCGGCTTGGGTTTGTCAAATATGGTGAAGAAGGCGGTACAATCCGTCTAAGATGTGACAGGAGTAACTACTTATGATTATCCGCAATAAGTTCAACGGGTATGGGTTCGACGGTTCTCGGCTCTGCCACGACCCTGTCTCCCTTTCTATTGCCGCTACCCAAGCCGGGGCGGCTTCTTCCGCCGCCGCTGCCGCCCTTGCCGCTAAAACCGCTGCCGCAACTACCGCTGCTACAACTGCTGCTACGGCTGCTGCGGGTAAAACCGCTGCTTTAGAACTAGCGAAGAAAGAGGCAATCTCGGCGGGGATGAAGCAAGCCGGAACAGAGGCTGCTAAACAAGGCATCGCTCAAGCTGGTCAACAGGCTGGTGTGGAAGCCGCTAAACAAACCGGTGTAGAAGCCGCCAAGCAAGGTATCTTTTCCGCTAACCCTGCTGGTATGCCCCCGACTGCTGGGGCACCGATTACTCCCTCGGCTACGCCGCTTCCCCCGGCTGGCGGATATGACCCTGCGGTTGCTGAACAGCTTGGTCGGCAGAATGCTGAAAGACTCGCCGCTGAAGGTTTCAAAAACGCGCCTCCCGGTCAAGCACAACAACTGACTGCGGGCACTAACAACATAGGGCCACAAACGATAAAAGATGTCGCAGCCGACCCAAGTCAGTCTTTTGCGCCGTTCAAATCAAACGTGCCTTCGGCTCAAGGGCCAGTGCCGGAGTTTATTACTCCAGACGTAGCGTTGCCCCCTAAACCCCCGACAATGCAACCTCCTTTTGCGAGTAGGCCGTATTCACTCCCCACTACCGATAGTACTTTCGCCCGAGCAGGGTCTAAAGCGGCTGAGCAAGGCATAGCGCAAATGAATACTACGCCGACCAGCGAGTTGATGCTAAAGCCTACTTTTGAAACGCAGTTTCCGTTGTCACAGCCAAGCGCCTTGGAAAGAGGCGTTCAAATGGGGCTAGACCTTGTTAAAGAGAAACCTCTTGAAACTGGGTTATTAACAATGGGCGTTGGGCAGTACATGAATCAGCCTGAAGAAGAGGACAAAGACAAGTACAAAAATACTGTAGACATGTCGGAGTTTAAACCTTCAGTGCCTACACAGCGTCCATTTGAACGTTCGTATGAGTACCAAAGCTATCAGGCTGGTGGTCCGGTTGAAGACATGTCCCGTATGAATAGTCTTGGTGCTAATACGGGTTACCCAATGGCAAACTTGCAAACGCCTATGTACTCCAACCCATCTATGCAGCGTCCAGAGGCTACAAACGTAATTGCGCCGTCGGCTGATGCTGGTGTTACTTCGTACAGTGGTGAACCACGGTTTGCCGAAGGTGGCCTTTCTGCCGCACAGCGCCGTGAGTACGGTCTTAAAACCCGTGGACAACGCGCTGCGCAAAGCCTGACAAAAAGTTACGAAGAAATGGAAGAAGAGCGTCAAAGAGAAGCAATGAAGTTGTTTGGTGAAAGCTCTCTTCCAACTCCTCGCCCAATTGCTCGTAGCCGCACACAAGAATTAAGTAGTCCTTTTTCTGCCGCATTAGCTGAACACGCTCGACTAGGTAAAAAAACTAAAGTTCCCGTGGTTGAAATGCCTAAGACTAATCTGGGCGACATCGATAACTATATGGACATTCCAATTGAGGCAGCGTCAGGCGGCATCATGCACGGTTTGGGTGGGTACTCTGATGGTGGGCGTTTATTGAAAGGACCCGGCGATGGAGTTTCAGATTCTATTCCTGCTGTTATTGGTAAGCGCCAGCCTGCTCGTCTTGCTGATGGCGAGTTTGTAATTCCAGCGCGTATCGTATCTGAACTGGGCAACGGCTCAACCGAGGCAGGGGCAAGAAAGCTCTACGCGATGATGGAACGAGTACAAGCATCGCGTAAGAAGAGCATAGGCAAGAAGAAAGTAGCGGTAAACAGCAAATCAGATAAACACTTACCCGCATAAAGATGCCCCTATACCAAATACACCCTAACGAATTACCCCACGTTTGGCCTATAGCTGCACCATTGTTGCAACGGGCGATTGATCTTGATCCGGATTTAAACAAGCTTGAATTGCTTGAATATGCTATCCGTACTGGGCGTACTTATTTAGTAGTGTGGGATGAGCCGGGTGAGGGTATTACAGGGGCAGCGGCAATAGATATTCTTGATTACCCGACGCAACGTGTTGCGCACGGTAATTTAATGGGCGGTAAAGGTATTGTACGGCCCCACGTTATTGAAGAGTTGTACAACTGGATGAGGTCTCATGGCGCTACGGTAGCGCAACTTTGGGTTAAGGGTACCTTAGTTCAGATGTACGAAAAGATTGGGCTGGAAGTAACCCATCAGGTAATGAGGAAAAAACTATGAGATTCAATGATCGCGCTATGGCTTTGGCAGGTATCCCCGACCTGCCTTATGACGCTTTTAAAAAAGAAGGCGGCAAGATAAAACTGCACGGCGGCGGCGGTGGCCCAACTACGACTAAGTCTGAGACCTCAAACATCCCTGAATACGCCCGTCCGTATGTTGAGCGGATGATGGGTTCAACTGAGAAGCAAATCTATACCTACGGGGATAAGGGGCAAATAACTGGCTTCCAACCATACAAGCCGTTTGAAGGCGAGACTGTTGCTGGTTTTACCCCCACACAAAGTCGAGCCATGCAGGGTATTCAAAACTATCAACTGCCCGGTCAGACTAATGCAGCTACTCAGATGACCGGCTACGCTGGCCTTGGTTCTATGGGTGCGGGTCAGCAATACGCTATGGAGGCAACTAACCCTTATGCCACACAAGCGTACATGTCGCCGTACATGGAAAACGCCCTACAGCCACAGATGCGCGAAGCTGCTCGTCAGTCAGCCATGCAGGGTCAACAGAATCAAGCCCAAGCTGTACAACAAGGCGCGTTCGGCGGGTCGCGTTCAGCAATTATAGAAGCTGAGCGTCAGCGTAATCTAGGCCAACAGCAAGCAGATATTTATGGCAGAGGTATGCAGTCTGCGTTTGAGCAAGCTCGTCAATCGCAACAGTTTGGTGCTGAATTAGGTCTCAAGGGTTACGGTCAGGGTTTGCAAGCCGCAGGTCAACTTGGCGCGTTGGGTCAGCAACAGTACGGTCAGGAGATGGGTCTTCTTGGTCAGCAGATGGAAGTTGGTGGTAAACAGCAAGCTTACGAACAGGCTCGTTTGAACCAGCGAATCCAAGACTACGCTACCGCACAGCAGTATCCGTTCATCCAACTGGGTACGCTTTCCAACATGCTGCGTGGCTTGCCGATGCAAGCGTCTACGACTCAGATGTATCAAGCTCAGCCTCCTATGTTGCAACAAGCTGTAGGTCTGGCTGGTGCAGGGGCAAACTTGTATCAGGCTGGCGTGTTTGGTAACAAAAAAGAAGGCGGCGCTATTAAAGAAATGGCAAGTGGCGGTATTGCGTCTGGTGTCGATCCATATAAGTTGCCGGGCATGATGAAGAAGTTGTCGGACGACCAGCTTAGCGATAAAGTAGGTGGAGACACTGACCCTGAGACCATGGGCATTGCTCAAGCTGAGAAGCAGCGCCGTGATCAGATACGCGCTGGTAAACCTAAGATGATGGCTGGCGGCGGTGCAGTTGCGTTTGCTAAAGGCGGTATAGATACCATTGATAGAAAAGACACTGCGTGGGCTGAGGACAAGAAGCCAGAAGACACGGCTAAAAAACCTGAACTTAAAACAGCTAAAAAAGAAGCCCCGGCTAAAGCCCCAGTGTCTGCCACTCCTTATCAGGACATGGCGCGCGCTCAATTAGCCGCTTTGGACACCCCTGTGCCTGAAGTTGAGAAGGTTCGGACGACTGTAAAAGATTTGGAGACGCGTACTGCTGGCGGCGTTGAAGGCGAGATGGATCGGATGCAAAAACTCCGCGAGAAATTTGGGGTTGACCCAACTAAACTAATTGCAGAAGAACGCGCGCGTCACCAAGAAGAATTAAAACTGAGCGAAGAAGACTACAGGAAGTCCCAGCATTTGCGCTATGCGCAGATGTTCGCTCGCTTTGGCTCGACTCCCGGCCCCGTGCTGAAAGCCGCGCTTGTATCTATTAATGAAGTTGTACCCGATCTTCTTGACGATAAGGCCAAGGCGAACGCCGTGCGCCGTGAAATTAAGAAGGCTATGTTCGAGTTGGACAAGTCGGAGTACCAAGAGAAGAAGGGCAACCTCGACGCTGCCAGTAAATCTCATGAAGAAGCAGTAGGCCGTATTACGTCGCTCAACATGGAGTTGGGCAAGATGGTCACGGAGACCGGGCTTAAGAAAACGCAAGTTACCACTCAGTTGGCAGAACGTGAAATGGCTTCTGCATCGGCAGAGAAGACTGCTGGGATGTCTTTGGCTGGAACAAAATACGCTGCCGATGCGCGTGAGCGTGGAGAAAACAAACGCGCTGAAATGCGTGAAGCGGCTGAACGACTCAAACAAAAGCAATACGTGCGTCAAATAAACGCGGTAGCGGGCAGCGAGTTACAAGCGTTTGATAAAGCTAATTTTAACGATGTACAAGAGGCTAAAAACACGTTAGCTATAGAAAGCGCAAATAAAGAAACCAAGGCTATGCAACAAGCAAAACTTGATCGTATTGCTAAAGAGCGCCGTGAACTAATTATGAATTTGCAAGACCGGTACCCTGAGTCTAATATTGGCAAAGAGTTGGAAAGAGGCGGAAGCAATACGGGCGAAATAAAAATTAGGGACCCTAAAGCAGCAGAGTACTTAAACCAATATAAATAAGGTGCTTAGATGCCCACTTTCCAAGACCTTGAACGGGCATTTGTAAAAGCCCACGAAGCGGGTGATAAGCAAGCAGCGTCTGCCTTGGCGGCTGAAATGCGCCTACAGATGAGTTCGACTGAAGTAAAAAAGCCAGAAGAGCCAAAACCGGTACAAGCTACGGGGCCGTCTGAGTCTTCAAGCGACTTGATCCGTGGCTTCACTAACTACCTGCCACAGCTTCAGGAAACGTATGGTGGCGCTAAGGTTTTGGCGGGCAAACTTGTAGGCTCAGAAGACCTGATGAAGAGCGGTCTGGCAACGATGGCGGCTGCTAAAGCTGAACTTGCTACTAAGCACAAAGCCTCTGACTCGTTTACCGACGCGCTAGGTAAAGGCGTGGGCACTGTACTTACTGATTGGTTGCCTTACCAGATCGGTTCGGGCGCGGCTAACTTGGTTGAGTCACTTGGCGTGATGATGGCAGGTAGTGCGCTTGGATCACTTGCTGCCCCCGGTGTTGGTACTCTTGCGGGCGGTGCTACAGGTCTGGTTGAGAAAGAACTTGTTAAGCGCGGTATCAAAGAACTCGCGGAGAAGGTCGCAAAAGAATCAGGCGAAGTAGCTGCTAAAGAGTTGTTTGAGCGCGAGACCAAAGCCGTCGTTAAAGACCTTTCTAAACGGTACGCTGCTGGTGCAGCGCTCGCTGCGCAAGCTGGGTTTCACGGCGCTGGTGAAACTACGTCCCGTGCGGTTGAAGAAGCCCAACGTCTGGGCAAAGAAGCCACGGATATTGAACTTGAGCGTGTGTTGCCGTCTGCTATTGTGCATGGCGTTGCAGAATACTTTGGGGACAAGATCGGGCTTGGCGCTTGGAAAAATATTAATGAAGACGCTAAGAAGAGTATGCTTAATCTGGCTGGCAGTCTTCTTAAAAACATAGCTGTTACTGGCACTAAAGAAGCACCGGTTGAAGTAATTCAGTCTGCTGCTGAACGTTTTGGTGCAAGCTTGTCTTTGACTGACGCGTCCGCTGTTAAAGAATATATTGACTCAGCCGCCGCTGCATACGGTATGTCTGTCGGCCCTGCTGCCGGTGGCACGATTAGAAGTTACGCCAACGCGATGGCAAAGGAAGACGCTCGTCTTGCTGAAGAGCAGATGAAAGTTTTTCAGAAAGCGGACGAAGAAGCAGCTAAGATTGATCAGACTGCTGTGGTTGACCCGCAAGGCAACGTATCTCCTGTATCTTTTGCTCCGATTCAACAGGGTTCCGTTGGCGCTGCGCCCGCAGCCGATGCACAACTGGACGCACTTACTGCTACAACCACTGCCGCCCCTGCCGCCCCTGCCGCTACAACCACTACTGCTATTACTGATGAGAAGAAAGCTGTTACTGAATTGGTGGGCGACGCCTACGCAGAACTTGGTAGCGGTAAAAAAGTATTAGAAACCTTGAAGCCCCAGTTTGAGGCTATGGGTATTACGGATGCAAAAGAACAAAAAGCATTAATTGACGAAGCCCGTACAGCCCTTGGCATTCCTAAGAACAATACTCAAGAAGGCCGTGAAGCCCAAAAAACATGGGCGCAACAATGGCCTATGCAAAAGGAGTCGATAAATGCCAAACAACTTGCTGAATCTAACGTCCCAGCAGATCAGTCTGGCGCTCCTAGCGCTCCACCAGAATCAGGAATCACCCCCGGAGGGGCTACAACATCTGTCCCCGGTGGAGTGGTGCCTACTGGAGGGGCTATTGAATCAGCTACTACTGCAACGCCAATACAGCCAACTCCATTAGAAGGGAAACCAAGTGTCACTGAAACCACTGAAGCCGTCAAAGCAGAAGAAAAAGGACAAGAACAAGCAGCCGCACCCGCAAAGCGAGTAATTAAGCTAGAAGAAGAAAAAGCTGCGCCAGCAGAAACGTATACGCCAGAACAGACTGCGTATCTGAGTATGGAGACTGACACCCGCGCTGCCCCCGCCACATCGATTAAAGAAGGCATGGGTTATGCGGCTGCGGAAACGGCGTTTGATTTTTACGACTCCGCGTACAGCAACATAGAACGGGCATTGAAAGGCCGCGTCAAACAAGAAAACGATGCGAGAGACGTTGTTTATAACGAAGCTAAGGCACGGGGCGAAAAAGTATCCAAGCCGAAAAAAGCTACTACGTTTGACATCTTGCAAAAGATGCCTGAAGCCGAACTCGTAAAGTTGTTCAATGAAAACGTAAGCGATAGCAAACTTAACGATTCACGCCGCGAGCAAATGGAAGCGCGCGATAAGTTTATCAAGAGCCTGACTAAAGAGCAGCAAGGAGCGGTGCGCAAACGCGCGGTTGAAATGTTTCACCGTGAAGTAAAGGCGGTTAAGAACATCGGTAGAACTACTACCCAAGCAGACTTGCGCAAGAACCGTGAACAAGCTGCAAGAGAAGCTGTAGAAAAACAACTTGATGAGATAGCAAAACCATCGCGTAAAGTAACGCCTACTAAAGAAAAGACTGGGCCTACTCAGGTTGAGACACTTGAGCAAAAAAGAGATTACATCATACGCAAAGCGTTAGAAAGCGGCGAAGTAGGAAATATTTTCTCTGCAATAGCCAACGAGCGCGTTAATGATTCAATCACGGCTTTCTTTGCTAGGAAGTTGTACGATGTACTTAAAACTTTTGATGTCCAGCCAACAGTTGTTTTGGGGAAAGTAGAAGACGGGCGGGCCGGTAAGTATGATCCATCAACTGAGACAATCACAATTGATCTTGATAATCTAGGGAAAGACCGCCTAGATGTTGTCGTGCTGCACGAGTTTACGCACTTCATGGCAGACCATGCAATTGACAACCGTAAGAGCTTGACAAAAGAACAGCAGAACGCAATCAACAGGTTGGACAACCTTTACCGCTATGTTAATTCAAAGTTAGGTAAAAAATTCGACATAGGTTCGTTAAAAGAATTTGTGGCTGAAGCATTTTCTAACCCAGAGTTTCAAACAGCTATGGGCAATCTTAAGCCCATGCAAGAGAACGGTAAGCCCCAGAATGTGTTTTCGCTGTTCGCCAAACGCATCATGGAGATGCTTGGCTTCCGTAATCGTCTGCTAAACAAAGAAGAATTAGAAGAAGTCGGCGGCACATACGGTGCCGTGCTCGGCGACGTGCTTACCCAGATTGAGCAGGTAATTAAAGCTGACCGTACTGCTCCAGCGATTGGTGTGTCTTACATGGCTAAGAAACCAGCCAAGCCGCCTATTCAAGCACCCGCCGGGGGTTCGACTGATTTCAAAGACATCCTCAACGCGATGCCTCAGTACAATTCGAACCCTGCTAGAGACTTGTCAAAGATGAGTAAGGCAAAGACTGGCGAAGCAGCAGTTCGCATTTTTCAGAACGACCGTGCGGCTATCAAGAATTGGGAAAACAAACTGCGCTTTGCTGGCAGGTTGGTTACGTACGCCGCTGGCTTTAATAATATTTACACGCAACTTACGTTGTCGTCTGGTAACGCTCACTATCTATACGCGCAGTATGTGCAGAACCATAGCGAGACTATTCGTACCGAAGTTGCTAAGTATGCTGAAAAACGTGGCCTCAGTATTAATGACGCGGTAAACGAACTAGGTGCGTTTGCAATTGCGTTGCACGAACCAGAACGCCGCCGCACGTTGTACATACGTAATGTGCCGCTTGAGCAAAATCTGGCTACGCTGAAAGACGCAAAGGGTAATTCTATTACTCCCCATGAAGCGCGCGAAATTATTCTAAAGTACTTAGATAAACATTACTTAGACGAGTCAGGTGCTAAGTACCTACGCGAGCAGCTTGATAAGATCGTTGATGACAAGAATAATTTAAGCAAAGAAAAGTCAGACGAATTAAATCTGGATATAAACTCGACTACATATAACGTTGCGGGTTACGAACAAGACCAGATTAATTCAATAATGAAGGAGTACAACAAGAACAAGACCGATGCAGACGTAATTCTTAAAGAGATAAAAGAACTGAACAAGGCCGTCATCAAACTAAACGAGAAGGCTAACTACTTGTCTAAGTACGCCAAGAACTATTTCATGTTTTATGGTTACGAAAACTATGTACCGTTCAAGGGTAAAAACTTATTTAACGAAGACAAAGCTGACATATTTAACGTTGACAGCCGTAAGCTAGGCGGCGAACTGCAAGATCAAATCCATACGTTTGAGGGTCGCTTGACTGTGCCTGACAATCCAATATTGCAGGTGATGGCTGACGGCGCTCAGGCAGCGATGCGGGCTGGTCGTAAGGATGTGACTCAAGCTATTTACAACGCCGTAAATGACAGGACGCTGCAAGGCAGCATCATGAAGTTCAAAGACGCGGACGGTAAAGAAAAAGACTACATCAGCTTTGAAGACCGTGCGGACGACGATGTGTTAGCGAAGCTAAAGGGCGAGACCAAGGTTTTCCATTACATGCCTGATGGCAAAGTGGCGATCATCCAGATCGATGACAAGAACCAACGCGAAGCAATACGTCGTACATACAAAGAAACTAACCCGTTGTTGGACACACTCGTTAACATGGGTAATTTAGCAACAGGCATACTAGGTCAAATGCACACTCGTTACAACGTAGCGTTCGCCCCAGTTAACTTTGTGCGTGACGTATTAACTAATGCTTTCACGATTGGTGCTGAGAAAGGTGGCCTTCTCGGGCCGTTGGAAGCCTTCCGTTATATTGGTGCAGTAGCTTCTAACGTTGCAACAGGCGGTATGAAAAAGTCGATGAACTTTGCGCGCCTATACTCACAAGGTAAGACTTCAACTCTTGAAGCGCTGGCAAACAGTGACAAGACTGGCTACTACCGTGACCTGTTGGACTATATAAAGACAGGTGGCAAGGTTTCTTACATTGCGGGCATTGCACCAAAGGGTCAGTACCAAGAGTTTTTTAAAGGTGTAGGTGGCAATATAATTCTTAACAAAAAAGAACAAGTCGATAAGTACTTTGACATGTGGATCGACACTTTTGAATTGTCAGCTAGGGTAGCTGCGTTCCAAACAACCAAATCTAATGAAATTGCACGGCTTACTAAGGAAGACCCGACTAAGAGTAAGAAAGAGATCGAGGAAGCTGCAACTGTTACCGCCTCTGCGTATGCTAAAAACCTCGCTAACTTTGAGCAAGTCGGTCAACTAGGTAAAGCGCTTGGCGCGTTCTTCATGTTCTTCAGACCAAGTGCTACAGGTGCGGTGCGCGCGATTGATGCAATAGCCCCAGCGCTTAATATGAATGTCGAACGCGCTGTGATAAGCATACCTGAGTACGCTCGTGCTGCAAATATCCGGCAAGAGTTGTCCAAGGGAGTGAGCGCCACTAAAGAGAAAGAGCTTAAAGCAGAGCTTGCTGAGATGGATAAGGCGGTTGAAACTTTCCGTGAGAATTACTCTAAGGCAAAAACAAGCGCTCGTGTGATGTCGGCTGCGTTGGTCGGTATGGGCATAACTGCGTATCTCATGTCTTTGATGATGGCTGACGATGATGATCTAGGCCGCAATAAGACTGCTGTTGACGACATGTCCCGCTGGACGCGCTTTGCGCGATTCCCCATCCCCGGCACAGACATAATCGTGCAGATTCCTTGGGGCTTTGGTCTTGGTGGCTTAGCTGCTATGGGGGCACAGATGGCTTCCATATTTAATGGCAACACGCGACCGGGGGATCTTATCTCGAACATGTTTGTTATCGGCATGGACTCGTTCCTGCCTTTGCCAGTGTCACGGATAAACCCTGTTGAAAAACCATTGCCGTTCTTGATCGACTCCATGATGCCGTCGTTTGCGCGTCCGTTGGTTGAGTACACCATGAACGTGGATGCTCTGGGGCGTAAGATTTATAACGACCGCACGTCGCGTCTTGGCGATGCTTATACCGGCGGGGACAACATCCCAGAGCTATACAAGGACGCTGCAATCTGGTGGCTAAAGTTTAGCGGATATGATGTCAGCCCCAACTCGCTGTACTTCTTTGCAAACAATTACGCTGACGGTGCAACGCGCTTGGTGCAAAACGTTAATAACGTACGACTTTGGGCAAGCGATAAGAAAGATTTCAATCCTAAAACCGACCTTATGATTTTGGATAGTTTCTTTGGTACAAAAGCTAACTTCGATGCAAGGGAATGGTCACGGGTTGAATCTGACTTAGAAGAGCGTAGTAAATACGTGAAGATGCTTAAATCCGATCACCCATTAGAGTATTCTGAATACATGGCTAAGAACCCGTTAGACCAAATGCTAACAAAGATGTACGATCACGATGTAAATGGCAGACTTAAAGACCTACGTGAACAAGCAAATAAGTGGCGGGCTATGGAAGGGCTTGACCCACGTACTCGCACTGCGCTGGTTAAAAATATAGTCTTACAGCAAGATTTTGAAAAGCGCCGTCTAATTGACTTGTATAAAGCTTACGGGGTAGAACCCTAGGCGGTACGCCATACGCGTACCCCTAGGTGCCCTTCCTTCTCACAGGTATAAATCTTTACTTTGATGCGTGACTTCTTGGCGGCTATGTCCGCCATGTAAATCATCTGGGCGGGGCGCAGCGTAGGAATAAAAAAACTTTCCCCTATTGCCATATAGTCATACGGAAAAACCCACTCAGGTTCCTCCGTTAGCTTCTCCATGTCCATCGGCGGCAAAGAAAGCATCTGGGATTTGGGTCGCAAAGACATAGGTGTTCACATTCATGTTCTTATCAAGAATACTCAGCGCTTGCTTCCAGCCAGCGTCCAAGCGGGATTTTTTCACATCGACCAGTATTTTCTTCTCCCGCATGTTCTGCTCAAATTCGCGTGAACTAACATGCTTCTCAGTCAGATACTTCTTAAACTCAGTTGTGGAAACAGTGACCAGACCTGTAGCTAAATCAATTCTTCCTACAAGGCTAGTCCTCGGCTCCATCGTTACCTTGCCGTCGTTGATGCCCAGAATGCCTGTGTAGTATTTATTGATGAAGTCACCGATCAACGACGAGTAATCGGTCTCGCCAAGGTTCACCACCTTATCTCGGATATTAATCATCTCACCGCAGACTTTAGCGTAAATGCGCTCTAGGTCATACTCAATGATGCCAAACTCGTTGGCTACCATACCCCCTGCCATAGTTGCCCCAATAATGTTCTCATAGAAGCGATAGATCGCGTCGTTGCCAAAGTCTCGTTTAAACCGGGCAATCCACTCATCCACCATCTGCTTCAAGGCTACTTCGCCGTGGGTAAAGTAGGCAGGGATAATCTTACGCGCAGCGTGACCGTAGTTGTACTTGAACAAGTCAAAGACTTTGGGGCCAAAGCTCGGTTCGTCGATCAATAGCTGTGGCTTCATTACAAGAAACTCAATCATCCGCGCCATCTCGCCCGTTGCCATAGAGTTATTGGACATAATCATATCCAGCAGTGGCACGTTACAGGTCATCATGGCAATCGCCGACGCTAAGAGTTCATGCTCCCGTTCAGCGTTGATTGATCCCATCATCCTGATTTTGGCTTTACCCTGCGAGATAGCGTGAACCATCTTGCTGAGTTCTTCTAGCTTACGGGTATGCGCTTCATCAACGCCGAACGCTGCGTTCTTTAGAGTCACGTACCGTTGGTTCAAGCCGTTATTCGTTGCATCAAACACAGAGATACCGACTGGGTTACACCAGACGCTCAAGTTTGCGTACAACGCGCCGGTCTTTCCGTTGCCTGATTTACCAGTGTAACTAACGACCGCGCCCGGTGTAGAAGTCAGGGGCATGAGAGGCGAACCCAGACCAATCAGCGTGCCAAACGCGTGCATCTCCATCGTTGGGCGGTTCAACTGCTGAGCGCATTCGCGCCAGACTTCAAAGCTGCCTTTCGGCTCAAAGTGTTTTGCCACACTGCGAACCATAGGTGACGCAGGCGTTGGGACAATCTTCCCGTTTGCTTTAATTAAACTGTTACCGATGACATACTCTCGGCCCAGTCGCTCGTCGCCTACTGGCTCCGTCCAGCCCATCTGCATCTGCATCAACTCGGCTTCTGCCTGAGTCTGCAAGTAGTGACCCCATTTCATTATGTATCCCATGATGTGTTGTAGCTTACCTGCGTTACCCACGATACCCATAAAACCGATTGCCTTCTTGAACTCGTCAGACGCATTCAGGCTTCGAGTGGTGATCATAAAGTCACGCGGCGCGTCTTTAGGCAACAGAAGGCGCATCATCAAAATCTCGCCGTCCATTTTGCTGTACATCCGGCGTATCGGAAACAACTCATGGGGGTAGATTAGCTGCGCGTCTTGCTCTGTCTTGTTACCCTTCTTGTCCACCTTGGGCGGCGGCTGATAGTAAATGCCGCCTGTCTCGCCCCTGAAGTATGGGAACAACGCCTGTGGATGGTCAGGGATTACGTTCGCTGGAATATCTTCGGGATTCTCGTACTGCCGAACTGCGTCCTCTTTAGGGGCTTGCGCAATTTTGATGATTCGTCCGAGCGCGAGAGGGTTGGTAAACTTGCCCTTGTACTTGCAGGTGTCGCAGATGCCGGGGTTTTCGTTGTCGAAGACTGTGCAGGAATAGGGTTTTCCTTGGCGCAGTGTAGCTTTGCGTTCCGTTTCTGCCGCATCATAGCCGGGATAATCCTCTGATAGTCTATGGATAGACTCATCGCGGTCGATACAATGTTGTGCAATGGATAAGACGGCTGTCCAGACAGGTTCCGGAAGAGTTGTAGAATTTTCAATTGCCCATTTGATTTGTTCGCATCCATCGCCTTCCAGACTTCTAATGGCAATTTTTTCAAAGGAGGTCTCCTGATTGTCGAGCTTCATCAACGCCTTGGTATCCTCGTCCAAACCTTTTGGCAGGTTCTTTAGGATTTCCGCTGGCGTCTCTTCTACTATCCCTAAGAATTCTTTAAACTCATCGAACGAGTAGACAGGCAGTTCGTCAGTGATTACTTCGCACTTACTAGGTGGAGTAGTCTTGTAATTAAACGTCTCAGGACAGCGCATGATCCGCGCCACATCTGCTGTGACAACCGGGTCAATATGTAAGTCATTCTCAAGGCAATACGCTTTAAACTTCTCAGCGTAGGGCTTCCATTCTTTGGCTGGGACATCTCTATCCAAGAGCCAATACGCATGTACTCCCGTGCCGGAATCGACAATAACGGGGGGCGGTAATTCTGTTCTAGCCAAGAAGACTTGTAGGGCAATATGCGCATCGGATTTAGATACATAGCCGCGTTTAACTTGTGCCTTTGGTACTCCAACATCCAAGTCGATGAAGAATGAACGTAGGAATTGCGCATCCTCTGCCTTCCTTGAATAACCGTCGAAGGATGCAAGGGCGACGTAGACGTTAGCTTTTTCCAGCGCAAACTGTCTTGCAAGATTTTCGACATCATCTATGGACTCCGCAAATCTCTGTGTGGTGCGTTTGTTGTCTATCTTCGCCACACAGTAGACGCCCTGCGAAGGCAATGCTTTCTCGTAAAATTGTTTTATCATATCCGCAGAGACAAGAAAGGCAGGATTCCTCCTGCCTAGTTAATGGGTGGGGTACTCGCTGCGTCTGTGGCCGGTGCTGATCTCCGGCATCGCGAACCAAATCCACGTTTATTGACGCCGCTTCATTGGGTGCGTATCAGCCTACGCATTCACAGCATCCGCTTTTCCCCGTTAAATCGGTCTACCAATCATGTCTTCAATATAAGCTTTGGCCCCCTTCACAGACTTGACGGGTAATACTCCTGCCTCCAAGTCTTTCTCTAAAAGCCTGATGAAAGCCAAAGCTATATCTTCGTTCTTGCCACGCAACACCGCGCCACGAAACCAATTGTGAACAGTGGCGCGAGAAACTTCTACCGCTTCAGCTACATACTTGGCTGGCAGGTTTGCTGCTACACACAGCTTCGCCATTCTGTAACCAATGCGATAGGTGTCATCCACGCTATCTAGCTCACTCAAAAACTTCGTACTGTATGGCCGCGACATGGTTCTCCTTATGCTTTCTTAGTCCACTTTTTAATTACATCAGTAGCATCTGTTGCTTGTGCCGGAGCGCGCTTGGTTGATTCACGCATTGTCGGCTCTGCCACCGCTACCTCTTCCCCTGTTTCTTTCTTCTTGTACACAGTCAGCTTGATCGCAGCTTCAGCAGCCGGAGTCTTACCCTGTGCGGCAACGGTGTCGTAGTCGTTGGGGTCAACTGCACCCGATGGGGAGAACAACACTTTAGGAAACTGCACCTTGGTATCGAACTGAACCTTAGTCACAACACGACCTTTCGACACGTTGTTGTTCGCAAGCATTCCAATGTAAGACTTGAAAGGCCATCTTCCGTTCTCCTCTTTACCAAATGTCGAAGCGGCGGGGATAACGAATTCCAATACATCACCACTCGGGTCTTGTGGGAGGACGACAGCTGTGCGCCATGACAGTTTGCATTTCGCGCCAACACCGGAATCGTTGCTGCCCTTCGCAGAGTTGGGGCAGACATCACACGATGGCGCGCAAGGGTGCTCAACATCTTCGTCAGGCTTAACGGAGTCGTTTGACCAGCAAACGGGTGATGCGACTTTTCCTTCTTCATACGTACCCTCGTAGCATTGACGCGATGCGCTGTGTGCCATCTTCACGAAGATAATGTTCATGTGACGATCTTCGATAGCGCCAACTTCTTTGCCGCCGACCATCTTACGGAACACACCGCCCTTGATTGAAAGACGCTTAGTTTGATTACCACCACCGCCAGCTACCGCTGCGGTATCTTCATCGACACCCGTCTGAATCATCAGTGGGTTGTTTGCCAAAATGGTTGCGAGTTCTGTGCTCATAATGTTTTCCTTAACTTAATTTAACTGTGGGCTTACGTACTGTGATGACAAATTCGCGCATCACGTTCACACCGGGCGGCAATCCTGCTTCGTGCAGTGAGTTGTTACGCTCAGAGATGAATTCTTTAAAGTTACTCTGGTGAATACGACCTTCGAACAATTCAACAGCGCCGTGTTCAATCACGAACTTGTTGAAGTTATCCCGGTCTGAACAGGTATACCTTTCAGATAATCGTTTCATTACAGTGCCGTGAGAGGTCTTGATACTGTCTGCCTTGATCTCATTGCACCCCGCTAACATCGCTTGCTCTAACGTAGCCATCTCGGCTTTTAGTGCAGCGTCCTGCTCTTTGAACTGAGCCTCAATCTTTTCACGCTCGTTCCTAATAGTCAAGTAGGTTTTAACTAATTCTTCCATGTCATTCATAGCTTCCCTCCATCTCCGACTTATATAAATCAACAAGTTTCTCGTGTGAATCAACTTTGCCTTGCAACATCTTGTACATCCTTCGTTCTACTTCCGAACCTTGTAGGTGAACCACTGTCATACGATTCTTCTGGCCCACGCGATCAATACGTGCAATGCACTGTATGTATGTTTCTACACTCATAACAGGAGACCAGAAAACGATAGTGTCGGCGGCAGTCAACGTAACACCGTGTGATGCTGCTTGAGGTTGAATAACTAACACTCGTGGGTCTGTCGCCGTTTGAAACCTATTGACTATGCGTTGCCGTTCGCCAGCAAATACCGCTCCGTTAATTATTTCATTGGTGACGCCATTCTCTGTTAAATGCCGTGAAACAAGTTCAATAGTGTGAGTGAACGGCACGAACACCAGCACCTTGTTGACTGTCTCCTCCAACACTTCGTCTAATGCTTTCAGCCGTGGTGCTATGTCGAACTCAATGACTTCCCTTGTGTCGGAGTACACTGCGCCACCTGACACTTGTAACAATTTACTAAGGCGCGCCGCTGCATTTACTGCACTTATCTGCTCACCGGCTGCTTCAACTAACATGTCTTCTTTCAGCACCTTGTAATACTTGGCAGCTTGCACGGTCAGTGGCACTTCTCGTGTCTGATACAACACTTCTGGCAAGTCAAGGCATTCGGCTTTGGAGAATCGAATTGCTGGTTGTAATGCGTCAAATACAGTTTGTCTAGCTATCGGTTTGGGAACCCATTTAAACCGCGTTAACTGATTCATAACCTTGTCCCGCCACGCTGTGCTGTACTTCGGAACCCTTTGTGGGGCAACCAAACGCGCTAAGCCGAACGCATCGAGCGGGGACTGCGATGCCGGTGTGCCAGTCAGCATCCATAATCGGGTCTCAGGTTTGATCAGCTTGGCAAGTAGCTTCCAGCGCACGGTGCTTGTGGACTTGTAAGCGTTGGCCTCGTCAACCACGATCAGATCAAAGTCGCCGTTTTTAATCTCTTCGTGCAGGATGCCGACTCCGTCATAGTTAGTGACGATAAAGTCGTACTCACCGTTTAATATTTTTTTACGTTTCGGGGCAGGGCCGTAAGCTACGCCTACGCTTCGGTGCATAGCTGTTTTGAACACGTCGGCTTGCCATGCGGAATACATGATTGTAATCGGACACACCACGAGCACACGCTTGATCAACCCCAAGGACATCAGATAGTCAGCCGCCCAGATGACTGATGAAGTCTTACCTGTACCCGCTTCGTTGAAACAGAACGCGCGCCGACGATTGGCTAGGAATGAGGCGGTAGTTTTCTGGTGGTCGAACGGCGTAAACAGACCCGGCCAGTTGTAGTCTCGGAGTATGGGTGAAGGGATGTTGTTATAGCTAAAGGAGTCAGCTAAGAAAGACGCTTCGTCGTTCCCCCAGTAAACGAGAAGCTCGGTCTCGTCATCGCCTCGGTCAAGAATCTCACTCTTCTTAACGTAATTTAGGATTTGATTCGCAACTTGATTGGGTGCGCGAAACTGTAGGGCAGCGTCGTCTACGACTGTAAACTTAATATCATTCAATTTTGCCTCACTGTAAAGTTAACGTGACCCCTTACGGGGGTTAGTCGGTTACATCCGTGTCAAGGAGTATTGCAAGAAAGGGTAGACACTAAATAACTGATGCGGTTAATGGGGGGAAAACCCTTGCGGAAAAACCCCCGCCCACTCACACCTTACGGCAAACACCTTGTTGGTGGGCTACTTACTTCCGTGCGGAGTGAACTGACCAAAGTCTCCTGCCAGCACTTCCGTTTTCGCCCGTAGTCTTACTTCTTTCTTTCGCGCTTGCTTGTCTCTGACATTAACGCGCCAGAGGCTGCTCGTTTGAAAGAACGATTCGCGGACGCTGACTGTATCATCACTCCGTCTTTATTGCTACCGCCTTTTGATAAAGCTTTCTTGTGCGCTATGTCTTTGCCTTCACGCTTGTCTGCTTTACCATTGCCGTTGGCGTCCGTCCCCTTCTTGTCCATCGCTCGACGTGCGCGTTGACGCTCCATGCGGTCAGGGTGTTCGCCCCTTGTCTTCTCTTGCTCGTACTCTTTTTTGTACGGCCTCGGCTTGTTCACGTATGGCATTTGGTTCTCCGTGCATTAGTTCGTTAGAAGAGAAGATTCTTCTCCACATATTTTCAGTTGATCTCCGCAGTTCTTGCACTGTCGGCAGTTCCGTGAACGTATTCGTTACCCCCAATTGCTTCTCGCTGTTTCCGCTCATAACTCTTGTACTCCATACCGAACAGTTCGTTAAGCCCCGGCAGTAGTTCTTTCAGTAGTTCGGCTCTGCTGATTGCCATCATCGACTCCTATGATGCTCACACGTATTGACCGGACACCAGCCACACAGTGGCGTAGGATTCATCTGCCACATGTCGTTCTCGTATGACACCTTCATGCGCTCAAGGTCACCATTAAAGCTATTCCACAACGCCGGAATCTGTCCACGGTGATAATCTTCTGTTATAAAGTTGTTGTGCATCACGAACATCAACCCCGCCTTGATCTTCTCTACCTGCGGGAAGTGCGCGTAAGTCATCAACGCCATCAGCCTTAACTGTTTTACATCAGGGTATCGGTCGCTGCCTGTCTTGTAGTCAACGATGAACGCTGTGTCACCGGAGATGATCATCAAATCAACAATACCCCTTACCCAATACTCTTTAGAATGAAACTCGCATGGTTGCTTGTTCTCATCTAGCGCCATCTGATGTTCAGGAAACCGTTCACCATCGATCTCCAACAGTGGGTCAACCAAGGGCGCAAACCTCTTGTAGTTGTGGGGTAACTCTGTACCGTCCTTCGCGTAGTTCTCCAACGCTTCATGGACGCTAGTGCCGTAAAGCATTTGTTGTGTCGGTTTGACTTCATAGTTTTTAAGTACCTTTACTTCGTGATACTGCTTTGGACAATTAATATATTGTTTGAGACCTGAGAACGACCACTTGATTGGCTGCATGGGATACCTTTATTTGTTAACACTCTCCATAACTATGCCCCCATTTTGCCTCACATGCAACCGGTAAACCTGTAGCCCAAGCCGGTGGGATGGACATCTTCTCAACGATGAATTCCATAGCTGTTTCACGCTCCGCCTCTGGAACCACGATCACCGCCGCGTCATGGACAGTCAAAGCGACTCGGTACCTTTCATTAATAGCAAGCATCTGTTCGCCTACCACAATCCTAGCCAACGCTTGGACTACATTTTCAACTACTGCGCCGCCCCAGATACTGATCACACCCTTACGTGACTTGTACTTGTATTGGGACTTGGCTTCGCTCGTGTCATAGTGCAGCTTCGGGTAGCGGATCATTAGCCCATTAGGTAGCTCAATACCCTCGCCTGTTACGCGCAACGCTTCGTGCAGCCCCAGATAAAACGGCTTGGACTTAGCATCCCAGTTGGCTAGTTCCGTCAACGCGTTGTCGCATTCCTTCCATAGCGAAATGATATTGTCGTTAACATCTCGATAAAGTTTTACTATGGACTGACATTCCTCGTCGGGTAGCGCAACGCTGATCGGCTGTGCTGTGCCTAGCGTGTGCTGTAACTTTTTCCAGCCAGTGCCATAGCCTAGTCCTAAGATGCAAGTCTTCCCGACAAACCGCTCCTCTGCGTCTTTCTTGGTTATGGTGCGGTTGTAGACTTTGGAAGCAAAGATTGAATATACGTCTTCACCGCTGGCGAATTGCTTAACCACATCGTCTTGTCCTGCCAACCAAGCCAGCACCCGTGCCTCGATTTGGGAGGAATCACAGTTAATGACCACATGGGAATCTGGTGGTAAGACTGCATTCTTGAGGGTTTTCTTCTTCTTATCTCGGCTTGGTAAGTTCTGGAAATTAACTTTATCTGAACCGCTCCATCTCCCAGTGTGTGCGCCGTAATATTTAAGGGGGATGGGTAGTAGTCCTCGATTACGCTTGCCGGTATCGATGAATCTTGTGATCCGAGATTCTTCCAGAGTTGATTTAGTTCCAAGTCTGACTGCGCACAGTTGTTGAACGAGTGGATTCTCATGTTCCGAGAGTGAAATAAAACCCTCGTCGTTCTTAGCCAAAGCGAATGTCTCTTTTCCTGTAACCGGGCTGATTTTTGTAGGAGGAACCACTGTGGGATCACCCAATCCTCTAAGAAGTTCTGCAAACTGCTTATTACTAGCCAGCTTCTTTCTAACAGCTTCTTCGTCATCGCACTTTAAATCCTTCATCAAAGTAGCCAGCAGGTCATTCTTCTCTTTCTTCAGGTCTTCCAGCCGCTGAACCAGCAGCGCATCGTCCACTGTGAAGACAGGCTCAAGAAACATGCGCAGCGTCATATCTACAAGTTTTATCTCATCGCCGGGGAAGTGCGGGGCCATCATGTGAAACAACTTGTAAGTGAGTTCTACATCATTCTTGCAGTACTCACCGTAACGCGCCAACTCTACGGGTGTGAAGTCTGCCCTGCGCTTGCCCAAAGCATTGTTTACCTCATCGCCCTTCACACCAATCTTGTAACGCTCAGCCAACGCGCCGAGACTGCCACCTGCATCCACACCATGAAGCGCACGAGCCATGCACAGTGTGTCTAAATAAAAAGCGGGGCGAATACCAAACCTCCAAGCAAGTATTGCCCCGTCAAAAAGGGTGTTGTGACAGAGCAGGGCGGCGTCCGCCCAGTCTGTCACTTCTGTCAGATGTTTCTTTATCTCTTCATGGGAACCAGAGAACCAGTACGCCGGTGCGTCATCGATCTTGATGCCCACACCAATCTCCTCAAACTGCTTGTCGCGGATGTATTCCTCAGTGGTCAGGTTCTTGAACCCAAACCCTGTGGCGTAGTAGGTTTCCCAGTCAAGCGTAATTAAACTCATATCCCTATCCTGTTATCCCACGCATCAACGGGCGGCGCTACGTGTTGTGTGCCCCGTGGCCTACGCAAACGGAACTTAAAAAATTGTTCTAATTCAGGCTCATTCCGTGCCAACTCACGCGCATACAACGCAGCATAGTTATTGTTCAGCTTAAAGCCTTCCGCATCACGCGAAGCTAACGACGCCTCGTATCTCAGTGTCTCGTACAACCCACTGATGCCGTAATGATTTACTCCAGCACGACGCATCGCTAAAGCCAACTCACGCAAGCGGGCATACACCCACGGGTTAGCGGTATGAAACGTAGCGAAGTTCGCTGCGATATGATCTTCTTCAGTCATTCTCCTTCCCTCGCTTTCATCATTGCGTCTGCTGCATCGTATGCCCATCTTGCAACCCGCAGCGGGTCATCTCTGAATGTTCCGAAATCAAAATGATGTATCAAGCCATTCATCGCTTTCGCTGCAAAGTAATCACGTAAGTCCATGCCTTGTTGGTTTGATACGTTTGGAAATGCTTTCATGTTTAACTCCCTATCCGTTGGTCTGGTGGTAATGTGGATTGGTAATCGTCCCACGTTTCTTCTAATAACATTGCTGCTTTCATCAGCATAGCAACTAACGCTTCATGCCTATCTTCGTCCAACCCCTCGGCATACCCGCGCAACCTGTACGCCATCGTGTAACACTGTAATTTTCTTGCGTCGATCATAAGTCCTCCACTTTTATCAAGTCCACATACGCCCCGTCTTTATGAACGAACCGCACTCCGATAAGATTATCTTTACCGTCGTAGTAACAGCAGAGTATGTTGTCATCAACCCACGGCGCTTTGCAATGTAGCGTGGTTGCCTTGCGTTCCGGCATCGCGTAACTAACTGTCCACTGAACTCGCGGGTTATGCGGCTCTCGCTGGTAGTCGTATAGTTTTATGTCAGGCACTGTTCTTCTCCTTTAGCTTGGCTTCGATCTTGTCAATCAACTCGCGTGTGTAACCTTTGATCGGTGCCCCGCCCCACGGCCCGATAATTTCTTTGATCTCCTCATCCGTCAGCCCTTGCCATTCGCGCTCCCCCTGCCGATTCAGTGTGTTTATCACTCGCTGTATCAGCGCGTTTGCTATCTCAGGCTTCTCCATCGCCGTGGTCAATATCTCAACCAGCCTTTTATTTGTGACAGTCATCCGTTTTTCTCTCATTTCAAAAACTCCTTCACCTGTTCGTACACGCCGTTCCTTGCGCTGTTGTCAGACTCGTACTTAGTCCATCCGGCATAGCGCATCTCGTTCTCGCAGCGTTCAAGCAACTCAATCATCCGTTGCACCTGCGTCTCTGTATATAAGCCCTCGTCATCTGGTTCAGGTTTCAAACCAAGATTAGTTTGCCAGTCGTCTTTGCCGTGTTGTGCTACGGCTTTCATGTACGACAACTCGCGTATCTTTATCCACGCCACAGGTTTCATAACCCACCTCGCAACGCCCACTCTTTCGCCTTCTCTGTCATCCACAAAGCATCCATGCGACTCATTTTCGATGAGCGTATAACTAACTCACCCTCATTGTCGTACCCAATAATCAATACATCAGTAAGCGACTCGTTCAAAGCAGACTGCAACGCCTGTTCTGGTGTGTAGTTTATTGATGCTGGTAGTGCGATTACGTTTTGATTGTTCATATCTCAAGGCTTTCGATAATGTGGGCAAGGTCATCAATGACGGCTGTTGTTTGCTGTCGGTATTGATTGATGGACAAGCCAAGCGGTGAAGCCACTGGCGGCAAGTCATGATCTGCTGTACGCATCGGTGCATCTGCTATTACTGGCTTGAGGCGCATCCGTAGCGTTTCAACTGTGGCTTTCAGCAAGTCTAGCGTGCACTGCATCTCAACACATTGGCGCTCGATCTGGCTTTTGTAGTGCTCAATGTCTTGCTTTTGGGTAATATTGTGTTTTTCGCCAATGATGGCTTTGCCGTATGTAAATTGGTTCATGTTGTGATCTCCACTCATATCAATCCTTTCCAAAGCCTGAAACATACGGTTGCCCTTGCGCTTCCATCCATTTATCACGCGCTTCGTGATACTCATTGAGCAACACATGAACTTCTTGCCAATATGAGTCTAAGGTAACTGCATTTGTGCTGACCATACATTCCAGCAAAATCGCAAAGCGGTGACAGAAATGTAAGGAAGGATCGCTTTCAAGCATTTCTATGTGAGATGCCCATTCATCCAGATCATCAGCGCAAACAGATTGCGGCATCATCTTGCGTAGTCTGGTAGCTAGTTCAGTCATGCGCCCTCCCACTTCCAGCCGAAGATCAAATTCATAAAGTACCTGTGATGCCAGCGGGGAACAGAGTAAGTCGGGAATTTGGTGTAACCAGCAATAGGATCACCGTTGGGAACAACCCAATAGCCGACGGTGGGCGGGGGTAAGTAAAAACTCAGATGGGTATGCGAAAGGATTTCCTGTGGCGGCATGGTGTACATATAGCTGACATTCTCTTGGTCACGCTGGTATTGGTTTTGGTCTCCGCTCATTCCTGCCCCCTTGCGCGGATAACCAACGCTGCCACTGTGTAGTAATTGGTCAACTTGTCCTTCGCTGCCATCTCATCAAGCACCTTCGCACACGCCTCGCGCTCCTCTGCTACTGCTTTGTTTACCATACCGTACGCATCCAGCAGTCTCATCACCAGTATTCGGCGACCATCGCTATCGTCGTAAATAGTTTCGTACATGCACTGCTCTCGTACAAACTTTTCAAAGTCTTCATAAGTCATGGCGCACCTCTCTCGCGGATAACTAAATGGTCTGCGGGTTTAACTACCACCTCGAACTTGCCCTGCTGCGTTTTTAATGGCGCTGTTTGCTCCTCCTCTGCGTCTAAAAAATGTGAGTCATACATATCATCTAACCGCGCCTCTTCTTTGCGGTCGAATCTTTTTTCTTCGTTAGTCATTTTGATTCTCCTTTTGCTTTAGTAATTGCTGCTCGTGCGTTGGCTACGGCCTTGACTGTTTCGTCGTCTATTTCAAGGTCGTAGCAGACATCTAACAGGTCAACCAGAGCGTTTAATAAATCAGGTGCAGCGCAAATTAACATAGCGTTTGCACGTTTCTCTGTGTCTGGAATAGAACGGCAGTTTTTAATGGCTGCAATCGTAACTGAGTGTTGACCGGGCTTTCTACACGTAACAGAGTACGGGTTGGTTTTCCATTCCCACCGAGTGTTGTCATTGAAGCGCCATTTTTCTTTTGTATACATTTACTTCTCCTTTCAAAAAAGGGGTCAACGTGACCCCATTACACACTCATGCAAAGTGCAGTTCATCGAACAGCGAGTCAAGTATCAAGTCCACATCCTCGCCATGCTCAAGACACTCAAGCGCCCAGTCAAGTGACGCTGGTGGTAACTGCTTGAAGTTCATGTGCCGTAGCGCCAGCCCTGTATCGTCAGGCCAGATAGACTCCGCAACCATCTGCGCTAACCCATCGTAGTGACCATACTGCGCATCGAGCACCGCATCGATAGCATCCTCGCGTCTGTAGTCTGGCTCGTCATTGGCAGGGTCGTACTTGGTGTACGTCTTGTACTCTTGCCACCATGAACCTGTGCCGTAGGACACAGGCTCAACCACCGAAGGGTCACGGTCAACCGGCAACGCATCCCAGTCAACGGTCAGCACAGCGGCAGCAAGGTGCTGATAATACACAAGGTCAAGGCTCTCCTCCTGCGTGTGCTCACGCGCATACCCTACGCTGATGTTGGTGCACTCGGGGATGATGTCAATGAACTCTGCGGTATCCGTATACACACCGGTGTCATCGTTCAACATCATCAGGTTGTCGTTGCCGTCCATCAATGCGTCAGCTAGTGCAGAGCCGAACGTATCGGAGCAGCACCTACCCCACCCCTGATGCGTAATGACTGAGTCAATACCCCTACGATCAAACGCAATGGCACGATCAAACTCGCTTAATAACTTCTCCTGTTTCTCCGCCAGATACCTTGCGCCTACACCACCGCGTTCTTCTCCTTGAGTAAACACGTAGTACCCACGCACACCACCCCAGATCATATGCATCAGCAGCGCAACACCTGCGCCGTCATCCGCACCCAGTACGTCACCCTTAGCGCGCCAGTGTGTCTTGGTCTTGGTGATCTTGTTCTTGCCCTCGTTGCGGTGGACAGTATCCACGTGTGCTACGAATAGCGTCTTGTGTGTGGCTTTGCTTCTGTTGTCCACGTGTAGGTTGCCAGCGCCATCGTAAAAAGAACCCTTCTGTAAATCAAACGGCAAATTATCTTTCAACCACGCAGTGAACTTGACGTTAGTCTTTGACCCGTGTGGGCGCTTGGTTGAGAGGGCAGTGTTGAGTATCTTGCCCAGTACGTTAGTTGCTCTCATGATTAGTTCTCCTCTGTGTTGGTTATATATTCATCTGCGTGCTTGGCGTGTACTGTCTTGCCGCAGGGTGTCTCGATGGAAGGCTCATCATTCAGGTAGTACGCATCGTCATGCTCACACTTCCATGCATTAGCCTCCAGCGCCCAGTCGCCATTCTCTAACTGCACACAGTCATCTACGTGCTCATACGTACCGGTGTGATCGCAATACACTACGCAGTCATCATCCGACAGCACCCACACCTCGCGGTACTCCAGATACACCGCATTGTCTGTGTGCTCGTAGTCACCGCAGTCAAGCTCAACGATGTCATAGCGGCTCAGGTACTCACGGTCGTAGTGATTGCCGGTTGACTCAACGTACACTGCGTCACTGTCTGGTACGTAATACTCGCAACCATTGCGGCCAAGCACATACGTATAGCTGTCGATGCAGCAGCTTCCAACATGATCGTCACCGTGATACCCGATGCTAGTCAGATCGTCTTCGCCTACACGCTCACCGCAGTCACCGCAGGTACAGCGTGATGACTCACTTGCATGGCCATCGGTACGGTCACACTCGTAATCCCCCTCACTGCTAATCAACAAGTGTGTACCGCAGTCCTCGACATACTTGCAACCACCGTCAAGGTAGGGTGCCCAGAAGTCATCACTGTACCTGCCTGTTGTGATGCGCTTGAGCTTGAGTTGTCCCCAGTCGCAGGTCTTCTTGAACCCTTGGTCACGCAGCCACACCTCGATAGCCTCGTCACTGTGTGAGTACTCGCCATCCTTGCGGGTGTAAGACCGAACGAATGACATCTCCTCGATATTGACCAAGCACCGCGCTGTGATGATGCCGTCGTCGATGCGTACTGCTGCGCGCCAGCCATACTCAGGGTCATACACCTCATAGGGGTGAGCATCATCACAGTCGGACTCATTCCACCGCATACATGAGTGCGGCCCGTCTTGTACTGAGTTGACGATCTGCTCAGTGGTATCCCATAACTCGAACCGACTAGCCCCGTGACGCATGACGATGTCGCGTATCTGATGATCGCGCAGGGTAGGAAAGTGTCGCGTCAAGTACTTGCCAACTGAAGTTACCGTCTGCCTGTCAGCGTAGCCATGCTCGTCGCTGCGTGTGTATGCAACACGGCTCGGGTCATTGTCTGATGCGTGGGGATGCTCAAGCACGAGCAAGTGCCAGTTTGCAGGGGATGCAAGCATGACTGCTTGCTTGATCGCTGGGTGCATCGGAGCACTGTCTGCCTCACGCTTGAACCACGTGCGGTATTGCTTGTGGTCACGCTCGGGGTAGTTGGGTTTGTAGCTCTCGGGCAGATCGTCCCAGCCGTAGCGCTCGATATGAAGCCCGACGCTAGCGCGGTCAAGCAGTGCGTTTTGGAGTAGGCATATCCAGTCCCACTTGGCGATGCCGCAATAGTCTGCGTGTGTCATGGTAAATCCTTTCGGGTTGTGTTGCGTTAAGTAAGTGGCCTGAATAACGGGTCAGGCCGACCCGTTTTTATTAACTGCTTTGCTCCATCTCTGCATCGAGCCTTACTTCTTTGGGTATGAACTTCTCAAACAGATGACCGAACGCATCGAGCAGGATGCGTTGGTTCCCCAAGTCAGCGAGGAAGAACGCACTTGCTATGGCTGCTGCGAAACTGCCGCCGATCTTCCTCATCTCATGCGCTGCTGCGTAGAGTTCGTTCTGTGAGTACTTGTCTACTATGCGGACGGGGCGTGGCATAGCGTGGATGTTGTTGGTTGTAGTCATTGTGTTTCTCCTTTATGAGTAGTGCGGTCTTTCTTCTGGGTAGTACGGTGCTGGCATACCCTCGTTGACGATGGCGTGATAGCGCCCCTCGGATAAGACGCTGCTCACCTCGGGTCTGCCTTCGTTCCATTGGGATATCAAGCCTTGGTTCAGGGCATCGGCGTAGTCGAACGCATCTTCTTCCTTGTCAAACCCTCGCAGGAAGTTTGCTGCCCGTGGTTCCATGCATAGCTCGGCGGTGTCGTAGTACCACCCGCCTTCCTCGTGTCCGCCGTATGCCCTGTCTTCCATGTAGATGGCCACGGTGTAGAACTTGCGGGTTTGTGCTGCTTCCTCTTGGTACTGCGCTATTAGCTTCTCTGCTTCATTCATGTTGTTGCTCCTTTCGGTGGGTTGTAATTAAAGAACAGCGATGTACTTCTTCAGGACTTCGAAGTCCTCCTTCGGGATTTCCTGTACCGCGCCCGCCCAGATCAGGGTGCAGTCAGACCAGTACGCATCGTGTTCCTTGTCCCAGTCTGCGCGGGTACAGCCGCGCCACTCCATTGCTACCTTGTCGGCGTACTTGTCTGGGTTGCCCTTGGTTGTGAACAGGAAGCGGTCGTTGTACTCCATGCCGCCGTTGCTTTCTTCGATCTTGCCAATGTAGTGCTTCATGTTGTTGCTCCTTTCGGTTGGTTGATTTCGGGTCAGGTTGACCCGTTTATTACTACATCTAGATTATACTACATCTAGTTCTGGTTTCTCAAATTTGTACAGGCCATGCCACGTGTGCGGTACGGCTTCGCTTGGCTTCATCTCACGCATACGGTCTAAGGCTTGGCGCATCTGGTTGTACTTCAGGCGTATGGTTTGGTTTGTCGGTGCAATGTCTAATTCTTGTTTCACATAGGCGATCTCCTTTTCGGTTCGTTTGATGAGTCGGGTCAACGCGGGGTTGTCCTTGATCGGGCGTTGGGTTCTCTGAAACGGTATCTTGCGCTTGGCCTTGGGCGTGTGGGGTATCGCATCGAACAGTGCCAGTGCTTTTAACTTCACACCGGCAGGAACCCAGTCTGTCCAGTGGATGCCGTTATTCGGTATCTGCCGCTTGCCTTTGGCGTTGACCCAGCGTGAGTAGTTGCTTGGTGTTGGCTTGGGTACGTCTGGGTTGGCCTGTGCTGCCTCAATCTCATCCCTGACCCTCTCTACTATCAACAAGTAGGCTTCGAAGGCGAGTAGTCTTTCGGGCTGTGTCTGGGTCTTGGCATACTTCAGCCCTTGCCGGACGTTGTTGTGCTCGTAGTTCAGGTCACGCAGCAGTGCTGCCCAGAGTCTTTTGCGGTGTGTTGCCGTGATCTTCTCGGCTCGGCGTTGGCTCTTGACGGAGCGTATCTCTGATCTCAGGCTATTTCTTAACCCGTGTTGGTCGGGGAATTGTCTGAGCAGTGCGCTGTCGATCTTGCGCTGGGTCGCGGTGTACATCCATTTGTGCATGATTACTACCCTTTCTGACGTTGGTATCCAAGACGGTATCCAAGATTACCACAAGTGGACTAGTTTTTGGACAATGCTTTGGTAGTGTGGGTGCGGGATAACAGAAAACTGGCGCGTTTATTTATCTGTTTTAAATAACACACTTACCCCTCAAAACAAAAAAGTCAAAGCAAAAGAAAAAGACGGACGTACATACAAATACTCTCCTATATATATATATATATTTAAATAGATTAATAAATGTGCCTGTTTTTAGGATACGCCTTGATGGCACTGCGTTTTCGCTGTCTTTTTTCTTGTCCAGTTGTAGTAGTCTTGGATACCTTGATTGAAAAGTCAAATCCCCCCCTTTTTTGTAGTAGTCTTGAAGAAACGGGTCATCGTGACCCGTTTTTGGGTTAGATGGATGTGACACGCAGGTAGTTCTCTGCTTGATCTTCGTAGGGCATGACGAAAGCGCAGATGGCTGCGCCCTTGAAGTCGTACCGTGCCATGTCCCCGTAGTTGCCGTTGAGTTTGGTTGAGTAGCCCATCTCGCGGCTGACCTTGCGGATTGCGCCTCTGAAGGTGGTGGCATGGACTTTGAAGCGATGTACCCAGCAGTAGTTGGCATCGCCTGCGTAGGTGTCGGTGACTTCGACAAAGAAGATGGATTGTGTGGCTTTCATGGGTTGGTTCCTTTCAGGGGTGGATAAACGGGTCAGGTTGACCCGCTTTTGGTTATGCATACAGGTTGCGGTAGGCAAGGTTGCTGTTACGCAGTTCGCCCAGTATCTTGCCCAGTTCAGCGGCTCGGCTCTTGTTGCCCGTCATCCATGCAATGGACTGCGCTTCTTGCATCTCGCGGAACTCTCGGACTTCATCGGCTGTCAGGCGCTTGAAGCAATGGCGGGTGTATTTTTGGTATTCCATGGTGATTCCTTTCGGTGGTGGTTATTTGATCCAGTTTTGCGCTGTTGCGAATGCTTCATCCCATGACAGGCCGTGCTTCTCCCGCCACAGGCACACCCCTAAACCGCTGTCGTGCCAAGTGAACACGGAAAACCCGTCTTCGTCTGTGCGGTAGTCGATGGTGTCGGTGCTACGGATTTCGGCTTTGTAGCCGGTTGGGTTTGACCCAGTGAAGTTTTGCATTTCAGTTCCTTTCGGTGGTGGTTAGACAAGAAACGGAACACCGGCCAGACCTCACGCCGATGCCCCGTGGAAAAAAACGGGTCAGGTTGACCCGAAAAATCATGCCAGCGCCTTGATGACAGCGCGCTGCTGCTTGGCGTCCAGCTTGTTGAAGGCTTTGATGATCGCGTCTACGGGGTCAGCCTTGCCAGATGACGCGCTGCGCGTCTCGCCTTTGAGAGCATTCATCACATCACGGACACGGGTCTTCAGGAACTCATAGCGGGCATGGCTGGTATCAAGCATGACCTTGCCCGTGGATGATTCATTCCAGCCTTTGCCCGCAGTGAGCGCCTCGCACACTGCCTTGATGACGTAGGGGCGTTGAAGCTGGGGCGTATCAAGCCCAAGCGAGTGCATACCGATGAGCAGGTCATCCTGCTGCGTGAGGAACTTGGATACAATGGTGTTGACTTGCTTTTGAGTTGCGTCTTTCATGGTATTTCCTTTCGAGTGGATTAAAAAAACGGGTCAGGTTGACCCGAAAACTACGGTGAATTACAGGTTGTCGAGGATTGCGTACAGTTCGTCTGCTGCATCTGTACCGGAACAGTCTGCTCCGCATTCATCCCAGACGGTTGATTCGTCAGGCATCCAGCAGATCAGGCTGATGAAGAAGTGTGCTCGTTCCTGTTCGGTCATATCGTTCTCCTAGTAAGCGGCAGCACAGCGCTACCGATGTAATCTATTATCCAGTTTTTGCATTCCGTTATTATTTTGGCAATACCCTATATCTCGACCCCACCGTACCCCCATGACCCCTTTTTGACGTAACGTGGGCGCTCCGCATATAACACTGTTTCGTAACCATCCCCAGCATTTCAGTTATTCACTTGGCAACACACTACCCAAAAAACGAAAGTAGCCAGCAAAGTGCGTTTTTGCCACTGCAAACTTAAACCCCGCCACTGCAAACTTAAACCCCGCCACTGACAACTTATTCCCAACCGACTGCAAACTTAAACCCCACCCCATTATTAAAAAATTGACAATATACTTGTCTAACGTTGGACAAATACAGGCGAAAAAAAGCCCCGCACGGGGGTACGGGGCAAAAGTGCTCTACGAGCAGGAGAAGCAAATGCAAAGCGTTGCCACTTGCACACTTGCAGCACACAATATACACTCCGGCCAACGAGGTACGCAAGGGACCTGCGCATGTTGGATCACTTAATAGAATTTACCCCCGATGTGGACGACGACTCCGCTGGCTTTGTCGCGTTTGAAAAAATGCAACCAACGGATCTGGTGGACGCTCAGGTAGATACTGCCGAGTGGCTTAAGAGTTTGGGGGCAGCAGGCGATGAAGTCTCTGACGAACTGGAAGCGCAAGCAGCCAGAACGGCCTTTACCAACATCGTCACCGCCCAGCCCGACGAACACTCCCGCGCTGCCTTGGCTGAGATCAAAACCCCCGCTGCTGTACAGCATCTTGTCGGTATGCTAACGGCTTATGACTGGGAGTTCATCAATCAGGCCAAAGAGATTCGCGGCTACGCTGTTGCCCAACTGCTGGAAGAAACCAAACACCCGACGGCATCCGTCAGATTAAAGGCGCTTGCCCTTTTGGGCAAAGTCACCGAGATTGGTTTATTTACCGAGAAGATAGAAATTAAGAAGGCCGAACTCTCCGACGCCGAACTGGAAGCCCGGATTAAAGAGAAGCTTAATAAGTTTGCCAAGATTGTGGATATTACGGATGTCAGAGAAGTTGAAGAAATAGAATGTCAAAGTTTAGACAATGAAGCCGACACTGAGTCCTGAAGAGATACAGGCACTAAATAAGATACTTCCCACACTTTCAGCGCGGGAAAAGGCGGAACTGCTGGCCGACTTGGAAGAACGCGCCGCCCGCGCCAGTAAGGTCATCGGACGGGACTCCATGCTGGGGTTTGCCACCCACGTCTATCCGGGATTCAAGATCGGCCCCCACCACAGGAAACTTTCGAAAATCTTCGAAGACGTTATTAGCGGCAAGAAAAAGCGGGTCATCATCAATATTGCCCCCCGCCACGGTAAGTCCGAGTTCTCGTCCTATTTGTTTCCTGCGTACTTCCTTGGGAAATATCCTGATAAAAAGATCATCATGGGAACCCACACGGCGGGTCTGTCTGAAGACTACGGTCGGCGGGTGCGGAACTTGATTGAGTCCGAAGAATACCAAGAGCTTTATCCCGATACGCGGATTGCAGATGACCAGAAAGCAGCAGGCAAGTGGAGTACTGGCGCAGGCGGGCAATATTATGCGGCGGGTGTTGGAGGCGCTTTAGCTGGTCGCGGTGCTGACTTATTTGTTATTGATGACCCCCACAGCGAACAAGACGCAAAAGCAAACTCCAGACTTGCCTTTGATACCGCATGGTCGTGGTTCCAAACAGGCCCGTTGCAGCGTCTGATGCCGGGTGGGGCGATCATTGTAATTATGACTCGCTGGTCACTACTTGACCTAACAGGTAGACTTATAGACTACCAGACAAGAAACCCTGAAGCCGAGCCGTGGGAGATCGTAGAACTTCCGGCCATCCTGCACGAGAACACCGACAAAGAGAAAAGCCTGTGGCCAGAACAGTGGCCGCTGGAGCAGTTAAAAAAAGCCAAAGCATCTCTCGACCCCCGGTACTGGAACGCCCAGTACATGCAGAACCCCACCTCCGAGAACTCCGCCATCATCTCGCGCAAACACTGGCGCATATGGGACCACGACGACCCCCCACAGTGCGAGTACATCATCCAGTCTTGGGATACGGCGTTTGAGACCAAGAACAACTCGGACTATTCCGCCTGTACAACATGGGGAGTTTTTTACAACGAAGAGGAAAACGACAGCCCGCAAGTAATTCTGTTGGATGCGTTCAAGGAACGAATGGCGTTTCCAGATTTGAAACAAGCAGCGCTTAAGCACTACAAGGAGTGGGAGCCAGATGCGTTCATTGTGGAGAAAAAGGCAGCAGGTGCCCCGCTTATTCAGGAACTTCGGGCAATGGGTATTCCAGTTCAAGAGTTCTCCCCAAGCCGAGGCAACGACAAACACGTCCGACTCAACGCGGTTGCAGACCTCTTTACCAGCGGAAGAATCTGGGCACCCGACACACGGTGGGCTAGAGAAGTTATCGAAGAAGTAGCAGCCTTCCCGGTTGGCGAACACGATGACTTCGTAGATACTACGTCGCAAGCACTGCTGCGCTTTAGGCAAGGGGGGTTCATTACCCTTGACTCGGACGAAAAAGACGAACCCATATACCACCGCGCCAGAAAAGCGGCGTACTACTAAGGACAGAACATGCCAATCGACAAGTCAATAAACCAAGCCCCCGCCGGGTTGGACGAACTGGAGACAGAAGACGCCGAGCCAGCGTTGGAGATCGAGATTGTTGACCCCGAAGCGGTCAGCATCAAGGGTCCGGGCTTTGAGTTGGACGTTATTAAAGCCGAGGTTGAGGATGACTTTGACAGTAATCTTGCCGAAGAACTTGACGAAGGTGCCTTGGCTTCGCTGGCGGAAGAACTTGCAGGCGACATTGAGAACGACAAACACTCCCGCAAGGAGTGGGAGAAGGCGTACGTCGAAGGCATTAAGCTCTTGGGTCTTCAGATAGAAGAAAGAACAGAACCATGGTCAGGCGCGTGTGGCGTGTTCCACCCGATGCTCTCCGAAGCAGTTGTACGCTTTCAGTCTGAAACCATATCCGAGACATTCCCAGCGCAGGGTCCTGTGCGTACCAAGATAATTGGTAAAGAAACGCCGGAGATTAAAGAAGCGGCACAGCGCGTGGAAGAAGATATGAACTTCGAGTTGACCGAAGTGATGTCGGAGTACCGCCCTGAACACGAGAGAATGCTCTGGAGCCTGCCAGCAACTGGCTCGGCATTTAAGAAAGTCTACTACGACCCCAGTCTTGGCCGTCAAGTGTCGATGTTTGTGCCAGCAGAAGACGGCATCCTGCCGTACGGTGCAACAGATATGGACACTTGCCATAGGTTTACGCACGTGATGCGCAAAACCAAGAACGAGATCGTCAAACTACAGCAGGCAGGGTTTTATCGTGACGTTGACTTGGGCGATCCAGACCGGCATGTAGACAATATTCAGAAGGCTAAGGATAAAGAGACAGGCTTTTCGGATTTAAACGACGACCGCTACACACTGTATGAGTGCCATGCTGACTTATATATTGAGGATGATGTGCATGCGGACGTAGATGAGGACAAAGAGCACACAGAGATTGCGCTGCCATACGTCGTTACTTTGGTCAGGGGTACCAATGAGGTGCTGGCCATTCGTAGAAACTGGAGATACGAAGACCCCTTGCGTCTAAAGCGGCAGCACTTTGTGCATTACCAGTACATCCCCGGCTTTGGGGCGTATGGCTTTGGTCTTTTTCATCTGATCGGTGGCTTTGCCAAGAACGCGACTTCCCTGATGCGTCAGTTGGTTGATGCGGGCACTCTTTCTAATCTGCCGGGTGGTTTGAAATCCAGAGGACTCAGGATCAAGGGAGATGACACACCGATTGCTCCGGGTGAGTGGCGTGATGTGGACGTAGCATCAGGCAACATCCGCGACAGTATTCTCCCCCTCCCCTACAAGGAACCGTCGCAAGTTCTCTATGCCTTGCTGGGCAACATCGTCGATGAGGGCAGAAGGTTTGCAGCAACTGCGGATATGAAAGTATCCGATATGTCCGCGCAAGCACCGGTTGGAACAACGTTAGCACTGCTGGAACGTCAGCTTAAAGTCATGACCGCAGTACAAGCGCGTGTGCACTACACACTAAAGCGCGAGTTCAAGCTGCTTAAGGAAATTATTCGTGACTACACTGACGCAGACTACGAGTACACACCAGAGCACGGCACAAAGAAAGCCAAGCGTGAGGACTACGACAAAGTAGACCTGATCCCGGTCAGTGATCCGAATGCAGCAACAATGTCGCAACGTGTTGTTCAGTACCAAGCCGTCATTCAGATGGCGCAGATGGCTCCGGATATTTATGACCTGCCGTTTCTGCACCGTCAGATGTTATCTGTGCTGGGTATTAAGAATGCAGAAAAGCTTGTGCCATTGGAAGACGATCAGAAACCACGTGATCCGGTTGCAGAGAACATGGCCGTACTAAAAGGTAAGCCAGTCAAAGCGTTCTTCTACCAAGATCATCAGTCGCATATTCAGGTGCACATGTCGGCAATGAATGATCCGTTAATTCAACAGATTATTGGTCAAAACCCACGGGCACCGCAGATTCAAGCCGCAATGATGGCGCACATTACTGAACACGTAGCCTACGCTTATCGTCAGAAGATTGAACAGCAGATGGGTGTTGCATTGCCGCCAGAAGATGAGAAGTTGCCGCCACAGATTGAGGTTGCGTTGTCTTCCATGATGGCGCAAGCGGCACAACAAGTACTGCAAGAAAGCCAAGCGCAAACAGCACAACAACAAGCGCAACAGCAGGCACAAGACCCTGTCATTCAAATGCAGCAACAAGAACTGGCAATCAAACAGAAAGAAGTTGATCTGAAAGAGAAAAAGTTTGCCACCGACGCCGCAGCTAAAGCGGATGAGTTGGAGTTGAAGAAACAAGAGTTGGAAGCACGTATGGAACTTGACGGCTTTAAAGCAGCAACTACGATGCAACAACAGAAAGAAGCTATTGAGGCACAACAAGAACGTGAAGGTGCTCGTATGGGTATCGACATTGCCAAGGCTAAAGCACAGGAGAGAAAAATCAAATGATGGATAGCTTCGCAAGCGTATTGCGCGACAAAATACGCAAAGACATGAACGACTACACGGACGACATGGCAAATGGCATTTGCATGGACTTCGCTGCTTATCAAAAACTGTGCGGGGTAATTCAGGGTCTTGCCCTCGCGGAGCGACACTTACTTGACCTTGTAGAAGCAGCAACTAAAGAGGATGAAGACGATGAGCGAACTGATGCTACCTCCGGGTATTCAAATGCCGGAGCCAATACAACCAGTCGAAGAGCCAACCGAGGAAATCCCTATTGAAGACCGTGGGCGCATGTTACCCACGCCAACAGGATGGAAAATTCTTTGTGGTGTTCCCGATGTATCAGACAAGTTTGAAAACTCCAGTCTTGTAAAAGCGGAGTCGGTTATGCGTCAGGAAGAGCACTCAACCACTATTTTGTTTGTGCTGGCTGTTGGACCCGATGCGTACAAAGACACCGCCAAGTTCCCCAATGGACCTTGGTGTAAAGAAGGCGACTTCGTGTTAGTGCGTACTTACTCCGGTACTCGGTTCAAGATTTACAACAAAGAGTTCCGTTTGTTAAATGACGACCAGATTGATGCGGTCGTGGACGATCCACGCGGTATTACCCGTGCTTAATAGGAGTGTTATATGTTAAACAAGTTTAATTTTCCGGATGAGGATGACGACAGAAAAGTCGTTGCCCAAGAAGAAGACGATTCCGTAGTCATTCAGGCTGATGCCGAAGGTGATGTCGAAATTGAGATATTTGATGATACCCCTGTAAAAGACCGTGGCCGCAAGCCATTGGACAAAGAGGTGTCAGACCCGACTGACGACGAAATCGAAAACTATTCGGATAAAGTGCAAGCTCGTATCAAAGAGCTAACACATGCCCGTCACGACGAGCGCCGAATGAAAGAGTCCCTCTTGCGAGAAAAGCAAGAAATGGACAAACTCATGGCGTACCTGTCTGAAGAGAATAAAAAACTCAAGCAGACAGTTAATTACGGGCAAGAGGTATATATCTCTACCGCGACAGATGCTGCTGAAGCCCAGTTGCAAGCTGCCCGCCGTCAACTTAAAGATGCCCAAGAGTCTTACGACACCGACGCCATTATTGAAGCCCAAGAAGCTTTGATGGAGGCAAAGGTTAGAGTATCGCAGGTAAAAAACTTTAAACCGACCCCTTTACAAGAAGAAGAAACCGCGGTACAAAGAGAACCATCTCAACCCCAACAAGTTGCACCGGACGAGAAGACGCTGCGCTGGCAGGCAAAAAACCAGTGGTACGGTCAACCGGGGTTCGAAGAATACACCAGCTATGCACTAGGGCTGCACCACAAACTAGTCAACTCGGGGGTAGACCCTCGTGACGATGAATACTTCGCCCAAATAGATGGGCGCATGCAAAAGACGTTCCCCGAATTATTTGGCGGGAATGCTGAGAAAAAGCCTGAATCTTCACAGGTTCAATCCGAGGCTCCAAAAAAACCTGCGGCTGTGGTTGCTCCAGCGTCTCGTTCGTCTGGAACAAAGAAAATCCAACTTTCTACTCGGCAACTTGCCTTGGCTAAGAAATACGGACTAACCCCGCAGCAGTATGCTGCTGAAGTAGCTAAATTGGAGGTTTAAGATGGCTGACACTCGCACTCCTCGTGATCTCATTTCACGCGATAAAACCGCACGTGCTGTTTATGTACCACCTTCAGCACTGCCTGATCCGACTCCCGAACCGGGATGGTCTTACCGATGGGTAGCTACCCATGTTAACGGTCAGATTGCACCGACGTTCTCCATGCGTATGCGTGAAGGCTGGGTGCCGGTCAAAGCGGAAGATCACCCGGAACTCATGCTTCCGCCAAATGAAAAAGGTGAAGTCGCCCACGGCGGTTTGTTGTTGTGCAAGATGCCTACGGAGCAAGCGCAGTTACGTAATGCGCACTACCAAAAGCAGTCTGAAGACAATATCGAAGCTGTGGACAATACATTTATGCGCCAAAACGATGCTCGTATGCCTTTGTTTAATGAACGTAAGTCAACGACATCTTTTGGTAAAGGCAATAAGTAGTTCTTTTATTAACTAGGAGTAACCATGGCCTATCCGACTGTATCAGCCCCTTACGGGCTAAAACCGGTCAATTTGATCGGTGGTCAGGTATTCGCAGGATCAACTCGTCTAATGGAAATTGCAAGTGGTTACGCCACTAATATTTTTTACGGCGATTTGGTAAAGCGCGTATCTGATGGAACTATTGAAAAAGACACCGGCACCACTACTGCCACGCCGTGCGGTGTGTTTTTGGGTGTTCAATTTACCAACGCTGCTACTGGGCAAGTGCAAAATCAGCAATATTATCCAGCAAGTCAGGCGATTAAGTCTGGTACGCAGATTTTTGCTGTGGTTGCAGATGACCCTGACACACTGTTTCAAGTAGCTTCTTGTTCTGGCACTACTGTTATTGCTGCAATGGGCAAATCCGCCATTGGTAATAATATTGCACTAATTCAAAACGCCGGCTCTACCAATACTGGTAATTCCGCCGTGGCGATTGACGAAGGAACACAGGCAACTACAAACACTCTCCCCATCCGTATTATTGATGTGGTTAGAGATACGGCAACAGGCGCTGACGCTTTTGTTGAGTTTATTGTTAAAATAAACGCAACTATGCACCAGTACAACAATTCAACTGGCGTATAAGGGAGCTAAATCATGGCTATTTCACGCGCACAACTACTGAAAGAGCTGCTCCCCGGCCTGAACGCCTTGTTCGGTCTGGAGTATGCACGTTACGGCGAAGAGCACAAAGAGATCTACGAAACAGAGACCTCCGAGCGTTCTTTCGAAGAGGAAACCAAGCTGTCTGGCTTCTCGGCTGCTCCAGTCAAGAACGAAGGCTCTGCGATTGCTTATGACAATGCGCAGGAAGCTTGGACTGCTCGATACAACCACGAAACCATTGCCCAAGGTTTCTCGATCACTGAAGAAGCGATTGAAGATAACCTGTACGACAGCCTGTCTGGCCGTTATACCAAGGCTTTGGCTCGTTCAATGGCCTACACTAAGCAGGTTAAAGCGGCTGCAATTCTGAACAACGGCTTCACTGGCGGTCAATACGCTGGCGGTGACGGCGTGGCTCTGTTTGCAAACAACCACCCACTCGTTTCTGGCGGCACTAACTCGAATATCCCTTCGACCCCCGCTGACCTGAACGAAACTTCGCTGGAAAACGCTGTGATTCAAATCGCTGCGTGGACTGACGAACGTGGTCTGCTGATCGCTGCCCGTCCTCGTAAACTGATTGTTCCGCCGAGCCTGCAATTCGTTGCAACTCGTCTGCTCGAAACCAGTTTGCGTGCCGGTACCAACGATAACGACATCAACGCGATCAAGAACAACGGTTCGATCCCAGAGGGTTATACAATTAACCACTGGCTGACCGACACCAATGCTTGGTTCCTGACCACCGACGTTCCAAACGGCATGAAGCATTTTATTCGTGCATCGCTGGATACAAAAATGGATGGTGATTTCGATACGGGCAACGTGAGATACAAAGCACGTGAGCGTTACTCTTTTGGCTTCTCAGACCCTCTGGGTATGTACGGCAGCCAAGGCGCGTAAGGAAATGGGGGGCTTTCGCCCCCCATTTTTGTATGGTATAAAGCAGTAAATCCGGGAATACCGGTGCGAACGAATGGCTCCCGGCCAACTTTTATGCAGATCGTCGCACTAAACTCGCATAAAGAGGACAATTCAAATGGCACTTTCTACTACCCAAAGCATCTGGCGTTCGGGCGGCGGCGATCAAACTCGCACCGCATATTGTGGTTCCGGCGTTATGGCTGCTAAGTTCTACATTGACCCTTCCGCTGTCGATACTACTACCGTTAAAGTTTCTTCTGCTACTGGTGCTCCAGCCGTAGTCCTTCCTGCTGGCGCAGTTATTGTCGAAATTCAAGCTAACGCTGCCGGTACTGGCGGTACCACTCCTACATTTGATATGGGCTGGATTGGCTACACTGACCCCACCGCTCTTGATGCAAATGGTCTGTTGAGCGCCGCTGATGCTGACGCAGGTAAGCAAGTATTTAACTGGGCTTCCGCTACAGCGGGCGACGACATGGGTGTTGCTATGTCCCTGACTCAGATGGTTACGCTTACAGGCGGTGCAACTACTGGCGACGGCCCAACGGGCGGCTCAATCACCGGCACAATCCTGTATTACGTCACCGATCCGCTGGTTGGTCAGCAAAACGTCTAAGTAAAGGAGCATCATCATGATGCAGACAGACGTTCAATCAGCAGCATGTGCTGCGGGGGCTAGCACTACGGCATTTGCAGACCGTACTCGCGTACGCGCTATTGCGATTAGCCACGGTGCTACCCCCGGCTCTGTCACGATTAAGGACGGTGGTACAAGCGGTTCTGTGGTGTTTTCTTACACTACACCTGCTGTGGCGGAGGGCGTGTATATGCTTTTTCCGGGCGAAGGTATTCTTTGCGCCACCGACGTTTACGTGACTACACCTGCTGGTGCAACTGCAACGGTGTTCTATGGCTAGTACCTTATCGTCTATAACCCGTTTTGGTTTGTATGAACCGTTCGACCTTCAGGTTGCGCGGGGGCAGATCACGGGCCACAAGTCACTGTTTAAGTTTGGCAATAACCCAGACATCAATGGCTCACTTGAGACGATCTGGTCACACGGCGGGTTGTATGTTTACCCAACGTCAGCCATTCAGATGAAGGTATCTTCGTCTAGCGCAGATGATACTGCGCTGGGTACAGGCGCTCGGACGGTGTCTGTGCAGGGTCTGGATCAAGACTACAACGAAGTAGCGGAAACCGTTACTTTAACTGGGCAGACAGCAGTACTCACAACCACCACTTTTATTCGGGTGTTTCGTGCCTTTGTCATTACGGCGGGATCAGGTGGAACTGCTGCGGGTACGATCTATGTTGGCACGGGTACAGTAACTGCGGGCGTTCCAGCAACCGTCTATGCCGATATTCCTGTAGGGGAAAATCAAACGCTAATGGCGATATGGACGGTACCGGCTGGGTACACGTTTTATATGTACAGAGGCACTTTTAGCGCAGCATCGAACAATGCTGCTCAGTATATTTTGGGTAAGTTTATGATCCGCCCTTTTGGTGGCGTATTTCGTAATGCTGCCGATGTCACGTCAAACAGTAATCTAATACCGTATGACTTTGAAATCCCATTAGCAGTACCGGAAAAGGCGGATATTGAAGCACGGGCAATCGCGTTGTCGGGAACAAATTTCTATTCGACCGCCTCGTTTGAGGGCGTATATATCAAGAATAGCGGGACATAATCATGGCTAAATCACCAGCATGGCAGCGCAAAGAAGGTAAGTCCGAAAAGGGCGGTTTGAACGCCAAAGGACGGGCTTCGTATAACGCAGCGAATCCGGGGAAACCCGGTCTGAAAGCCCCCCAGCCGGAAGGCGGCGCAAGGAAAAAGTCATTTTGCGCCCGGATGTCTGGGATGAAAAAGAAACTGACTTCTTCGAAGACTGCCAATGACCCGAACAGCCGTATTAACAAATCTTTGAGAGCATGGAAGTGTTGAACATGGCAACTCCAGAAATTGAAACAGCGCGTGAGCTTGCAACCCACGCCAACGATATTAAGCATCTGCAAGATGACATGGATGCCATGCGTGAAGACGTTGCGGCTATTCGTAAATCGCTGGAAGAAATCAGCAGAAAGCTGGCTTCTGCCGAAGGCGGTTGGAAAATACTCATTGGGGTGGGTAGTTTTGCTGGCGGTATCGTTGGCACAGTCCTTGGATTTTTTGGTAGTAAAGCAAGCTGATGCCTACCGTATCTAAAAAGCAGGAAAAGTTTATGCAGGCAGTTGCCCACAACCCTGCGTTTGCTAAAAAGGCCGGTGTGCCGCAATCAGTGGGTAAGGAATTTACTAAATCAGGAGGCGGTATGGCAACGAAAATGAATGCAGGTTTCATGGCAATGATGAAGAAAAAAGCTCCAGCCAAGAAGATGGCCGGTGGTGGTGTAGCCGCATCAAAGATGGGCGCTGTTAAAACTGCTGCTCCTAGCAAAGACGGTGTTGCTATTAAAGGCAAAACCAAGGGCAAGCAAATCGTCATGGCCGGTGGCAAGGGCATGAAAAAAGGCGGCTACTGCTAATAGGAGGCCATCATGGCTGATAAAAGTACCGGAGCAAAACGTATTGGCCGAGACACAATGCGGTCAATGGGTCTTGACCCAGATAAAGACTATGTAGAAGCAGCCAAAAGCAAAGCTTCTGAACTTGCTGCTGACGCAGGTGTGGGTATGCGCAACGCTGGCCGACTGTACGGTAAGAGCATCGGTATGGATGTTAGCCCGTACGAGAAAGAGCGCGGTATGAAGTCAGGCGGCAAAGTTAAGTCTGCCTCCGCCCGTGCCGATGGCTGCGCTATTCGCGGTAAAACAAGAGCATGATGGCCTCACGCGGTATGGGTGCAATTAGCCCTTCCAAGATGCCCGGCGGGAAGAAGAAAGCCCGTCGGGATGACACCGACTTTACGCAGTACAAAGAAGGTGGGAAGGTTAATGCTGCTGGTAACTACACCAAGCCCGAACTTCGCAAGAAGATCGTGTCGCAGGTAAAGTCCGCAGCAACTCATGGCACGGGTGCAGGTCAGTGGTCAGCCCGCAAAGCGCAGCTTGTGGCTAAGAAGTACAAGGCTGCTGGTGGTGGGTACAGAGATTAAATGAGTGTGCTGCAAATCCGTCCTGACTTGATGTTTGTGGGTCAGGTACACGGCAAAGGCGTAGCGGTACCGCCAGAAGTTAAAGCTGCTATTGGTAAGTACGGAGCTTGGTACGAGGGTAACGGTGATGATCGACTGCCGGGAATTAAGTACCAAGGGTCGTGGGACGACGCTCTTGCAAAAGACGTAAAGGGTTACCCGAAAGAGTTTTTGTTTGTTATTTTTACAAACACGGCGGTCAACGAGCAGAAAGAAATATTGGTAGGTGCAGGTACTATTTTTGACAGATTGCTTAAAACGCAAGGGCAGTACGGTTATTTTAAGAAGCGCAGGTTTGGTGCTGATACGCTGACCGAGTTTTTAAAAGCGATGGGCGGTACGTATTTAAAAAACAGTCAAGCCGAAGCAACCAAAGAAAATGTGGCGGCTTTTATAAGTAGCGGTGAAAAGGACATGTGGGAGTCTGGTAGTACACCAGCAAAGAAGATGGCAGACAAGGCAAACAACCGCCGGGATATGTGGCTTTTATCGCAACCCAAAGGTGTTTATTTTGTTGGGTCAGATCACCTACAAGACTTAAAATTGCTGCACTCGGGTAAAAGTTCTGGTGTCGAAAAAAGTGATGTAAACCGGAAAAATACTAAGCTAATATGAAAGCGCCACAGCAAAGCCTTAAAAACTGGGGAGACCAGAAATGGCGAACCAAAAGCGGAAAGCCGTCGTCAAAGACCGGGGAGCGTTACCTCCCGGAAAAGGCAATCAAGGCACTAAGCCCAGCCGAGTATGCCGCTACAACGAAGGCAAAGCGGGCGGGTAAGAAAGCAGGAAAGCAGTTCGTAGCGCAGCCTAAAGGCATTGCAAAGAAAACAGCAGGGTTTAGATAATGACCACATCCGGTACAGCCAGCTTTAATCTTGACCTCAACGAAATGGTTGAGGAGGCGTTCGAACGCGCCGGGAGTCAGTTGCGTACCGGCTACGATCTGCGTACAGCCCGGAGGTCTTTGAACCTCCTTTTTGCCGATTGGGCAAACCGTGGCGTGAACATGTGGACGTTCGAGCAGAACACGATTACTTTGACACAGGGGCAACCAACGTATGCACTTCCTGACGATACTGTTGATCTGCTTGACCATGTTATTCGTACTAACGCCAACCAGACAAACAACCAAGCTGACCTGACGATCACCCGCATCTCAGTTTCAACTTATGCCACCATCCCTAACAAGCTAATTCAAGGCCGTCCAATTCAGGTTTGGGTGCAGCGTCTGTCGGGTAGTGAGTCCTTACTTGTTGGTACGTTACAAGCGGGCATTTCAGCGGCAGCAACCACTATTCCTGTAACTTCGCTGGCGGGCATCCCCACCGCCGGGTTTATTCGTATCGGCACAGAACTGATCGGGTTTAACCAGACCCAACCTGCGGAAAACGGCAACCCAGCGTACCTGCTTAACTGCACACGCGGGCAGGACAACACAACGGCAGCAGCGCACTTGGTAAGTGCAGCCATGTATGCCGTACAAAAGCAGAGCATTACCGTCTGGCCAACCCCAGACAGCGCCTATACTTACCAGTTCGTTTACTGGCGTATGCGCCGTATTCAAGATGCAGGTGCAGGCGGCACCAAAACCATGGATGTGCCGTTTCGTTTTGTCCCTTGCTTGGCCGCAGGGCTGGCGTACTACATTGCGTTGAAAGTACCGGAAGGACTGTCGCGGTTAGACATCCTTAAAGCTCAGTATGACGAGGCGTGGAACAACGCAGCAAATGAAGATCAGGATCGGGCGGCGGTACGGTTTGTCCCAAGACAGTACTTTATTGGTGGTGGCTGATTGTGGGTAACAGGTTTGCTTCCGGTAAATTCGCAATTGCGGAGTGCGACCGGTGCGGGCAGCGGTATAAGCTCAAGGAACTGAAGAAGCAGGTCTTAAAGACCAAGACGTACAATCTGCTGGTGTGCCCCACTTGTTGGGACCCAGATCAGCCACAGCTTCAGTTGGGCATGTATCCAGTGGACGACCCGCAAGGTTTGCGCGATCCCCGGCCTGATTTGAGCTACTACCAAGCGGGCTACACAGGGTTGCAGTTGACAGAGACGGTAGGTACCGGCATAAATCAAAATGGTGATCCGTCAGGCGGTAGCCGGGTGTTTCAGTGGGGCTGGAGGCCGGTGGGCGGCTCCAGTGCTAATGATGCGGGGCTGACACCAAACTACTTGGTATCTGCCGGAGTTGTGGGTACAGTAACGATTACTTAGGAGTAAGACATGAAACATTCAGATATTAAGAAAGACAAGCCGATCATGGAAAAGATTGCTAAGAAAGCAGTCAAAGGCCACGAGAAGCGTATGCACAAGATGGCCAAAGGCGGTGTGACTTCAGAACAAATGAAGAGCATGGGCCGCAATCTGGCACGTGTTGCCAACCAAAAATCGGGCTAATCATGGCTAAATTTTCTCAAAAGCAGGGCGGCAAAGAAGTAGGCCAAGCTGCTGTTTACGCGGAGCCACATACTATGGACGGTAAAGCAATTAAGGCAATGCCTTCGCAGGGCGAGTCTGGTGCCAAGTGCATGGACAAGATGAATATCTCTGTGGGCGGTATCAGCAAGGGCAACTACAAAGAGACCAAAACCTCGGGCATTAAAACTCGCGGTAATGGCGCTGCTACTAAAGGCACGATGGCTCGTGGTCCGATGGGTTAATCATGACGTACAACGAACTGTTCATTGCGGTTAAGAACTACCTTCAAAACGATTTCCCCACAAATACGTGGACGAACGTAGCAGGTACAGGCACGACCACGTCTGACGGCACTGAACAGATCAACTTGTTTATTTCGCAAGCGGAAGAGCGCATCTATAACACGGTGCAGATTCCCGCCCTGCGCAAGAACGTCACAGGTTTAACAACCAACGGCAACAAGTATCTCTCCTGCCCCGGCGACTTCTTGTCGGTGTTCTCGATGGCGGTGATTGACGCTACCGGCAACTATGAGTATTTGCTGAACAAAGATGTGAACTTCATCCGCGCAGCGTACCCCAACCCCACCGAGTCAGGCATCCCACGGTATTACGCCTTGTTTGGTCCCACTGTTGTGACCAGCGTTATTACGGACGAGTTGAGCTTCATCCTTGGACCTACGCCTGACGCTGCGTATACGATAGAGTTGCATTACAACTACTACCCTGAGTCAATCACGGTGGCGGCTGACGGACGTACGTGGCTGGGCGACAACTACTCGCCGGTTCTGCTGTATGGCGCGATGCTGGAAGCTTACATCTTCTTGAAGGGCGAAGTTGACATGATGGCGACTTACAAAGGTAAGTACGACGAAGCTCTGTCTCAGTTGAACCGTCTGGGTACAGGTCTTGAGCGTGGTGATGCGTACCGTGATGGTCAGGCTAAGATTAAGGTCAACCCATGAGTATTCAGCAAGGTCTGACGAACAGTTTCAAACAAGAGATGCTCCAAGCGGGGCAGAACTTGGCGACCGACACGTTGAAGATGGCGTTGTATACGGCGTTCTCTGATATTGGGCAGTTGACTACGGTGTATACAACAACGAACGAAGTTACCGGTACGGGCTACACAGCGGGTGGGGTTGCGGTCACGGGAGCAACGATCAGTACACAAACGACTGGCCCCAACGCCGGCACGGTGTACGTAGATTTTGCCAATGTGTCGTGGCCGGGAGCCAACTTTACCGCCCGTGGGGCGTTGATCTACAACGTGACTCGCAGCAACAAGTCGGTAGCTGTATTGGACTTTGGTTCGGATAAAACTTTTAGCAGTGTGAGCAATACCGTTACGATGCCAGCAAACACGGCAACGACGGCACTAATTCGTTTTCCTTGAGGAGCTAGGTATGAACAACGTAAAAGCAATTGCGGGCGACAGTGTTGATGCCGCAGTAATCAGACCCACCGCAGGATTTGAACAAGTTCATGCTGGCGGCGTATTCCACATTCTTTGCTACGACAAAGACGGTAACCTGAAGTGGGAAGAAAAAGGCCCCAACCTTGTGGTAAACACAGGTCTGCAATACATGGTCTCTACCTCGCTGGATGCCGCTGCGCAGACGACTGTGTGGTATCTGGGTTTGATTAGCACTCTGACTTCAATCGTTGGTGGCGATACCATGGCTTCACACGCCGGTTGGACTGAAGATACTACTTATTCGCAAGCAAACCGTCCGACAGCAACATTTGGTACAGCAACAACTGCGAACCCATCGGTGCTTGATAACTCTGCATCGGTAGCTGTGTTCTCTATTAACGGCACAACCACCATCAACGGCGCGTTTCTAACCAGCAACAACACCAAAGGCGGCAGCACAGGCACGTTGTTTTCAGCCAAAGCATTTACTGGCGGCGCTCGTTCAGTGATAAGTGGTGACACTCTGAATGTGACTTACACCTTCAGCTTGACCGGTACCTAATCATGAAGATTGATTTTTTCTTTGACACTCAGTACGGCAAGTTCTGCGATGCCTTGCATCTGCCGGATGACCACACACTTACTGACGAAGAAATCCAAGCGATGAAACAACAACGGTTAGACAACTGGATAGCCGTTGTTTCATACGTCCCCACGGAAGAAGAAGTAGTGCAAGAACCACCGGTGGAGTGATGAATGGCAGATCGCTATTGGGTTGGTGGCACAGGTACATGGAGTAGCAGTAACACAGGTAACTGGTCTACTTCCTCTGGCGGTGCTGGCGGCGCTTCTGTTCCTACGGCTGCTGATAATGTCTTCTTTGATGCTAACTCAAATATATTAGCTACTGCGTTTACTGTCACGATGGCAAACTCACCACGGGTTTGCAACGACATTACAATCAGCGGTCTTGATGGAACAATGACCCTAGCAGGTGCTGCTATTGGCTTGACCGTTAGCGGTAGTTTATCTTTTCCTGCGACAAATTTCACCCGTACTTACGCTGGTACAACGACATTTAATGCTACTACTACAGGCAAGACCATAACAACAAACGGTGTTGCTTTTGGTGGTGCTGTTACGTTTAATGGTGTTGGTGGTGCATGGACACTTCAAGATGCGTTTACAACGTCGTCTGCATCAACAATAACGCTAACAGCCGGAACACTTAATTTAAATGACAAAACATTAACCGGTGGCATATTTAGTTCAAGCAACACAAACACACGCTCTATAGATTTTGGAACTACTGGCTCAATCGTTCTTACCACAACCACAGCCGGATCAACAGTTCTGTCGATGGCAGATGCTACAAACTTCACGTTTACTGGCACATCAAATATATCAACAGCAATGTCTGTTACAAGGACATTTGCTTTCGGTACAACCGGAACCATCCTGTTCGCGTCTAGACTTAACCTTAATTTGACATCAGGCGCATCTACACCTACGTTTACCATTAACTCTTCGTTCAGACAAATTAACTTTACCGGGTCAACTTGTAATCCCGGCCTACAAGGTATTCAATGTCACGGTTTTACATTAGCCTCTGGGGGTACTTATACCAGCACTGATTTTATAATGGTAGGTACGGGCACGTTAACCCATACGGGCAAAGCAATTAACACACTAAGTATTAGCACAGCCGGAATTACAACAACACTCGTTGATGCGGGGCAAGCTGTTACATTAGGGTTAACCAATGGAACAATAAATTTAGCAGGTTTTACGTTTACCGCTACCTCTACCGCCGCGACAGCTTCTGGTACAAAGAATTTGACGTTTAACGGTGGAACTTTAGTTTGTTCAGCCGCAAGTGCAACCGCTTGGAATAATGCCAACCCAACAGGGTTCACCACTACAGCAGGTACTGGCACAGGCACGATCTCAATGACTGCTGTTACCGCCAAGACGTTTGTGGGCGGTGGTTCTACTTACAACTGCACATTGAACCAAGGCGGTGCTGGAACGCTGACAATTACTGGCGCAAATACGTTTAACGATATTACAGAAACAGTACCAACTGCTAATCAGATAACGTTCCCTGCAAGTACAACGACAACGGTAAATAACTTCACCTTGTCCGGTTCTGCTGGTAACTTAGTTTCAATCCGTAGCTCTACTGGAGGCACACGGTTCACGCTATCTAAGTCTTCTGGTACTGTAAACGTATCTTATGTTGATATACGAGACAGTAACGCAACTGGCGGTGCTACTTGGAATGCTTCCCCAGCAAACGGCAATGTTGATAGTGGGAATAACACGGGGTGGCTTTTTGGCGCTTTGTACGCAGTCAGTATAGATGAGGCCGCTACTGGCGCGGATGCTATTACGTTACTCTTAATTCGGGTTGGCTCAGTCTCAGAAACAGCCACGGGTGCTGATACAACAGCAAGTCAATTAAATGCAGTAGGAGCCATTTCTGAAACAGCCACAGGCGCAGACGAACTCACCAATACTGCGTCACTACAACTGTTTGTAGCCGAAACAGCCACAGGCGCCGATGCTTTCCAAGGCAACATAGAAACTACTTCGGCAGTCTCAGAAACAGCCACAGGTGCAGATATAACAGCTACAGCATTAACCCGAGTAGGTGCGGTGTCAGAAACAGCGACGGGCACAGACGCCGCGCAAGGTAATATAGAAACTACTTCAGCCGTCGCAGAAACAGCCACAGGTGCAGATACCGAAGCCGCTACGCTCACAAGAGTTGGCGCAGTAGACGAGACCGCGACAGGCGCAGATACGACCGATACACAGCTTGACGCATTTGGTGGTATTGACGAAACAGCCACAGCAGCAGATGCGCTGACCACCCAACTGGACGGGGTTGCAACTATTGACGAGGCCGCAATAGCCGAAGCGTTAGCGGTTGGCAACATCATAACTACTTTACAAATTGCTGAAGGTGCGACTATTCTGGATGAGTCGTTGGCACGGCTTTTGTGGGAACTGATCAACGACAATCAGTTACCGGGATGGCAACTTATACAGAACCCGCAAGGTACGGGCTGGACGGTGATTAACACCAACACAGGAACGAGTTGGAATGATATTGATACGGTATGATTGATCCTTTGACAATTGGACTAGCAGTTGCGGGTGTTAAGGCGGTTGTCACAGGTATTAAAGAGGCAGCTACCTTAGCCCGTGAAGCGTTTGATGAGATCAACGGCGCAGTGGAGTCGGGTAAGACGCTGGCTGATTCGATGTCGGGGGTCACCAAGTTCTTCTCAGCGGCGGGCAAGTACGAGACCAAGCGCAGTCAGCTTGAAGAGGCCAAGGTAGCGCAAGAAGCAGCCGTTGCTAAAGGCGAACCTGTGCCGGACTATGTGTCTGATGCCGAGTACGTCATGGAGCTGATGATTATTGATCGGCAGATCAAACAGTACTACGACGACATCAAGCATATTTTTACCTACCACTTCCAAGAAGCAGGGATGTGGGATGAGTTCTGGCAGCGCATGGGTAAGTTGCGTTCCGACCGGGAAGCGAAAGCAGAAGCCCAGCGCCTAGCGGAAACGGAAAAGCGGCTGCATGAAAAAGCCGAAGCAATGAAAAAGCGCCGTAAGCGGCAGCAGGTGAGAGACAAGATTGAAATGGTGGGTGCGGGCATTGTGATTGTGGGCATCGTCTTTGTTTTCTTCTGGATGATGTGGTGGATGTTCCAACAAGGAGGTTGACATGCTAGGACTTGACGCGCTGCTGGGTATCGGCGGCAAACTGATCGACAAACTGATTCCTGACCCTGAACAGAAGGCCAAGGCGCAGTTAGAACTTGCCAAGATGGCGCAGGATGGTGAGCTTGCCAAGATGGCGAATGAAACGGACTTGTACAAGTCTGAGCAGAACAACCTGACTGAGCGCCTAAAAGCCGACATGGCAAGCGATAGCTGGTTGTCCAAGAACATCCGTCCGTTGACGCTGGTATATATCTTGGTGGCCTACATGGCACTCGCCATTCTTGACGCTGCGCTGGTTGACATTGCTGACTCGTTCGTAGAGCTGCTGGGTCAATGGGGAATGCTTGTGATGTCGTTTTACTTTGGCGGCAGAACGCTTGAGAAGATCATTGATATGCGGGCAAAGAAATGAAAGAGAACTTTGATGAGGCGCTCAAGGCCATCCTGAAGCACGAGGGTGGCTTCGTAAATCACCCCAAAGACCCCGGCGGCATGACCAATCTGGGCGTGACCAAAAAGGTGTGGGAAGAGTGGGTAGGCCATGCTGTTGACGAAAAAACAATGCGCGCTCTGACACCCGAGGTAGTGGGTCCTATGTACAAGAAGAAGTACTGGGATGCGGTCAAGGCTGACGATTTGCCAGATGGTCTGGACTACCTGATGTTTGATTTTGCGGTCAACGCTGGTCCCGGTCGTGCAATCAAGACGATGCAAAAAGCCATCGGTACCACGCCTGACGGCGCGATTGGCCCCAAGACCATGCAGTCATTAAAAGCTGCCAATCAGAGTGAATTAGTGGCAAAATTCAGTGCAGAAAAGGAAGCGTTTTACCGCAGTCTGCCTACGTTTGGCACGTTCGGTAAAGGGTGGCTGCGCCGGGTGGCAGAAGCCAAGACCCACGCTGAATCCATGCTGGCTTAATAAGGAACTACGATGTTGGAAAAAGATGCGCTTTGTGAACTGTTCGAATACCGTGACGGGGAGTTATATTGGGCCGTCAATAAAGGGCGCATTCGTGCTGGGACCATAGCGGGCACGGTGAATAGCACCGGGAGAAAACAAGTTGCAATTAATTGCAAGCTGTACAAAGTGCATCGAATTATATACGCCATGCACCATGGCATTGTGCCGCCTTGCATCGACCACATAGATGGTAATCCGCTAAATAACAGAATAGAAAATTTACGTGCCGCCACGCATTCAGAAAATATGTACAACTTGGGGGCAAAATCAAACAATAAAACTGGCGAAAAAGGCGTTTTCTGGGACGGCATAAACCAACGCTGGGGGGCGTATTGCTATGTAAAAGGCAAAAAAATATACGCTGGGTATCATAAAAAATTTGAGTCCGCAGTTGATGCGGTTCGTGAACTTAGAGCGCGGCTGCATGGCAGCTTTGCCCGCAACTAAACGGAGGACGCTTTGCCTTCAACATACTCCCCCGATCTACGGATCGAACTCATTGCCAACGGTGAAAAATCCGGTACGTGGGGCACGATCACCAACGACAACCTCGGGGTCATTATCGAGGACGCTATCTCGGGTTTGGCATCGGTCTCAGTCCTTTCCGCAAACCAAGCACTGACCGCTCAGAATGGCGCAGTAGACCAAGCGCGGTGTGCAGCGGTTAGCCTGACTACAACGACTACCGCCCCATTCAACGTCTACGTTCCCCCGGTCACCAAGCTGTACTTAGTTACCAACCCATCAGGATATACGGCAACGATCTACTGCTCAACCGTCCTTGGTAATACCACGGCAGCAGGTACAGGTGTAGCGATTCCCACAGGCAAGTCAGTCTTGCTTCGTGCAGACGGCACCAACGTGGTGGAGCAGCTAAACCACATCACGGGCAACCTGTCGATTGGCGGTGCGGCTTCTGTGGGCAGCACTCTGGCCGTCACAGGCGCTGTGACTGGTGGTAGCTTTGCGGGTCCTCTGACGGGCAATGTCACAGGCAATGTGGCAGGTAACGTGACGGGTAATCTGACAGGCAACGTAGCCGCAGGTGCGGGGACAATTGCGACAACTAACTTCACCTTTACTGAGGTGGGTGGTGTGCTGTATCTGAAGAATGGCGCAACCAATATTTTGAAGATTGACTCGCTGGGCAATGTCACTGCTCTGGCTAACCTGACCGCCTACGGCACGGTGTAAATATGGCGCTGCCCTCGTCTGGTCCGCTGGCGTTTACCAACATCCAAACTGAGTTTGGTGGCACGAATCCTATTGGTCTAAACGAGTACTACCGGGGTGGCCCTTTCGTGCCGGTCAGCACAAGCACGGCGACAATCCCATCATCAGGCACGATTGCTGCAAACAACTTCTATGGCACGGCAAAACGCGTCAACGTGCCTCTGACTATTGGGTCGCCTACGTATAACTATGATGTGTACACACAAGCATCTTCAGCGCCGGGCTATGTGGCGGGTATTTCCGATGTGGCGTTGACAGTCTCTCCCGGCGTACAGGTAGGCAGCACTTCAACGGGCGCATACGCCATGCTGGTGCCAAGCTCATTTAGCCCCGGCGATATAGTCACCATTACCAATAACGGCGTGATCCAAGGCATGGGCGGCGCTGGTGGGCCGGGTCAATTTGGGGCAACTAATGGTAATCCCGGTGGCGGCGGGGGTAACGCACTGTATGTCAACCGTCCTGTGACCATTACGAATAATAGCGTCATTGCTGGTGGTGGCGGTGGTGGCGGTGCAGGTGCAGGTTACACACCAAACAAAGGTGGTTCTGATTGGGGTGGCGGTGGTGGAGGTGGTGCAGGATATAAC